>Ga0065711_1048196_pt1 | contig 11942 bp, 4 predicted proteins | sample Hoacrofraction12_FD_59098 | JGI IMG/M metagenome (GOLD analysis project Ga0065711, IMG submission 59098) | Hoatzin crop microbial communities from Cojedes, Venezuela - Epithelial fraction 12 v2 (version 2) | ecosystem: Host-associated > Birds > Digestive system > Esophagus > Crop | place... | reverse complement strand
TGTGCAGCCTGCTGTAGGTGACCCTGCTTCGGCAGGAGGGTTGGACTAGATGACCCACAGAGGTCCCTTCCAACCCCTACTATTCTGTGATTCTGTGATTCTGTGAATTTTTTGCAGGAACCAAATGCTCATTGCTCTTTCCTAGTAATTACATAAGAACGTAACTATCCGGTTTTACTGGGTTTTCAAGTCAACGGGTATGTACAGAACATGCAGCTATCAAAAAATAAAATTATCAATGAAATATACAATTGCACATATAAATATGACACAAATAGCTACTGCAGTGGCTCAAACTTTCCATTTGTCTTCAGGCAATATTTCTTTCAAGATCAGTGCACCACGTCTGCTCCCTTTTCCGATATAAATTAGGATTAGTTCTATTAAATGCAATGAAACTTTTCCATAGTTCCTTTGCTACAAATGAGGGGTGAAATTTGAGCACTCTGGAAAACTGCAGGCTATGTCCCTATTGGACTTTTCATTGAATCAGATAAAAAGCATGTGTAACTTGATCTAGAACAAGCTTTGTAAGCTTCACAACAAATTAAAATATCAAGTTGAGGCAAAAGACGGAACTTCCTGGGTTTCATTTCATGCTCATTGTCTCCCCGGGCACCACTAACAAAAGCCTGGCACAATCATCTTTACTCTGTCCATCAGGTATTTATACATACACTGAAAAAATCCCCACAGGCCTTCTCTTCTCCAGGCTGAACAGTTGCAGCTTTCTCTCCCTCTCCTCTTATGAGAGGTCCTTCTGTCTTCTAATCACCTTCATGGCCCTCCACTGGACTTGCTCCAGTACATCCATGTAAACGGAGTTGTATGGTGTTTTTTTCGTGCTCTGCAAACATCTGATGGGGTGAGGTTAAACTATGCATCTGTGAAGACATATCTGTCACTTTTGTGCTCTACACTGATCAGCAGTGCATTCTGGTTGACAAACTGCAAAAGCCAGGAGAGGATTTTCACACGTAAATGAGAATCCTCAGAAGGAGTTGCTTTTGCTCAGTCAGAAAGATTGGGTGAAAGCCAAATAATAACACACCAGACTTCCACAGGGAAATTCAGGTGCATAAGTTAGGGAAGATGATGACACGAAGACAGATGCTTGGACCTCTTAACACTAGGTCCCAGCTATCACCAGGGTTTCTGGTAACAGATACTGAACCAACTCCCGAAGCTGACGACTCAGCCAAAAAAGCTGCAGTGCAGATTGGTACCCTGATACTGCCAATGTTCCTGTCTTCAAGAGGAATATACAGCATTAACCTGGCTTACAATGGTCATATTTCAGGAGACGTACAGGCATTGTACACAGGGATGTTGTATCCTGTGTTAGCTTACTGAAGTGGCTGACTCCTAGTCCCCTAGTCCACCGGTGCTATACCTTTCTATCGACGCAGCCTTAGACCTTCTGGGGCAGCAGCAGCAGAACAGTAGCTGAAGGCCATTGACACCCTGAACAGCTAGGCAGGCTCCATCATGTGAAGGTGCTTTGGCTTCTGATGACATCTGATATCTCTTACCTGAGATCAAAGGATATTGCCTGGTTGCGTGCTGTTCACTGCTGTTACTGGATGGCACACTTCCTTGCTTATATTCTTTGCCCACTAAGAGACAGAGATGGGTTGACAGTGGTCACCTGTCTGTGCATCAGTGTGGTAGAGGTTCAGTACTATTCTGTAGGGCATTTAATCAAATGCGCTCTGTTGCATATTAAATAAATCTTCTGCCTTTTTTCTTGATATAGAAAGTGAGGTGGTGCAATCAGTGGTCCTGCCTTTTCAAAAGAGCTCCTAGTGAAAGCCCCAAGTACATTAGAAAGGTGAGGATGTGCCAAAGCTCTGAACATTAACCTCATGCAATCATATTTCAGTCCCTGAGTTGTAAGGAGAGTATTAGTCCTTACCTAGGTTTCATAACAAAATTAACCATTTGATTTTGTAAAAAATTTAACTGATTTTACACTCTCTTTTTGATTTTAAATCTTTTAGTCTGTCATTTAAGCTACAAATACCATGTATACCAAGTAAATCTTGAATACCGCCTACCTGAAAAACTAGAAAATGTTTGTTTCTATGCAATCAAACACTGTTGATTAAAACAAACGACACGAAGCAAAGCTTACATGAAAATAAAGATTCAGCTTGGAATGTTAGGACTTTTTCACAGCTCTTTTGAAGCATAGCAATGATACTATTTTTTATTTTTTTCTTCTGTTAAGTACAGTGGAAGACAAAGACTGAATTTAGTTCAGCTGGGATTATTACTATCTGAACTTCTAGGCATTACAATATAATTTGTCCCTAGGTGTTGATGAAAATAATAGCATGAAATCTTTTAGATAAATGTCCCTCATAAAAATATCCAATTCTTACAAATGTAAATAAACGCTAAGCAAAAAAATGTGAAACAAAATTTAGAGATGGTTAAAGGCTTCCATTAAAGCCTACCCTTTAAATTTTTGTCTTGTTCCTGCACTGTAACTTGTGCAATGTTCAGTAATTTTTAAGTGATATACCAATGAACCTATTTATTCTTCAAATTAAAATATCTGATTTTGCACCCTTTGAAGTTGGGAAAGTTGGGCAGAGAGAAACCTGATGAGGTTCAACAAGGGCAAGTGCAGGGTCCTGCACCTGGGGAGGAACAACCCCATGCATCAGCACAGGCTTGGGGCAGACCTGCTGGTAAGCAGCTGTGTGGAGAGGGACCTGGGTGTCCTGGTGGATGACAGGTTGACCATGAGCCAGCAGTGTGCCCTGGCTGCCGAGAAAGCTAATGGGATCCTGGGATGCATTAGGAGGAGTGTGGCCAGCAGGTTGAGGGATGTTCTCCTTCCCCTTCTACTCTGCCCTAGTGAGGCCTCATCTGGAGTACTGCATCCAGTTCTGGGCTCCCCAGTTCAAGAAAAGTGAGGAGCTACTGGAGACTGTCCAGCAGAGGGCTACGAGGATGGTGAGGGGACTAGAGCATCTCTCCTACGAGGAGAGGCTGAGGGAGCTGGGCTTGTTTAGCCTGAAGGCTGAGATGGGACATAATAAGCGCTTATAAATATCTCAAGGGTGGGTATCAGGAGGACGGGGCCAAACTCTTTTCAGTAGTGCCCAGTGACAGGACAAGGGGCAATGGGCACAAACTGAAGCCTAGGAAGTTCTGTCTGAACATGAGGAAGAACTTCACTTTGAGGGTGACAGAGCACTGGAACAGGTTCCCCAGGGAGGTTGTGGATTCTCCTTCTCTGGAGATGTTCAAGATCCGCCTGGACAAGGTCCTGTGCAGCCTGCTCTAGGCGACCCTGCTTCAGCAAGGGGGTTGGAGTAGATGACCCACAGAGGTCCCTTCCAACCCCTACCATTCTGTGATTCTGTAAGAAGGAGCACTGCATTGCTGAATATCCAGCATCCAGCACTGCTCCAAAATTATATCATCACTTCATTGTCATTCTTTTGAAAATAAAAGATGAAATGCAAATGCAGCATAGTGAGAGTTAAAATTACAACACTAAATATATGTCATAGGTATTTGACACATCCAAACAGAAGTTTCCTAGAAAAATTTCAAGGTCCTTTAATAGGCAAATGTCTTTTTAGTAATTTTAGTGTATCTGCTGGTAACTCTTTAACTATTTTACCAGAGCAGAGAAATTTGATGGCTTTCTGATCAATCGCTAGAGAAAGAAATTAAAGTAAGATGCACCTTGTAGAACTCCCCAGTGCTACACTTTTAGTAAACACTGAGTCCCTTTTCAAGTGGTTTGAGTGACAGCTCTTTGGAAAAAATGCTTATTTGGCAGGACTCACTTTTTTGAAGAGCAGGACTGTGATCTTTCAGGCAGCAAGTCAGTATCTTTCTGTTTGAATAGGAGTTACCAGCCACTGCAAGATAAGTGATACTGTACTACGTACAGTCGAGTCTCACTGGAAGTTCTTGTGCCAGCATAGATGTCAGTGGTTCAAGCAGATGTTTATAGCTAAATAAATATCTCATATGATATCTTAATTATATAAGAAAAAGTTTTGGGCAAGATTGTTTGGCAACTTCATATTTAACATCAGGTTCTTCAAGTTGATCTCACTTCAGGATTTTGAACACTGCACGGCAGCATTCATAAATGAAGAACAGTACCGCTGGCTGCTGAACTCCTGACTCCAGATTTGTGAAGGTGGAACAAAGACTGCAAGATGTAACATATCTGAAGATTTCTCCCAATTTTATGGGAGAAATTATTGTTCTATCTATTTACATATGAATAAATGTACACACTTAAACTGATTTTTAACTGACAGGTATTTTGAAGTAGATTCATTTCTTAGTGCTGTTTCAGGACTTAAATCCAGGTCTTAGTCATTAATAATACTACATACTGTTGATTAAATAGTAATACACATCTGGCCCATAAATTGTAGATGAAATGTAACAACTGCTTAATTAATACCAGTTTTGAAGTTGTAAGTAGTATTTTTTCTGATTTAACTTTAGCCTTACTTTGGCCTAATGGTGCCATTCAAGCAAAGTCAACATTTGGTATTGATTTCAATGAAAAAGAGTTTGGAGCAGAGAGAGAAAAAAAAGAATACTTCCAAGAGAAGGGCAGGCTCCGGCAGTGAGCAAAGCTGACAAAAAGACCAACACTTGTACTCATCACGGATTTCTTACTAAAATGTCCACCCTGATAATTGCATTTCCGAGCTGGGGCACACAATGCTGTCCACACAAACAACCATGACTTGCTTGAATCACATTTAATAATGAATGCTTGGGAGAAAGCTAACTACCCTGCTCAGTTCAAAGTCTTACAGACTTTAACAAAATCTCCTTACAGACTTCTTGCCACTGCACTCTGCCAGAAGTTTATTTTCCCCCTCTGAGCTGCTTCCACACGTTGCACAAGTTGAAACTCCAACAAAATCCAACATTGGCTGCAAAGCCAAGACAGAGTTTAGTTCCTGCAGATTGCTAAAATCATGGAATAAGCTGTCTCTGGGGATACAACTTTCTCATACAGTCAGCTGAGTCTATGTGAATCCTTGCACTGGGCTGCTTCTTGAAATTTTGTTTCAAAAGCCAAAATCAGGTTGCCAAAGTTTGGTGTCAGACATGGAAATAACCTTTCTTATTCTGAAGACACAGGACAAAAATCCTATGGATTGTGACAGTGTGGTGTCAAAAAGAACGGTTGCAATTTCCAATGCCAGTACAGAAGATAAGCTGTTTCTTATTTGCTTTCTTGGATTCTCACTGAGTTTTGTTCCATTTACTGTCTATGATCTGAACAGGATGTTGAGGTAAGTTAGTAAAGAATAGAAAAACCAACCAGCCTTAAGACTGAAAATAAAATCTAAAGTGGGAATGAGGTAGTACTGTGAAAATTAATGCAACTCTACTGATACAGTTCCATCAGACAATAACGTTAAGCACACTCTATCAGTAGTGGTAGTTAAAGTAAATTCATCTGAGCTTACATAACCGCTTTCTAAATTCATATGTACAGACTGTCATTTCTGCCTTCAGGCTTGTTTTTTAATGAAACTATGCAAAATTCTTACTTTCCCTTGAAAATAAAAGAAAAGGGTTATTTTCACGTTTGAAGTAATCCTAACAACAATCACATTTTTAAAAAACAGCCTGGCAAAGATGGTCAGAGAAACACATCGTGCTTAGCTGCAGCAGCCTGCCTAGAGACTCTGGTCGCTAACCTCATTTGAGGAATTAGATCATTGGAATTAGCATCATTATAACACTACTTAGGGAACTCCAGAGAGAAACATTTGCTTTGGGATGCATCAAAATACATCAGGCAGCTTGTGCAATTATTATAAAAAATGCATTCATGCAGAAAATATGTGGGACTCCAGTGCACAATATGTTCTTTGAACCTACGAGTGCTGACAGGAGAATGTCTTGTCCACCTGTGGTGACAGATACTTCACAACAAAGAATATACTATTCTCTCTTTCCCCATGTATCAAGCCATACATACTTTTTTTTTTACCACAAGGTTTTATAGTAAGCTACTCCAGTAGTATGTCATACTGGTACCACAAACAGGTACACTCAAGGATGGTAAACAGTAAGAACAGAAGTCGTAATAGGATTTGTGAACTTCCTTTTCAATTTCATGTTACTCTATGCTGTTTTCCCACCTTTCTTGTCTGCAAGTGTCATATAAAATTAGCATATTCTGCCATCCTTGATGCAGTTAGAGACACAAAAGTTATGAAGAGTCTACCCGGGTGTACTGGGTGTACTACATGTACTCAAGACAGAGCTATGTGGGATAACTTTCTGCCTCTTCAAGCATAGCAAATGTTCTTGACTAGCACTGCTGCAGAATTACCTGTCAAACATTTATTTCCCATTTGTTTTATATCAGAATGAGAGGAAATGGTTCAGGTCTACAGAGTCTCTGACATGTACAGATTTAGAAATTAATGTCGAGACAAGTGTAATACTTTTTTTAAGTGTGCAGGGAACTGAAGCAAGGTAAAACTTTGAAAGTTGAAGACCTGAACTGAAGCTTTCTGCACTCTGTGAAAAGGTGTTAATACATTTTTCATATAAAAACAAGAACAGTATCTCCTTCAATACTCGGAGCCACAAGGAATGAAGAGAGGAATTTAGAGGGTTGGGACTGAGGATGCAAACCATGTGTTACCATTATATTCCCACAGCCTTAAAGTTTTCAAAATGCTCTCTACACAAGGAAAGCAATAGGCTGCTTCAGCATAGGGGTGATACTGGGGCACGGTGCTAGCTACAGCTTTTGACTGAGGAAGGAACAATAACGGGAAAGGTGGTATTTTTGTGATCCACTTTTTGTATATTTACAAAGACAACTGTTCAGAACAGGAAAATTAGAGGACAGGATACAAAGAGTTGTGATGATTTATGCAAGGTGAGAAATTCTTGTAAAATCTGGTTTCTGTTCATCCTCAGAAAAGTATTCCAGCACACTCTTTAGAAGTCCTTTATTTCACTAACAAATACACCATGAAGACAGCTGAGAGAAAAAAGTTAAATGGTCAAATAAGTATAAACCAGGTACTCGCTTTGTTTTCTTCAGTTGGAACAAACCTAGACTTTTTAACAGTCAAACGTAGAGATTTTTTGTAGTGCAGCTGACATGCAAATTTTTATTTAGTTAGTTTAGCCAAATTAACTGAAGCAGTTTAAATTTCATAGAAAAACAATCCTTATTCTACCCCTCAGAAGTATACCCAGAAGGAGCAAAACGCAAATATGTTCTTGAAGAGCCAGAATTAATGAAGCTTTCATTCCTAAGGACTTCATGTCCTAAGACTGGTCTCAAAGTGTGAACACGGATATTTTGGATGCAGATACATTTATTATGTCCTACCTATGCAGATAGTCTGTTACCTAACAAAGAACTCACCCTGGCAGTTTTCTTCCCAGTTAAGAGACTCACAGGACACCCACACCGGGTTTCCATCATCTACACGTCCACCTATTCGTAAGGAAATCTATAGACCCTTGAGACGTGCCCAGCTTGGGAAAAACAGACAAAGAGACTCAAACGTTATCAACAGAGGACAGGGAGGTCCACATGTGCACCCAGGCAGTACCATCACAGAAGCCGTAGCTCCCAAGGAAGAAATAAAGTACTGCTTTCTCTATTAATTATTCTTGTTTTGTATACAGATTCCTTTTTATTTTTTAGATTGATTTTTCAATTGACTTAAAACAATACAGTCAAAAGTGGTTATACTTCAATCTGCAAACTATTAGATGCTCACAATGGTACACATACAATTATCCACGCTTTTAGATAGCACTTTTTATGTATTATGGAACCACAGATGTGGAAAATTTGCCTCCTGATCAGATTTCTTCTTGCATCATGAGATGGAGAAGACTAGGGCCAGCATCTCACAACTGTGCGTGTGTACATTTAAGTTCATTGCCTATATGGAAACAACTGATCAGTGCTTCATCCCACACCAAGTAGTCCCAGAAAAGAGCTGTATAAGGGGAGTAAAGGTGCAGTGCCCGCGCCATGGAAGCGAAAGCAAACAGTGAGGCCACTTTGGGCTGCCCACTACATGGACTGGAGCCACAGCAGCTGCGGTGGGATGGAGAGCCTCTCACACACAGGGGACCCAGAGCAAGAAAGAGAGGATTTCCTTCTGGCAGCAGATCAGAGGGCTGAAGAGAGTTCCTCAAAGCATTAATTTCTTATTGAGTTTTTAAAAAAATTTATGTTCTTTCTCACTAATGTTTCTTTTAACTCATCTGTCAGAGCCCTCAAGATTAGTTTATTTATAAATGTAGTTATACAGTTATAAATTTGATACTATATTTTCTGTACATCCAGGCTAAAGTGAATCGCCAGAAGAGAAATCTTGTTTCAGTGGGTTTATGAAATACACAGACGTGTTTTATTCAATTTCCTGTCAGTATATCTGTCGAATCAAATTGCACTGTTCTGAAGCTATCACAGTTCAATGCCAAAGCCTTTTTAAACAAATCAATGCTAAAACCTTTAATAAAGTACCAGTTCTGCAGTCCCTTACAGAATCTTTGCCTTGGAGAAACAGGATATGAACAATTTGAAATATAACAGGACAGACACTGATCCATTATTGTAGGTAACTGGGAATTAATCCCATACAAGGCAGTACTACCACTGCATGTAGAGGTCCACTTTTAATCTCAAAACAGCTAGGCTAACCCTAACTATATCTAAGAATACGCATGTCCAGATTGATGAAAGTATGATGAGCATTCATCAAAAAAATCTTCCTTGAGGTTTAATTACAAACTCTTCAAATGAATCTCTACATGCAGACTGCTGTTTCACAGACTAATTTCTCCATTCCCCCTGAAATCTCAAGCATGTTGTAATCCATTCGTTATACACTGGAGGATTTTCCCGGCCAAGAAAAGGAAATGGCTTAAATAAGTTTTTTTCCAGAATAAAAATGGAAACTGTGCTAGTTCATCATCTTGGTTACTGTATCATAGCTACAGTATGTATCCTATCCTAAATGCTTTTCATGCCAAATGCCTGGGAATTCACCTACTCATAAAATAATGGTGACTTTACGTTATCCATCCCTTATTGTTATGTTGCACAGGAGACAGAGATGTAATTGGCACAGGAAGTCGGTGCATTGGTTTCATAGTAAGCAAAATCTTGGCAAATGGAATAGCCTAGGTATGTATACCACGATGAAATGCAAATTAGTTTCAAAAGTTGGCTGTCACAGCAGGCTCCATTATCTCAGTGGCAGGAAAACCTCTGTGGCAGCAATCGATGTTGGCAGAAATATGCAGGTCTAATACTACTACTACTTCCCATTCCATGCTCTTTTAGATGTATTTTCATTTGCTTTAATTTTTAATGCTACCTCTAAAATCCTACACCTCTACCTTCTGCAATGCTGGTAGCGCTGGTACATCCTTGCTCAGGCACAAGCAGAAAGATACAACCAAAAACTGTCCTGCTTGAAGGAGCTCACTGTGGAACTCGAAGACTTGGCTTCAGCATTTCAGTGGACTAGCAGCAGTGTCCTGATCAAGATGGGGAAAAAAAAATATTTGTGTAGAGTTGCAACAAATTCCTTCTCGAGACCAAACAAAAGAGACTGGTGGGTACACTTAGTCTGAATCACTGCTGCATCCCATAACTTCTCCTACTGTGAGACACCTGTAATAATGTCCTTATCCAGAGAGAAGTCTGCAAGTTTAATCTAACGCTTAACGAAGATGATTAATCAACATAATAAACATGATCCTCAGTCTGAATTGTGACACTATGACTCATCCTAAAGAGCCTTTTGTTTCCCAAGCAGACATATTGATTTCAGTGTCACCATTCAAGGGATAAAGATCAGCTCAGCATGAGTAAAAGTAGTGGAATCTCGCCAGCATTTCTTTTGTTATGGTACTTCAGACTCATCCAGAGTAATCAGATATTAGAAGGAGCAAAATTCCCTTCAACAAAACCCCTTTCCAGAACTGGCCTGACATCGCTACTGATACAAACTACAGCGGTAAGTAAATAAATAAAGCTGTATTGTGTTGTTTATACTTTACCAAAAGAACAGGTCGGAAAACGTCCATTTGTCTCTGAGGAAAAGTGGAATATCATACGAAAAAGAAATTATGCTTCTCTTTTGGTAGGTATTGTTTTCTAGTACATAACACTTCCAAGCAATTTAACATTTAGAGCATAAAGATGCTCAAATGTTTATGCTACTAAGTTTGTGCCTGATCTCTTATGAATATTATATTTATAACAGCATGTTCTCTCCCCTTTGGCATTTTCCCTTCCCTTCTCTCTGCAAAGACGCTCTCAGAGGAAGCGTGAAAGTCAGAGATGGACCCAGGAATATTAAATGCCCCTCTCTGAATAATACTTGCAAAATCTGGTCCTTTCATGTTGATGTTCTTTTAAAAAGGGAATGACAGAAACAACACCACTTCCAGGTGAGAGTCAGCTCCCATGGAGATGGCTGTGTCTGAGCTATGCATCCATTCTTCTTTTCATACTCAATGGAGACAAACTATAATTTCCACATTGGTCACAAGAACACCATCTCATGGCTTCGATGAAACTGCAGAATAGCATCCACTGGGGAACAACAGGAACCAGCATTGCAAACATTGCTCTTGTTTGATACTTCAGGGTGCTTTAGTACATTCCAAACCAATATTTGCAATCAAATAACCCTGATGACATCAAACTAGAGCTCGTCCAAGGCAGAGACATGGTCCGGGAGGATAGCCCCAAAAACTACCAGCTGTATAGTTAGAGATACAGTCATGTGAAGTTGTGTACAATTCCCCTATTAGGGCAACAAAGACCAGTTTAGCACATCACTCCAGTGGTGTTTAATTCCTCCTACCTGCTATCTGAAGTTGCTAACTCCCTGGACTGTGATACCATTAGTTGAATCAGAAAGAAGAAATTCTTAAGACAGGCAGCTGGGGAAGGCAAGGCATCTGACTACTGAATTGTTCTTTCTCTTCATGTGAATCACTTGTTGTTCTCATGAATTTAAACGGCACAGCTGACAGCTACATTGAGTCTGAGCTCCAGAGCAACCAGCCTGGCTACAGCCCACTGTTCTCCACTGCATAGCAATGCAGCCCGAGCACCTTTCACACTGAATGGAAGAAGGATCATGTGTCACAGAAACGTTAAGCTCCCCTGGACATAGAATGATTTGGAATATCTGGGTTTGGAAGCACTGGAAGGAACAACTTCCAAGAGAAAGGTTATGGGAATGGCATGTGCTGATGGCACACATATTAGCAGCTCACCAAGATGCCAGCTCCATCTCCCAGCATCAAGGCAACAAAGGATAGACTCAAAGAAGGGACATCCTAAAACAAAGGCAGCCTATGTGCAGACTAAAGCAAAGATTCAGTGCATTTGAAAACGATGGTGGGAAGATAGTGAACAGTGTAGGAGTCCGAAGACACCCATATGAGGAGACAAAAAGCAGTGTACAAATCCTGATGATTCACAGAGGTGGGACAGGATAGAGATGAAACGTCACAATCACTGTCCACTTCTAAAAGGTATAAATAGGTCAGCCCAATATTGGTGAGGGTTTCCAAGCAAAGAAGCACACAGGAGAAGGGATATCGCAGAATCGCAGAATCCCAGAATCACAGAATGGTAGGGGTTGGAAGGGACCTCTGTGGGTCATCTAGTCCAAACCTCCTGCTGAAGCAGGGTCACCTACAGTAGGCTGTAGAGGACATTGTCTAGGCATGTCTTGAATATTTCCAGAGAAGGAGACTCCACAGCCTCCCTGGGCAGCCTGTTCCAGTTCTCCGTCACCCTCAGAGGGAAGAAGTTCTTCCTCATGTTCAGACGGAACTTCCTGTGCCTCAGTTTGTGCCCATTGCCCCTTGTCCTGTCGCTGGGCACTACTGAAAAGAGCTTGGCCCCATCCTCCTGA
>Ga0065711_1048195_pt1 | contig 11943 bp, 5 predicted proteins | sample Hoacrofraction12_FD_59098 | JGI IMG/M metagenome (GOLD analysis project Ga0065711, IMG submission 59098) | Hoatzin crop microbial communities from Cojedes, Venezuela - Epithelial fraction 12 v2 (version 2) | ecosystem: Host-associated > Birds > Digestive system > Esophagus > Crop | place... | reverse complement strand
GTCTTGAATATCTCCAGAGAAGGAGACTCCACAACCTCCCTGGGCAGCCTGTTCCAGTGCTCCGTCACCCTCAGAGGGAAGAAGTTCTTCCTCATGTTCAGACGGAAAAGTCGAACTTCTTAAATTTAGATCTAACTCCAAAAAAGCGTTTAAGAGCTCATGCTTTATTGAAAGGGGGTTTAGGATTCCTTCATACCAAACTGTGTAAGTCTTTTGCTGGTCAATACTACAGAAACAATGATTATAATATAAATGACATATGCTTTAACTTTTTACATTTCTTTTTCTCTTTTCTTGACAGGAACTGTCCTGAAATTACTATAGAAAAGTTATTGGAGGGGGCCTGAACCCTAAAACCTTGGGGGGTCTTCCTTAGACAGTCAATGAACTTAGGACAACTATAAACAGTAATACTATGCCCCCAGTAGATCAAGCATTTTCTGGGCTCACCCAGTTTCATATCTGTTTCTAAGACAGCCATAGCCTTAGTTCAAAGCTCATTCTTTTGGGACTCTTGAAAAGCTGTATACTACAGTTACCAAATACTACTAATTAGGTAGGCATCCACTGTAGGTTTGTTGTTATGGAAAGCACATTAAATGTTTCACCTGGCTGAATTAACTTTTGTATTTGATTTACAGTTTTCTTATTGGGGAGGGGGATTTTTTTTTCCTTTATTTTTAAGAAAGGGTATGAAAAGGATTCAACACCAGTTATGAAGGTTATTCTCTCTATCCTTCTGGTAGCTGCCTGGAGAGTGCTGAGGAATAACACAGAAGTATTTCTAGGAGAGAATTTGAGGCAATCCTCTAACAGAGTGACAGAAGATTATCTGGATACAAGTTCCTAGTCAGAATAGATTTTCTGTCTATCAAGTGAGATCCAAACCAGTTCTTTCAAGAATCACTAATTCTCATAGCATTCAGGCTTTTAGCAATAGTTCACCAAGCACTGAATAAAAAGCTTTTTGTAAAACTGACCAGGATTGTAAGAGCTCTGAAGATTTGATCAGTAATTAAACAGACACATACAGGCTGAAGGTTCCCATGAGTGACTGAGTTATGATTTTCTTCCCACACACACCCCTTTTTCTTCTTTTTTTCTTTTTCTTTTTTTGTCTTTTATGAATAAATACAATGCTTCAATATGACAGGTAAATTGCTGGGCATGTCAAATTTTGTTACCTTGACTACTGCAGCCACTTCCTTTCTAACCTTTTGTTTCTGTTATTGCACCCCTCAACTTCATCCAGCAACTGTCATCAAAATAATTTTCCTTTGTCAGTGCTCGGATCATATCATTCCTCTGCTCTATAGCTCCCTGCATTGCTGTCTTATCTTCTTCTGAATCAAACCTATATGTTTTATCTCAGCTGACAAGGCCTTTTAGAAACCTACTTACATTTAAGTTTGAGATAGTAATTAGATCTCTGATTCAAGTTTATTTTTCTCTGAATCACCTTTCCTGGACATAGTTATTGTGAAGTTTTGAACTCATGATGAACTCAGTCCCAAATAGCCAGGAAATGGAAGCACACAGTGCACCTTTAATATGTGCTCTACCTTGTGCTTTACTATGCTTTACCTCCAGGAGTTGAGGTAAACCAAGAGACAGAGAACCCCCACTACAGCTGTGCATTTACTTATTTTGTCATTTGCCTGGCTAACCAAAATACTGAAAAGAAAATATCTGGGACAAGCCAAACTTAATTTTTTCTTATTGTAATAGCAACAAGAAAAAGGGACATTTCTTTCTGGTTCAAACAAAATGTTTGATTGAAACACAGTGTTATAATGGGAGGACAATTTCTTCAGAAGTCTATTTCAAAAGGAAAAATCATTATGGTGAAAATAGACTATTTACTTTTTCAGCTTTTTTTTTCTGGCTAAAATGTTGCAACGCTCAACAGGATTTTGTGAGTAATCACATTTTTCATTGATATAGCTAAAAACAAATCCAATGAGTCCATTTGGTACTCTCAATCTTTGTAACATTTTTGCCTAAGGATTTGACTGTGCATGCAAATCTTCCTGCTAGTAATAATACATAATACTCCTGTGCAGCAAGGAATACTGTTGCAGCTCCTGAGACTAGGGCTATCTAATCTGCACTTATGTTAGACCTATGTTTTACAGGTCCAAATGACCTCAGCAGTTACAGACAGACATAAGCACTCTGCTTGGAGGTTCATTTACCCCTCCTCAGCTTGGAATTTCTCTGTACTGAACAAATCTTCTGGGTCTCTTGTGCCACCACACCGCCCCTCCCTCCCCCCAGTATCTCACAACGTTTCATGCTGCTTTGTTTTGAAGAATGACCAGAGTTCAGGTATAAACTGGTATTGAGTATTTCAAAACAGAATCTTATCTACAGGCTTCAAGACATCTTCTCAATTCCTTCTCCAAAGTTTTTTTTTAGTACATCTGAAAGGGACCTTTATTATTTACTTTCACAAGCTCTTTTAAAAAGGGAAAAACGACGAGAAGTTTTTTTTCATCTGAGAGATAGCAAATCATTTGACAAAATTTGCCCATGTTACAAATAGATAAGCAAAGAATCATTAAAACAATCTTGGGATTAGATATTTTGGAAGCCATATCTAATCGTAGAAAGTAAATTACAAAAGAATCCAAGATGACACAGATGAATTGATTTTCATACATTGATATCGGCATGGGAATTTAGCCAACTGATAGCATCAGAAGTCAATTTACAACTTTAAATAATACTTTTCTTGGTAGTAACACACTTAAGGTTTAGGAGTTAAGTGAGGTGAGCCAAGAAGGTATAAGAGGGTTTTCTGTTTCCGTTTTTCTTTTTTCACTTTTTACAATGTGGAACAATTCCATAAGAAGGTTCAAAATCAAAATGAATCTAATAGTCTTTTCCTACAGCATTTGAAGCAATAAAACAAATTATGGAAGAATTAGCAATTCCTACCGCATAGCTAGGAGAAAATTATGCAGAAAAAAATCCCACAAAAGAACTTTTCACATTTACAGATCAATAAATTGTTAACATATTAACTTAGAACTTAACCAAGGCCAAGGACGGTTTCTTCTGGACCGAGCCATTGCAGTAAGTCACTCTTCTAGCTGCTCACCCCAATGCCCTGCTGGAAGTTATTGCTACCACTGATCTGTCAGGAGCTTAGTTCATATATGTATACCTTGTAATCTGCTTCAGGCAAGAACAGTCAGACAAACTGGAGCCACCATTGTACACTGCTTAGGGAAACCTGGCTGATTTTTGCCTGAAGCAAATGAGTGACACTTGCTGTTCTCCTGATATTAATGAAGAATTGGAAGCAATCACTTCCACTGGCACATCTATGTCAGCTGGGAAGGCATTTGTCCAGAGCGCTGGACAGAGCTTGATTTTGCTTCTCTTGCTCTGACAACGTAATACCATATTATGCAAATATTGTCATGGCTTAAAATAGCACTGTAACTTTAGACATTTTGTTTAATAACAGAGTCACTTTTACATAACTGTCATTCTGCGGACAATCCCAATGATGTCAGTTATCAGAAACCTATCACCTTCAGTCCTGAAGTCAAAATTATTAATCAGAAGCATAAACAAAAAATTAAATCTGTGGAACTTTCAAATATTAGGGAGGTAGCATGCTTCAGAAAACGCATACAAATTCTTATTTTACTACATTTCCACTTTCACTGACAGTGTATGTGTTACAGCTTAAACAGATTGGTCTGATCCTTCATAGATGAATATAGGAAGTCCTGTGTTCTTCAGTTTATGTCAGGGAAAAGAATTATGTATATTACAGGCCTGTTCAGTGGATTCATCTAAAATTTCTGAAATTTAAAGTATATCCCTCCCTTTCAAACAGAATGGCATAGTCTGGCTTTTCTTTGTTGTTATAATTAAATCAAATGAAATTCAGGGGGCATGGGTGTGAGCAAGACAATGAGAGCAAATAATCAAGGGCCTGACTAAAGAGAAATTTTTGGGATCATAGGGTAGTTCATGTTGGAAGGGATCTAAGGGGGTCTCAACTCCAATCTCCTGCCCTCAGCAGGGTCACCCAGGTGATCAGACCTGGTTGCTGGAGTTTCGTCCAGTCAACACTTGAAGAACTCCAAGGATCAAGACTTCACAGCCTCTATGGGCCAACTGTGCCATTGTCTGACTGTCCTCATGGGACAAAAAAAAAGTCCTTATATCCAGTCTGAACCTCTCCTGTTTCAACTTGTGCCTGATGTCCCTCTGCTGCCCTGCACAGCTGTGAAGAGTCCAACTCTGTCTCCTCAGTGACCTCCCTACAGGCACTGGGAGCTGCTATGTTCCCCAAAGCCATCTCTGCTCCAGCCAGACTGAGCCTAGCTCCTTCAGCCTCTCTTCACAGGGCAAGTACTCCAGTCCTCACCATCTCAGTGGCCTCTCCTGAAATCCTTCCAGCTTCTCGATGTCTTTCCTGTAGCAGAGTGTTGCCCACTGTGGAGCAAGAGAACTTTGGCCAGCTCTGTGTGTGTGACTGAGATGGTCAGTACCAGCAGCTGGTGTGGGGCTCTCATCCTTGGGTCTCATATGCCCAGGTGCCATCAACAGGGGCCCAGGGGCAGCTACTGGGCAGACTGGCTGTCTGAGCCCAGCTGTTGGAGGGATCCGCATTGTGAATACCTGTATATATCTATAGATACAGATATGCGTATATATTCTTACTAACGAACCTCCATCCTGCTCAACCAGAGAGGAGAGCAGGATGAGGCTTTTGGTGCTGTTTGTGTTTTTGGGAGTACTTTGAGTACTGTTGTGTGTCTGTGATCCATGTGACCAGCTGGGTATATATGCATATAGGTATACATGCATGCATCTATGTACGTATATATATAACTGTGCTCTGTGTGTGGCTACTGGGAATACATGTTCAGCTTCACTACAGGTTGGACATGGGGGCAAGGAGCTGGGGCACCTCACCTCTTTTACATTGTTGGGTTCAGCCTGATCTCCCCTAATATTAAACTCTGAAAAAACTGCTTAGAAGAGCTGACGAACACTGCGTTACTGAGAACTTATTACAGGAAACTATCTTGCAATACCAGGAAAGTGATTTGAGAAAGTAGTCAGCCATTACACAAAGCCACAATAAGTATGTTTTTGTCAGTGACATGCATTTTTAATTGTGACTTTATTTCTAAATCTCTGTTTTTAGAAAAGGAAGATGGACGTGATCAGAGAAAAATCATGCATCAGTTCGTAAGTTGATATAAATCAACAAAGCTCTCTTAAAACCATGTATATAGTAGATAAAGTATTTTAACAACGCTTGTAATAACATGATCTTTGATCAGACACGGGAGGATGGAGGTATTGTTATCCAAAGTAGGTTGTCCTCAGACACTGTTGTCATAGACGTCCACTGTACAGCCCTACCCTTGCTGGTTTAAAACCATGCAAGAAATTAATCTTATCTAAACAATGTGCCTTTGTCTAATAAGCAGGAGATGTTGTCAAGAGCAGAAGTTTAACTGGTGTATTACTAGCCTGGTGAGTAATCCATGAAGAAATGCTTAGACTTGCCAGAAGATATAAGTAACTAGTGGAAAGGTAATTCCAGCAGGGGGAGATTGAGACCACTGAGTCACAGACCACCTACCCCATTCATAGCCCAGACCCAAAGATGAAGAAACTGAGCATGCGTAAACAATTTACATACTAGGTGAGAAGGTTTTAACCAATAATTTAATAAAATAACAATGCATATGTATTAGGAAGTTGAATATATTAATGCTTTGTGTATAAATAACTGTTGATTTGGAAGATTTGGGTGTGCTGTCTTGGAAGAGACACCCATATCTGCACAAATACGTAATAAAATACCTCTGATCTGTGTGTATGTTGGCATATTGCACATAGGTAAATGAACTCTAGGATCTGGGACAGCAGTATCAGGATATGAAAATATGCTAGGATTTGGTAGGTGGACAAGTGGATTGCACTTTTCTCCTGGCTTCTACTTTTAAATAATTTAAAGAAAACTCAGAACATCGTAATTGCTGATTTTTAGGTATTCTGTCTCCCAAAGAATGGATCTAAAAATATATATACTAAGAAAAGAATACAAGCTTACTAGATACCATGTCATCTAATTTCGTCATATTGACTCTTCCATGAAGACAGCAAAAGGGATTCTTTCAATGCATGCTTTCAACAGTGGGATGTGTTCTGTCATGTGAAGTCCATTTCAGCAACACATGAAAGTAAAGCTGCAATATATTAAACTGGACCCCCAAAGCAATTACTACAAACGTAATTAACAAATTGAATTAAGAACCATCAAGTATTCGTCAAGAAGATTTTCCTTTTCATTAATCTCTCTAATCACGTAATCCTCAGAGTACCAACCAAGTTGCTTGGTCACATAAAATATTATGAGGATAATTGAACTAAAGAGACAACTGAAATTCTTTTTAGTATTCACTCATTTGAAAGTGATAAAAACTAGTAGTACCAGTGTTTCACAGTAAAAGTGTTTCTGAATTTCCTACTATATCTTATAGGCCACAAACTGGATGTGTCCAAAATTTAATTTCTTCCATTATTTGACAGAGGCATTAGGACCTCCCAGCTCACAAATATGTGCTTTGCCTGGGCAATAAGACCATTCATGTTCTTTAATAGCTAAGGAGTGTCTTACTGCTGGAAAAAGATGCAATCCCTTTCCTACTGTCTTGTTATTAGTTGCAAATTTATTGGATATTTATAATCAGAATTATATGTGTTCAATCACTCTTTCATTCTCGGTCCCAGAAATTATATGTGAGTTTCCAGGTTCCATATATGCATGAAAAAGATTTCTTGAGTCTTCTTCTAGGAACCCAAATTTTTTTCAAACATGTTTATCTGTGCACTCAAGAAAACCAATACATGTATAAAATTTTTGAGACAAATCAGAAGCTAATGAGATAAAATAAAAACTTACAATGTCCCACTTCTTTCCTATATCTTGAAGGACCTGGACATCAGTCAAAACCTGCAAAGTTTCCAGCTTTATTGTGTCAGGTCTGTTTCCAAATAGAAGATTTATTGGCTCATCCATTTACATGAGGGCATCCTTGCCATTTGCCATACTGGTTACATTGCATAAAATAAATAGAATTTCAGTCCCTCGGGGACTTTCATATGGGCCTTACATCAAATGCACATCTTCAGGGTCACAACTTCATCCTTTTAGATGCACATGAATCCATTCGAAGTCAAAATTGTGTGTATTTCATCATCTTTAATTGCACAGATAAAGCTTATCCCGTATTATCTAATTGTAAACATTTGAAGTCAAGACCTCTTTTTGGAAAATAACTGTCAATAGTCCTTTGGAAGCAAGATCATGAGTTTTACTATTCTAGTCTCTCTAAATCATAGGAGGACAATTTATCAGACAGAGCACTGCATAATTTGTGGCAGTAACAAATCTCTAGACACTCAATGAAAGAAATCTGTGTCTCACTCTTGAAGGGCTGTTTTCTCATCCTAGCAGATGCAGAGCAGGTTTTGCAGCATGTTTGCCTCTCAGTAACTGGCCTTGAGTAGGTGAAGACTGTGATCTAAATTCAGTATCCTTACAAGTTGTTTTGGAGAGGTGATTTGAGCTACATTGTTTCAAGCTGCAGATGTTGCCTATTCGGACTTCTGTAAGGCTTTTGACACGATCCCTCATAACACCCTTCTCTCTAAACTGAAGAGATATGGATTTGATGGGTGGACTGTTCAGCAGATGAGAAATTGGTTGGATGGTTGCATGCAGAGGGTAGTGGCCACCAGCTCATTATCCCGATGGAGACTGGTGAAAAGTGATGTCCCTCAGGGATCCATATTGGGACGAATACCATTTAATAACTCGTCCATGACCTAGACAGCAGGAATGAGTGCACGCTCAGCAAGTTTGCAGATGACAACAAGCTGAGTGGTGTGGTTGACACACCAGAAGGACAGGATACCATCCCGAGGGAACTGGACAAGCTCAAGAAGTCAGCCCTTGTGAACCTCATGAGGTTCAACAATGCCAAGTGCAGGATCCTGCACACGGGTCAGGGCAACCCCTAGTATCAATAGAGGCTGAGGGATGGAGGGATTGAGAGCAGCCCTGCCGAGAAGGACTTGGGGGTACTGGTGGATGAAAAGCTTGACATGAGACAAGAATGCGCACTCGCAGCCCAGAAGGCCAGCCGTATCCTGGCTGCATCAAAAGAAGGGCGGTCAGCAGGTTGAGTGAGGTAATTCTGCCCCTCTACTCTACTCTCATGAGACCCCGCCTGGAGCCCTGCATCTAGCTCTGGAGCCCTCAGGACAGGAAAGACATCGATCCGTTGGAGGAGTTTCCAGAGAAGGGCCACATAAGTCATCTGAGGGCTGGAACACCTCTCCTGTGAGGGAAGGCTGAGAGAACCAGGGTTGTTCAGCCTGGAGAAGAGAAGTCTCGGGGAGAACTTATTGTGTCCTTTCAGTCCTTAAAGGGGGTTTATAAGAGAGATGGGAATAAACTTTTTAGCAGGGCCTGTAGTGATAGGACAAGGAGTAATGGTTTTAAACTAAATGAGGGTAGATTTAGACTAGATATAAGGAAGAGATTTTTTACAATGAGGGTGGTGAAACACTGGCACAGGTTGCCCAGAGAGGTGGTAAACGCCCCATCCCTGGAAACATTCAAGGTCAGGTAGGACAGGGCTCTGAGCAACCTGGTATCGTTGAAGTAGTCCCTTCTTCATTGCAGGAGGGTTGGTCTAGATGACCTTTCAAGGTCCCTTCCAACCCAAACCATTATATGATTCTATGATTTGAAATGCAACTTACTTTTAGCCCATTACTTTGGTAACACTGTCCTGCAATATACTTCTGGGTACCTCGAAATCAAATAATGGTCATTATCAAGATCTTTCCCCATATCTTATCATTCCCATATTTTTTCTTTTTGTTTTTCATTTACTTGAGTCTTCCCCTTTCCTTTTTGCCTTCTCTCTCTCGTTGAAAGTTGTGGCAGGTGAAGGATCACAGTGCTCTTCTAACTGCTATGGTGAAGGGATTATTTCAGGAGCAATCAACTATATATTAATCTAAATAAAAAGGAACAAAAAGGAATACTTACATTAATGCCTTGATTTTTCCAGCTGTTATAGAAGAGACAGACTCAGACCATGTATTTTCAGACTTTACTTTGAAAAGTGAATTTAAGATAGACCAATCTGTATGGACAGTGAAAAACTGAAAAAATGTCTCATATAATATGTAAGTAAAAAAAAAAAAAATCAGATTTATGTTTAAGGAATAACACTGAAGATTATCTGTTCCCTTATTTAATGGTCTAAAAAATTGACACAAAAGCTGTCTGTCATTGAGTCGTGCTCAAAGCAATCATTTTTAAGTAACAGGCCTACATATCTTCTTCTAATATCACTTCCACTTCATGGTGGCAATGTTGCACTCCATACACAATATTCCTGCATCGTTAAGAAATCTGACTCTTATGTCTTGTGTTTATCAACTTCCAAGATTTTCAGTAATGTCCTCTTAAAGTAGCTACTAGTACAGTAATACATTAATGTAAATATAATTTGCATTTTACTATCTAAATATTAAATGAAAGGCATATTTGTATTTTCACAGTCATGGCTTCACTTTCCATTCTGTATGTCAAGGAATTTCTCTTCTAATTATCTTGTGTGCTATTTATAACATATTTTGTAGTGATATGTCTAAAAATGTGCCCAGCTGCGACATGGTATATAATTATTATAAGAAATGCTTAAATTTATAACACAATTTAAAAATTCATTAGAAGTCCAGTAAAAGCTTTGGGTCATATACTTTCATGCATGTCAGTGTATCTTCCTTTTTTAAGAGCAACAAGGTAGATGTGAACTAACCAGGATATTGTGCTTAATATTGTCTGTTTCATGTGTACGCTAAAAGTCGAGCTTCTATGCTGGAGCACCTAATCATTTCTATGTATTACCTTGCTCTGGGCCACTGCAGAGGGTAGAAGTGTTTATCAGTTTATCCCAGATGACTGAGAACTTTTAATAACTTTTGACTCATTTTCTAATCTCTCTATATGAACTGGCTGTTTTTACCTACGGCTAAAACACAGTTTCCTGTTCATGAATGCTTTGAAGATCTACTTGCTAGTCCAGGGAAAGAAAAAAAGTGTTGTTTTTTTTAATTGTATATGGAAGTGTGTAATAATATAAACAACTATTCATATGTGTCTATATACATGTGTATGCGTATGCATATAAAAGCATTTTGTAACCACAGCTTTATTTTGAATCCAAATCAGAAATAGTAGTTGTTTGAGTTTGGGTCACCTTTTATTTATCCCTTGACCGTTGATCAAAGGAATTAGAAATGGGTAAGATCTATCAGTTCATTTACTTCAAACCCTGGGGACAAACACAGGACTGTTGCCTACACTATGTCTTGTGTGCCACCTAGTCTCATTATAAATGTCTCAAGTGGCAGAGTTTGAGTGTTTCCCTTGGAAATTTGTTATATAATTTGAAATCTATCACCAGCAAGTAGTTTTGCTCAAATACAGTATTTTTTCTGTCTCTAGTATCAGCCATTGTTCCTGGTAACGACACATTGTACTGTCCCAGATCACTCTTGTTATCTCTAACTATTCATATCCTTCAAAAAATGCACTCTCTACTAAACAGGTGATGTTATTTCACGTTTTAAATTTCCCATTTATACAAATCTTTTCTACTGATTAACTTTTAATGTAGACTTTGTTCACATGAGCATGAGTGAACAATTATACCAATTGAAGAAAATGCAGAAATTATACAATTCAGTGCAACAGTAGGCTTGGATTGATTTTTCTTGCAATTTTTGTCCCAAGTTTAAGACAAGTCCTTATGCAGTCCAGTGAATAAATAATGTGAGTTAGATATTGTAGGTACTAGAAACCCCAGAAAAAGTCTTGTATAGCTCACTGTTGGTATCAGTCTTGCTACTCTATTCATTATGACTCTCTCTGCTGTTGACATCGATTTACAATGTGTTATCTTCCTAAATAATGTTTTAATCTTCTCTTAGCATTCAGCTCCTCTGAAAAAAATAAGATTATAATTTAAAAATCTCCAGTGGTCACAAACATGGTTTTATAGCTTTATCTGTGTACTTTCTCTGACTTTATTAATTCTGACCTTGTTTTGGGAGACAATTTATTTATTCTTATGTGTTGGATGTTGCTAAAGACTATATTGTTGCTAAGCATACGTTAAATAAATTAATCCTCTGTAGCCCTTAAGTCCAGGAAATACCACAGATTTTGTATTAATTTGACAATATAAGTCTCAGAAATTGCTGATCCCTCTCTGGACTTGTCTAGTCTTGAGCTTATTCTAGACCATTTTATCTGAAACAACAAATTGTCTAATTGTGAGGTATAAATGTAGCTTTTTGCAATTGCAAAGTTTTACCATAAAACTTATACAAGTTAAGGTAATTATCTAGTAAACAAAGTGTTTATTAGTAAATAACTGTGTGGACCAATAGGGAAAAAAGTGCTCGTAATAAACCATTTCAAAACTTTTAAAAATGCCCCAACAGCACCCAAAGAGAAAGAACCCCTTACCTTCAACATCATACTACTCCCAATGAAGAACTCAGGATTTTAACAAGCTTTTGTAACAACAGATAGGAAGGGTGAGCACAAGAGAACGGAACTGATGATGCTCAAAAATTAATGCACATCGTTTTTAATTGTATTTTAATACCAATTACAGGTATTTCTTGGGGTTTTTTTTCTCTAAATGTTACTGTCAAAAGTGGACTAAGATTAGATAAATGGTCACTCCAATCTTCAAAAAGGGCAAGAAGGAGGACCCAGGGAACTACAGGCCTGTCAGCCTCACCTCCATCCCGGGAAAGGTGATGGAGCAGCTTATCCTGGAGGCCATCATCAAGCAAGTGGAAGAA
>Ga0065711_1009432_pt1 | contig 11943 bp, 12 predicted proteins | sample Hoacrofraction12_FD_59098 | JGI IMG/M metagenome (GOLD analysis project Ga0065711, IMG submission 59098) | Hoatzin crop microbial communities from Cojedes, Venezuela - Epithelial fraction 12 v2 (version 2) | ecosystem: Host-associated > Birds > Digestive system > Esophagus > Crop | place... | reverse complement strand
AGGGGACATCAAAGTGGATGGCTGCTATAGGCCATCCCACCAGGAAGAACAAGCTAATGAGGACCTCTACAGACAAATAAAAGCAGCCTTGCATTTGCAGGTCCTGGTCCTCATGGGGACTTCCACCTCTCCATTATCTGTTGGCGGGACAATACGAGGGGCTTGCTGGGAATGTGAAGGTCAAAGTCTGCCTTAGCTGCAGCTACCATGAGATGGTGGACCTCAGGATCCTGAAGGTAGAGAGGAGGTTGAAAGACAAGCTTGCAACCCTGGGTGTTGAGAGAACAGACTTTGACCTCTTCAGACATCTGCCTGGAAGAGCCCTGTGTGATAAGACCCTGGAGGGAAGAGGGGCCCAAGAAAACTTCTTCAAGGATTACCTCTGCCCACACAACAAGAAGAATTTCTGTAAGGGTGTAGGAGACAAAAGGCTGAGTAGGGAAAACATGGGCCCATTGCTCAGTGAGATGGGGGACCTGGTTACGCAGGACATGGAGAAGGCTGAGGTGCTGAATGCCTTCCTTGCCCCAGTCTTTCCTAGCAAGACCAGCCTTCAGGAATTCCAAGTCCCAGAGACCAGGGAAAAGCTGAAGCAAAGCACATGTATCCTTGGTGGAAGAGGATCAGGTAGGGAATACTTTAGCAAACAGGGCATACAGGAGTCCAGTGCTGATTTGAGATGGTGCTGAGCGAGCTGACAGATGTCATCGTGCTCTTTATAACCTTCAATCAATCATGGTGATGGGGGCAAGTGCTTTGAAGACTGGAGGAGTGCAAATGTCCCTCCTGTCTTCAAGGAGGACTCAGGTAACCACAAGCCAGTCAGCCTCACCCCAATCCCTGGTGATGGAGCAGCTAATCTTGGAAACCATTTCCAGGCACATTACAGGCAAAAAAACCCCATCAGCAACGGTCAGCATGGCTTCACCAAGGTGAAGTCATTCCTGAACAGCTTGGTAAGCTTCTGTGAAGAAGTGACTGGCCTGGTAGATGAGGGGAGAGTGGTGGATATTGTCTACCTGGACTCCAGTAGAGCATTTGACACTGTTTCCCATAAGATCCTCTTAGACAAGTTTTGACAGTGAGTTGGATTGAAAATTGGCTGAATGGAAAGGTCTAGAGAATGATAATCAATAGCACAAAGGACAAGGAGACATCACTTGACAATTAACATCGTGGGCAAACCAGACATGACTTGGGGAAATTAATTGAATTTATTGCCGATCTAAATCAGAGTACGGTAATGAGAAACAAGAACAACCTCAAAACACCTTCCCCCCACCCTTCCTTTCTTCCCTGGCTCAGCTTCTCCCCTGACTGAGTGAGCATCAGAAGATACAGGCAAAATATCTGCATTTCTTTCTCTGTGAAGACCTCCGCAGTAGCACGCCGTGGCTTATTACCACGGGAGCACTTTTCTGACAAGCCTGGGCAGGATGGGCACGGTGATGTTCGTCACCTGCTCTGCTCTTTTTCAGAGCGGCGGCGCGGGCTCTGCGTTGCTGCGGGCTGAGCGCAGCGAGCAGTGGGTGGCTGACTGGGGACTGCTGCCTGTGCCGTGCGTCATGACGGCAGGTTGCCCAGACCGCGTGTCCCATGGCGTGTACCGGTGGGTGATGACAGCGTACTTCCCAGGGAAGAAGCCTGTCATCGTGCTGGGTTGCTGGTTTTGTTGAAAATGGACGCTAATTTTTGCAAAACTTTCAAACTCGAACCCACTGGCATCTGCGGCATTTGAGTAGAAGAGCGTGCGGTGACCAAAGTCAGGACAGCAGGGGTAGATGCCGTGGCTGGGAGCAGAGAGGGAAAAGCCTGGGGGGGAAGGGGGTCTCCTGCGTGTCTCTGCTGTGCACTGGAAGCAGCTTGGGGTGCTTGGTGTCGGGCTGCAGTTTCCAGTCTTCAGCACTGTGGTTACTCAGGCACATCAGCACTCAGCTTGGAGAGCTAAGCGCACAGTTCAGAGATTTATATCTGAAAAGGAATAAGCACGGGTGGTTTTTCCCTTGCTGTAATGTTGATCAGGAGCAGATCTTAACCCCTTTTCTTTCCTCTCCTCTAGAACCATAGAATCACAGTATGGTTCGGGTTGGAAGGGAGCTTTAGAGGTCATCTAGCCCAGCCCCCCTGCAGCGAGCGGGGACATCTTCAACTATATTGAAGCTTAAACTGTAGTTGGAATAAAGCTTATGGATTTTATTTGCCAGATCCCTTGGGAATGTCTTTTTCAGTGCGTGTGTTGGTGGGATTTTCCCCGAGGAGAAAGCCTTGGAAGTCTGTCCCATCAATGCTGCCAGTGATGCAGGTGGGTACCCGCAGACCTCTTGGCTGTCAGCCTGGCCTCACCACGTTCCCCTCTCCTCCTTCTTCTCACTGGGTGCTCGGGGCTCACCTCCTGCCCCAGGGGGTGGTGAGGCACAGGACAGGCTGGCTGTCCTGCCACGGGCTGCTCCGCACCGGGATGCTCTGCCGGGCAGCCCCGAGGGCGTGCTCTGCTGTGTCTTGTGAAGACTTTCTGCCCCTCTCTCAAATAAACAATCCCCATTTAGTCTCTCCATGTCAGTCTGTTTTGCTGATTTTACACCCTAATTTTATTAATTTGGCAAAAATGTCTCTGGCACATGGTGACTCCGTTTCGATCTCTTTCCCCAGAGGGGAGATCCCCCTGCCGCCCTTGCACCCTCCATCATGACCGCTGCTTTCTCCTCTTCTTGCCTTGCTAGTTTAGCCCCAGCTGGAGAAGGGCAACCTTTTCCCCCTTCCATTTTCTGCAAAATCCAGTGGTTTCTTGTGGCATCACCTAGTTCAATCTTGGGCAGAGGCTGGCAATTTGCCTGCATGCCTTCATACTTCAACCCTCCTTTTAATGAGGTTGATGCTGTCTTTAACATTTTAGCTGGGATGGGGGTGCTGCTGGTGGTGTGTGTTCAAAAACGAATTCCTGAAGTGCACTACAGGGTGCTCATGCATTCGTGCACCTGTACCATAGTCTTCAGTGGGGAATTCACAAACTGTCCCCAAAACTTGCAGAGGTGGGAAAATGACAGGTCAGGCTGCCTGTGAAAGGGAGCATATGGAAGAAAGTTACAAGACCCCTAATCAGATATTTGTTATTTAACATAAATATTTATGTTTTATAAATAAATAATATATGCTACTACAATATTAAACATAAAAATGTATGTTTATATAAATATCTGTATGTTAATATCTCTGTGTGTGTGTTTTCCAGCACACAGGCAACATGCATTCTCCTCTTATTGACATTATTTTGATAACCAATAGCCTGCTGTTCTTGTTTCATACAACAAAATTTTCTACTGCACTCCCTGCCAGGTTAAAATCCTCAGAGCAGGCAGCGCATGCTGCCCTTCCCACCCGCACCCTGGCCCCTCAGTCTGCCTCGGACAGGGAAAAGTCACCCACGAAGCAGCTCTCAGAGAGGCACCTTGGCATCCTCTCAGCAGCTCTGGAGCGAGTCCAGACCTGTGCCACAGCCAGGAAAAACGCGCCTCGGTGCTTAGACCTGACTGTGTGCTCTGTTCATCCACGGTGACAAATCCTGGTCCAGGCACAGCTCCGTGATGGGACGGAAGCTGATGGGGAAGGGCAGCCTGGGCACCCGAGAGAGATTTTGCTGTTAATGAGAGTTGCTGAGGTTGTTCTCCTGGCATGCTGATGGGCGAAGAGGTCTCTCGTCGGACAGGGATGTTGGGCAAATTGCTTTTAGAGGGAGCTGCACTGTGGGATGAAACCTGGGACCAACACAGACAGTCTCCATGCACCCAAACCCTCTCTCTGCCCCTGCTCCCAAGCCACCTCTGCTCCCTGCCTCCCTCCCCATCCATCTCCAGACCAAAGGCAGCGGCAGCAACGCTCTCGCCTTCCACTACCTCCTCCCCAGGGAGCGGGTCGTGGCTGCCATGCCATGCGAGGGTCCCGAGCGCCCAAGACACGTGCCGAGGCTCCCGGGCTCTGGCCTGCCCACGGGACCCCTGCCCAGTGGTCCAGCACGGACCCCCTGTGCCGGAGAGCTGCCAGCCTCCGGGGAGGTACCTACTGCCCGTAGGTCTGGCTTTTTTATCATGCACACTAAGAGGAGACATAATCAATTCCCCAGTTGGCACTTTGCGCTGAATACCCACTTTTTCAGTCTGATAGCAGGACTAAATTAGTTATTTAGCAATGAGACCCTAATTTAAAGTGAGCAACTGCCCTGACAAGGATCATTGTTCAAGGCCGTCCCCCCTTTGCTTTCAGATGAGAGGCCCACCAATCCCTGGAAGGTGATAAATAGACAATTAGAAAATAGATATATTTTGTTAGTTCTACAAAGCTCCCTGGTGCTGTCAGGCTCACAATAAAGGGGGCTCCGGTAAATTGGTGGGCAATGAAAGCCAGCTGTACGGTCATCACTCCTACAGACACAAAGCCATATGTGGCCATTTACAGGACATCCCTGAGAATAGATGGAGCCAATAAGACCAGAGGGAACTAAAAATACTTGACAAAGTTGGCTGCTCTTCATTTAACAAGAATAAAATATCTAATGGAGTGTAATGGAAGCCATCAATCACCCCTGCGTAAAGCACAGCTTTTATACTCTACTTTTAACTATTAATGCAAGTTTTTATTCATCTGTAATAAGTCAGAAATGAGTGTCTGCTGTGTGCAGTATGGTGATGTTGTCCACGGGCTAACAAATGGCGTGGGCCCAACAGTGCTGCCATGAAACAAATCCAGACCTAAAAACCAGGGGGGAGAGCACGAACAGAGGACCAAAGGTGAGAGCAACCACCTCTTCAACAATAACGAGAAAGCTGCGAGCCCTGCCTAGGAAATATTCCATTCGGGCTTGCAAACAAGCTACTGTTTCTTCTTTTTGCTTATCATGCTCATTCTAGGCAAGGAGATGGGAGTAGGTGTCAGGGGAAGTCCTTCAATTATCTGCTTATTAGGGAAAAAATGTTTGAAGTGCTTCTCCTGGAGTCGAGAATCAGAGAGTTGGAATCTCCTGGCACGTACTCAGTTCTGCAAAGCGGGATTTTAGTGTAGAGCTTAGCACTGGACCTGTGCAGCATCACGCGGACATTGGGGGTGAAGTGGAGCCAGGTCCCACCACAGTGTTTGCCTTCAAGGCATTCGCGGCACGTGCACGGCGTTATTTCATAATCACAGCGGTTTCATGAAGACACTTCCTAATGCAGCCAAATCAGCCAAAGAAGTGCCAAATTTCATCAAAATAAACCAAAACCATTTTGCCTTGTGTTACCGCGGCTATAGAAGAGGACAGCTCGCTCCATCCCCTGTTTGTGTGCAAGAGGCAGGCAGACAAAGCTGCTAAGATGTGTGGAAACTGGTCTTTGCTAACCGCAGAGCCATGGCACCATCACGAGATAAAAACGTGCATCAGCAGCTCAGGAAGTGCTGGCTGTAGACACGGGTGTTCAGACCCCCACCCCTGTAAAGCCGGGGTCTTTGCCTGCATTTAAAAATGACATATGCTGCAAGGTAACTGCCTGCTCTCTCTTGACTATTTTTAGCTGCTCTCACAGGACAAGAATTGTAATTTATTTTGCAGAACACCAAATGTCACATCCTATGAGTACTTTGTTGTACAAAATGCAATATAATAGCTGGAGAAAAGTGACCTTCCATAATGGAAGTGTCCTATAGAACTAATAGAAAATGATAACCAATAGGTTTTTCCAGATAATTGTATCCCTCTTCTAGCACAGTTTCAAAAGCCAAGGACATCTCTCTCCATAACATTGTGCAGTTCAGGCTTGTTTGGTGCAGGGTTTTTTTTGCTCTTTCAATTACGTTAGAACCAAATTCGTTTAATCTCTGGCCATGTCTAAGAAAATTCCCGTTGGGGTTGTCAGGGATTCAGACACAAGGTTTAACCCTTCGACTCTGATCAACCAGCCCGTCCTTTCTGCACTTACCACAAGTTTACAAGATCTACATAGTCTTCCAAACCTAGCTTAACTGATATCTATTACTTTTTATTTTCGTGGGAATTGCTGACTGGGTGACAAGTACAGACTTCTTTATACACAGCTAAAGCTGCATGTGAACGCAGGCTTCACATCTGCTCTCCTGCTGCAGGGTGCCATCCTGAACCGAAGCCTCTTTTGTGAGGTCTTTTTGTGGAAGATTACAGCAGCTGTATGTTGTAATGGTATTGACTGAAGAGCACTCCTCATGCAAGATTGTCCATGTCAGAGAAGACTAATAGTTTACTCACCAGGAATGTACCAAACACTTTTAGGGAAAAAAGCGCACGGTTTAATACACATCCACTGTTCGATCCCACCACATCGTACTGAAATAGCCAACATGACTTCGCTGTTGCACCAGCATGAGGACAGAAAAACAAGCTCACATCATCGTGACAGAAATGGGCACCCTTGCTTTGACAAGCTCAGCCAGGGGATAGGAAAAAATTCCCATCTAGACCTCTCTGAAAATGTTTGAACAGCTTCCAAATAAGGGCCATAATAACAAAAGCTAACACTTGCCAACAGTCCCATTTTTCCAGCATGAATGTGTGAGTGTCCAGGAACAGAAAACGTGGAGTGGCTCCTGGTTGCTGTCCCAGATTTTCAGCTTTTCCTTGATACTTGGTCATACTTTGGTTTGGAGGAAAAAACATTGTTCTCATAGAGCTACCAAGTATTGTGCACAGATGCTTTCTCTCAGCACCTTCGGTTACCCTTGTGGGTACAAGCTGCCCCATTCCTGTTTGAATTGAGGTTTTTCCATTGCCTCAGAAATCCCAGACCTGTTATGGTGTCCCTCGTAGAAAAAGGTAAAAGTTCCCCTAAATTGCTCTTTCTGTGAAAATTCAGGGTGGGATCTCAGAATGCTGGAGGCTGGAGGGGACCCGTAGAGATCACCCAGTCCAGCCCCCCAGCTCAAGCATGGTCACCTAGAGGTGGAGACCAGTTGGGTTTTGGACATTTCCAAGGATGGAGACTCCACTACCTCCCTGGGCTGCTGCTCAGCCACTCTCACAGTGAAGTGGTTGCTGGTATTCAGGAGGGGTCTCCTGTGTTTCTGTGTGCGTGCCCATTGCCTCTGGTCCTGTCACTGGGCTCCACTGAAGAGATCCTGGCTCCCTCATCTTCATTCCTCCCATCAGTTTTGGGTAAGATCCCCCCTGAGCCTTCTCTTCTCCACGCTGAGCAGTCCCAGCTCTCTCCACCTGTACTCGTAGGAGAGATGCTCCAGTCCCATCATCGCCTCTGTGGTTCTGGGAGGCCCAGCACTGGACACAACAATCCAGATGTGTCTCATCAGCACTGAGTAGAGAGGACCTTCTGGAGACCTTCTCAACCTTCTGGAGAAACTCCTCCCAGGATGCTGCTGGCCGCCTTTGCTGCCTCATGGTCAACTCCGTGTCCACCAGGACCCCCAGGGCTATTTCTCCCGAGCGGATTTCCAGCTGGGTGGTCCCCAGTGTATTCTGGTGCCTGTGGTTGTTCTTCCCCAGTGGCAGCACTTCGCATTTCCCTTTGTTAACTTTCACGAGGTCCCTCCCCACCACTTTGTCCAGCCTATTGACATCTAGACAGATCACAGAAACATCTCTAGAGAAGGATTTAATAACTGGAACTTGTGTTTGCAGCAGCCAGCCACACAGAGATGGTCTTACCTGACAGGCAGCACTGTAAGGATGGGATGAGAAGCATCAGTTTGCACATCCAGAAAAACACGTGCTGAGCACATAACTCTATGTTGTGCTCCTGTTGTGAGACTATACAGTCAGTGCCTTGTCACGGCCCCTCGTTGGTCCCATTGTGATATACGCTCCCTGTATATGTGCTTTTTCCTCCATCAGTGCTGAACTGCAGCTAATCTGGCACAGTTCCATGGGAAGGAGTCAGGCAGGGACAGGAGGTGCTGGTGCTATCGTCTGTGTGGAAAGCCAAGGCTGGGGGTGTTGAGAAGCATCCCTCTGATGCTTCTCAGGAGGTGGAGCAGAAACCAGACCCCCTCTTCTGGCACGTGTGTACTACCAGCACAGTGTGAAACAGGGAGCCTCAGCATTGTCCTGCCCTTTACACCAAGAGGGGTCCCAGGTGTATGTGTTTCCCAACAACTGACGTGTGTGGAGAAGTGGCCTCTCCCAAATGGACCTTGGCTGGGGTCTCCATCCACAGACCCGTGCTCAAATCCTCTCTGCTTTGCGTGTTCAGAGCTAAAGCCTGAGGCAGTCACTGGTGCCAGGGAATGCTAAGAACCTAACATTTGGCAGTGTTCGGTTTACAGCTGGACTCGATGATCTTAAAGGTCTTTCCCAACCTAAGTGATTCTATGATTCTAAGAAGGCTGGTCTTTCAGGAGTGGTCCAAGGGAAGCCCTAGTGAACACGACTGGAACAGAGAAATACTAAAAAAAACCCAAAGGTTTTTGTCCAGGACAAAAGTTTGCAAAGGATGTAGGAACTGAGTTACCATTTGGATTCTGGCACAGACACAGCTCCTAGAAGCAAGAGATCATTGCAGTCCATTTGCGTGGAGGAAAATCAAAACCTGTGTCCTTCTGGCCACCGTGGGCATTCGCAGTCCTGTCCCAGCGACCTCCAGCCAATGCGCAGGAGGGAGATGGAGTCAGGGAAGCTGCCCAGCTCCGTGCAAAGGGCGAGGTGGGTGGCAAGCGTGTGAAGGCTGGCACAACCGTCAGTGCTGCAGAGGGCTTCCTGCAGCTCCAGAAGGGAGAGACCCCTCCGAGGCGGATTGCTGGGATGAAAGGCAAGAGGAGGGAAAAGTGAAGATATGACACAGAGAGAGAAAAAGCTCTGAAAGGGAATCTCAGGCACTTGTGGTCCTGCTCACAGGAGAGCTCCATGTCACGGCCCTGAGGGCACTCGCAGCCCTGAGCCACCCCCATGAAGCCCACCCCAAACCCTGCCCGTGGCCCAGGACCTGATCGCAGCTCCCCGGGGCTAGCAGCCCCTGCCCCAGGGAAGCGGTGAGATGCCACTGGCCGGTGCTGCACCCTCCATCTCGGGAGAAGTCACAAGCCATGGGCTGTGGAGAGGTGTTAAAAAATAGCCAGTGGTGACAGAGGTGGTCTCAGGAGAACCACAGCCAGCAGAGTGGTGGAGGTCTCTCAAAGAAGCAGGAGGTGTGCGTGGCATCGCTCGTCCCCCTACCCACCACAGTGGTCCCAAGGTGACCAGGAGCAGCTCCAACCTCAAGCTTCTCCCTGTCCAGCGTAGGGGGGAGAAGACCATGGTGGAGGACTCATCATCTCAGCATCAGGCTAGGGTAGAGGACAAGCAGCTCTCACACATCTGAGGCCACATGGTCTGACCAGCCAGGAAGGGACAGAGCATGCAGAAATGCTGATCTTCTGCTGAAAGTGCAAAGCTCTACAGAAAATGTAAATCCACCCTGACTTCGAGCGTGATGAGGTCCTGGCTGGCTCCTTTCAGCGGCAGTCTCAACGCTGAGATTAGAGAAGCTGCATCCAAAGCAATATTCAGATAGCTGGTGGCAGAGAATACAACATATTGCTCGGCATCCTTTGGGGGCAAGGTTTGGCTCGCTGCAGTTAAATGGAGTTCTACTAATTATTTACAAGGCATATCCTTAAAGATCCATTCTATGATTAAATTAACATAAAATGTATTAATACAGGAAAATCATCAAACAGGATGTATTTGCAAGGGATTATTTTTTATTTTGTTTACATTTGTTAGGACATAATGAGGCCATCTTGGTGCTAATTGTGTCTCTGCTAGAGACACGATTCAAGAGCACAGCCTACCATTGTTGAATGAAATTGCCCAGAAAAGTAATTGCTTTTCAGGATGAGCTTGTGCTCATTTATATGATTATGATTTGTTGATTAACCTTTTTTTTCTTTCTTTCTGTTCTGTGCATAGTAAACAGGATCTTCTCCTTTTGTAACTTTATCATTTTAATAAACCTCGGCATGCCAGCAGCAACCCAGAGATCATTGTGACCTGCCCATGACCACCTGAGCCCTACTTAATCAATTTAATTCATTTACCTAACACAATCCTTGATATCAAGTTTAATAAATTCCATTTGATACACCAAAATCTCACTGGCCACTCTTGTTACACTTCATGTGGGGGCTGTAAAAGCTCTAGAGTTTGTCTTTTTAAGAAATTAGCTTTTTCTCAAAGATCATTGCTAGGTGAAACCATGTACATAAAAAGTAGTTGGAATAACTTCTTCCAGCAAGGAAGAAAATAAGAGCAGCCATACAGGTCCATTCAGCCCATCTGATTGTGATCAATACGGGATGTCCAAGCAAGAGTATAACAGGGTGGCAACAGCTTTATTAAGATCTTACCTGAATATTCTCCTGCTAAGTAATGAATTACAGCTCATGAACTTCAGCCACCTCACTTTTAGCGAGATGTTCAACTCAGGAACGTGAGAAGGGATGTGGATACCCCACCGATCCTTGAGTGTGTAAACTGGTTGCAGAAAAATTGTAGGAAAAATGGAAAAGGGAAGAAAAGAGCAAGAAAACCTGGTCAAAATTGCAGGGTCACAGCGCAATGGGAAAAGCCACTCACAGAGGGGCGCAGGACTTGAAAAGAACCCGAGGCTCCATCCCCAGAGGCCTGTGATGTCTTGTCCCTACAGTGTCACAGCAGCATCTCCAAGAGAGGACCTGCTGCTCCACCACCCTCCACAGAGGCCGCAGCCTTCTCCGGAGCAAGGCGCTCTGTTGTGGAGGGTGTTTGTTTTAAATGTTAGGGTATTTTGACTGGTCTGCTTTTTTTTTAAATCATCTGCTGTAGGTATAAGGAAATAATTTCTCTCCCCCAGGTACCGCGTCAGCTGCTTGTGGAGGAAGATCTGTCTGGAAGTCAGCATGTCCAGAGAAGGGCAGNGAGGCTGGTGAGGGGTCTGGAGAACAAGTCTGATGAGGAGCGGCTGAGGGAGCTGGGGCTGTTCAGTCTGGAGAAGAGNAGGCTGAGGGGGGACCTTCTCGCTCTCTNCAGCTCCCTGACAGGAGGGGCCAGTGAGGCAGGCGTTGGTCTCTTCTCCCAAGTAACCAGCAATAGGATGAGAGGAAATGGCCTCAGATTGCACAAGGGGAGGTTCAGATTGGATATTGGGAAAAATTTATTCACTGAATGAGTGGTCAGGCATGGGACCAGGCTGCCCAGGAAGGTGGTGGATTCACTGTCCCTGGAGGGGTTCAAAAACTGTGTAGATGTGGCACTTAGGGACATGGTTTAGCAGGCATGGTGGTGTTGGGTTGACAGCTGGATTTGGTGATCTTAGAGGTCTTTTCCAACCTTAATGATCCTATGATTCTAAGTCAAGGTATTGTTTTGCTTCGGGTTGAACAAAACATCTCCCCTGAAAACAAAGTCAAGAAGAATCTTGTTCTGCTTCCACCCAGATTCTTATGTGGTGGCTCCTGCCATCTTTTCATGGGGAAGGGAGACCAGCAGACCAAGCACTTGGATCAGCTGTGTGGAGTGGCTCCTGTCGTGGGGACAGCAGGCTTGTCCACAGCAGGGCACATGGAAAAAACCTTCCAAGGGTGGAGGAGCCCAGTGACCTGCAAACTCCCTCACCACTGCTTGCCAAATCACTTGGCCATCTCCGTCCCACAAGAGCCCGAGTGACCAGCGTGCAGGCTACGTCCCCCGCTGCTGCCAGTGTCCCCGGGCTCCACAGGGATGGCTGCGAGCTCGGCGTTAGTAACCACGCGACTGAACCCCATCCTCACGCTGGCTGCAGCCCACTCTTCGGCACAGCTGGGTGGCTGTGGGCTCACAGCATTAGGGGTCAAGGACTCCACATTGAGGGACACTGAAGGACCATAAGCGAGCAGTGTGCCCTGGCTGCCAAGAAAGCCAATGGGATCCTGGGGTGCATCAAGAAGAGTGGGGCCAGCAGGACGAGGGAGGTTCTCCTTCCCCTCTACACTGCCCTGGTG
>Ga0065711_1011727_pt1 | contig 11944 bp, 5 predicted proteins | sample Hoacrofraction12_FD_59098 | JGI IMG/M metagenome (GOLD analysis project Ga0065711, IMG submission 59098) | Hoatzin crop microbial communities from Cojedes, Venezuela - Epithelial fraction 12 v2 (version 2) | ecosystem: Host-associated > Birds > Digestive system > Esophagus > Crop | place... | reverse complement strand
CAGGCTGAACAAGCCCAGCTCCCTCAGCCTTTCCTCGTAGGGGAGATGTTCCAGTCCCCTCACCATCCTTGTAGCCCTCCGCTGGACTCTCTCCAGTAGCTCTTCATCTTTCTTGAACTGGGGAGCCCAGAACTGGACAGAGTACTCCAGATGAGGCCAATGCATGCACCCATCAGCTTGACACCAAACAGATCAACATGCTGCTGCGTAATAATTTTGACGGAATCAAATAGATGCTTTGGAAACTACAGCCGGGAATAAAAGACATTATTTATTATACATACTGTAGTAGTTCATAAAGGCCTTGGCAGCAATCTGGACACACTGTACTCGACACCGTAAAGACACAGCGCAGCGGAGACCCCACCCTAAAGCACCTTCCAATGTAAATACATCGGACAGATAGAATTTATTTACTTTTCATGCTAGCTCAGCCCTTGGCTCACCACAAAAGGTGCCTGACTCCCACAGATGAAGGCTGCTCTTTGCCAGTGGCTTTTCAAGGATCTTCCCCTGGTAGGAAAACCAGTAAGTACCAGTTATAAAAGCATCTTTTTCAAAAAATATTTATTTATACACCCATTTAGATATGCAGTGATTTTAAATCAGCCGCTGGATACCATCGTGCATCTGTACTGCATTTATTCCAGTTGCTATATGAAAGTCTGCATATTCGTGGTATTCATCTTCTAAACATACTTAGTACTTCAGCAATCCTAGAAGCACATATAATGTAGTCACGTTAATGAACATTAACTCATAATAACATAAACCAGTGCACAATTAAATTGCCAGACTTGATTCTCTTTCATTCATGCTCTTAACAGTTTCACGTGACAAACAGTCCACATCTAAACCACACTGCTAGAACAAATATTACACATTCTAATTTGACCACTTTATGAAATCGAGTTGCTCAGTACGTCTGCGCAGGTTGTACAGGCTTCAATGTAAACTGCACAAATGATGATAAAATCTCTCAGTAAAGCACTTTTGATCGTTCGATTTCAAGGAGGGTTACCTGAGGGGTAAGGCCCATCCTTCCCCTTCGGGTGACGAGGACACTGAGACCACAGAACCCCTCAGAGAAATCGCTCGGATTAGTCACCTCAGAGCCAAACTACCAGAACCGGCCTCTCGAGTCCCACTCTAGAGGACAAAGTTTGATCCAATTAATCAAGTATTACCCATAAAACAAACAAAGCAGCATGTGTTCCCCTAGAAGCCCCCGTCATTCATCCCTCTGTCGCCATCGCTGCTGCTCAGCATTATAGTGGGAACAAACAGAAGCACATAATCTTACAGCTGGTCTATTGTCAAGGTGACATATTAGCAGAAGGATTTGCAGACATGTTTGCTTATGAAATAAAGGTTTGCATGTTCAGAAATGCAAACGGTTTCTCTGTACAGGAGCTACACACCACAGAGAAATCTGCTCCCTGAAAGCTGTGTAGAACTGAGGAACATCGTTAAGAGGCTATCAGGGACTACCAAGGTTTGCTGCCTCCCCCCTGAGAGACATCAGAAACTACAGAGCATACACAGCTGCCAGCACGTACAGAGCATGGTGACAGGCTGGTACAGCAGCTGCACTGAGGGCCTGAGCAACTCTTCAAAACAGTGGTAGAGCAGGGCTGTCAAGGAGGAGAACTGGGCACATTTACTTCGCCTTTGTGTAAAAATTGACATTTGCCTCTCAGAGGCAAATCCTGACCCCAGTGAAGCCAGTAAGGGTTTTGCTAATGACAAAAATCAGGTCAGGATTTTAACTCAGATTTTACTTCCAAATTTATTTCAAGAAAGATTTGCTCTGTGCTGAGTTAACTGAGGCAGGCAGATTTGCAGATTTCTGTGCCCACAGAACCAGCAGGAAAGCTTTACTTAAAACCATGGTGCTTTGATTTCATTTTTTTGGTAGCTTGGGTGCAATGTTGTTTTGGAACCACATGAAGCTGAAGATGACACCCATCGTCTTCGGGAGAGTCTCATCATAAGCAAACTTCATGGAGTCTTCTAATGGTATTTCTACAACTTCAATCAGCTCTCCTTCTGCAGGGTGGCCACCTCCTTCGCTGGTTCTCATCTGGTCTGTTACTTCTGTGTAAAATAACGTTTGTGTAGAACCTGTCACACCAACTCCAGACCTGGAAAAAAGCAGAGTGGAAACTTTGTTTTAGATAAAAAGAAGGTAGTTCGGAAGTAGGAATGGAAACCTGGGTCCTCAACTTGTGTCACTAAGCAACATCAAAATGCATGTCCTTACTCTCTGCTAATGTCATCTAGAACCTATAAATGCAATTTCATTAATACAGAAATTGATTGTAACTTTCATGCAGAAATACCAACACTTTTAAATACAGTTGCATACGAAATAGATCTGTCTTCAAATATATTATGCAACTTTGGAAAAATATTAGTTTGGGAGAAAATAAAAAAAAAACCAGTTTTCGAATTGGCGAACTGTTGTTCTACACATTCTGAAGTCAACAGCAGCTTTTTCAGCTGACCTTAGTGAGAGCTGGACTGCAGGATGACTCAGAGAGCGATCTGCAAACAACAGCAGGAAGCTCCTCAGTGTATCTGCATGCTGTCATGCTATATTTGTTTGCTTGTTTTTACGCAAATATTTAGATTTTTTACTCTTAAGAAGATTACGTCCATTCACAGCTGGGGTCCTCTACTCATGGACTGGAGAGGTATGAGAGCAGAAAGGCAGCCTGAGAGTCTCTCTCGATCCTGCCTGAGCTTTAGCCTTGACCCAGTGGACCACTGCAAGCACGCACGTATCTGAAGCAATTCAGCCTCCCTCCTAAATTTGTTACAGTGGATTTAGTTGAGGATATTTTAGATTATGTAGTCTTTCTTCAGCTAGACCGCTTGCTGCGTATTATACTTCTTATTTGTTAATCCTCTACTTCCTCAGGACTATTTCATTTAGGTATTATTAAATAAGGGATAAGTACATAATCCACTCATTTAGTCCTTCCAATAAAATATTCACATCATAATCACAACTTCTTCACTTCACATGATTACAAGTGACTTTTCACATTGAATTTGGATCCAAAGCTCACTGAAACTATGAATCAGGCATTAGTGCAAGCTGCAAAATTAGCCTCCATATTATTATATATACAGAGCATTCTAAGAGTTGTAGCAGTGTTATGACCTTAGAGTGTATACCCATACTTACCCAACCATTAGCCAACTAAATCTTTCAGTTAATCCATCATAAATCACATCCCATAGCAGGAATTAATCATTTGTCTCTTAACTTTCTAAGAACATTGGTAATTATATTGCTTGGAGAATTAATAGTGATTACTGAAGTTGGTTTCTTACATGAATATACACTTTTTTTTTTTAAACACAGAATAAAGAGTGAACCAGTGAATTCTTCTTCTGAAATTACTTCTGATACATTCTGTGATGCTGAACAAGATGCTTCACCCCTGCAGGACCATTCCTGTACAGCTGAGCAGAGAAACTTAACCATTTTTGGCACTTCCAGGAACTCTGAAGGCTGCTATGGGACTTCTTTCATTCTGGGCTCCTCGCTTTATTTCAGTGTCAGTAGTGGGGTTTTTTGGTACACATTTTAACCAACAAAATGTGACCTACTGGGATGCAGCAAGAGGCCAGACTGTTTTCCCTCTGTCTTCCACTTTCACCAAAGTACATGACCTCCTTCTTCAGTCAATCCGATCCAGTATTTACTTTCCCCAGGGACCTCTTTTCTGCAGCCACTGTCATTGCTATTTCTATGCTATTCTGATGGGCACCGGAGATGGTTTACTGACAAAAGAGCCATCCAGGGCTGACAGTCATCCACAGACTGTACGTGCCACCGGCACCAGATCAAATCTCCTCTCAGGACTCCCCGTGCCACACTCCCTTTCCCATTCTCTGGAAGAGTAATGCTGCTCGCCAGCCATGCTGCCACCCATCTCACCTCCACCAAAGGTCCAGCCAGTAGACAGCACAACCCAAACGCAGCCTTTGAAAGCAGAAGGAGTCACATGCTGGGACCACCACGCTGGCTTAATCATTCTGATCTCGTTGTACAAGTAACGTAGACTCATTTTTCTTCAAGTTGCTATCAGCAACCGGCTTGCAAAAGTTGGAATGACATTTTTTATGCTCATGTGCTATCAGTGCTCTTTCTGCCATGAGGAGGATGGCACATTTTACTAGATTCCCTTTGTATTAAAATACAATATATTTTTCTTGATATTTGCAAGCAATAATGTATAATATTAAAAAGCAACACTGGACATTAAACACCAATTAAGAACAAACAGATCTATTTCACAATCCATCAGGGCTGGCTGTTTAAGCTCTAGTCATTCTCTGAACTGCCTCCCCCAGCTTAGTCACTTTGACATCTGTCACCGATCACCGACCTATGTGCTACCCACTCCTCGCTATCCTACCCATATCCATGAGAAAGAGCCTCACTGAGAGAACGTATTTGTGACGGGATAGTAGATCGTTTGCTCATTTTTTTGTTCCCTCTTCTTCTTCTTTTCTTGTGTGAGGATGCAGAAAGGATTTTATTCTTTTCAACCAACCAGAGATCGAGATCTGTTTGTCTCGCTATATAGTGATTACTTGTTCTTCAATTGTTTCAGCAAGAATTACATTTTTAGTAATCAAATAAACATAGGAAGCCTGGGATTCAGAGATCGTTTTTTGGTAACTGATAATAAGAATAAAAAACACGTGTTAATTTGTACTGTAAAATTTGCAAGACAAAGAATGCAGCTCGCTAGTCTCCACAGGTACTCTTGAAAAGACACAGGACTATGCATAATGTACTCAGTGTTATGTTAGTTCTAATGAGTGTCACCACCAGGAGAATGAAAATGCTCTTAGACTGGTATACCCATGTCCACCTGATTATGTAAAGGCAATATACAAAAGCATAGAGACTTTATTTAAGAAGCCCTTCTACAAGAACCTTCTGGCTTGATTACTTACAGCACAATCTCCTTCTATACCACCTGTGACCATTTGCTTATGAAATAGCTGCAGCTGTGGAAAACACAGGAGTTCACTTTCCACACATCTTTTCTTTAAAGTAAAGGAAAACTACTTCCTGCGGTGCTACACTGCAAGATTCATTTTCTCGCCACTGTAGCTCAAACAGCATGGAGTGATTTCACCATGCTGTTATTTCATTGTATTCACTCATACGATACTTCTGTTAAATCAGTGTTTCTCTCATGAATTAAATACTTCAAGAGTGGCTACTACACTGAATACTCTTTAAAAGATGAAAGCGCAGACTTCAATGTCTTTTCCTTGTTATGATGCCCAAAGTTATGGCAGACTTTGGAGACTATCGCGTGACACTATTTATGTACGTATGCACTGCTTTTATTGTCTAGCTACATGTTTATTTTAATGGTTTCAGAAAGAGTCTGAAACATACAGGAATATACTTTAATTCATAAAAAAAGCATATTTCTTACCTTTTTTTATTTGATCTTTCTTTCTCTAAATGCTCTGGCTTACTCTTCCGGTTGATCATTTGTGTGTTGATCCATGTGGAATGCCCTTTACTAAATTAAATATTCTCCAATATTGCCTACCACTGTCTTTCACAACATTTTCAGACTCGTAGATATCAATGTATCCTGCCTGTCCTTAGAAAATTGTCCAAAAATCAACGCTATTGACATTTAATTTTTCTTAGTACCTTTGATTTTTATAGAAATCAAAAGTTAGCAGGCTTGTTGCTTTGAAGCTGTTTTGAGCCTCTATCTCGTTGAAATAATGAAATATTTTAACACACACCCTTGGAAAATGTGTATACATTTCAGTGATTTTGGGTACTTGGGGCCAGAGGAGGAAGAGAGGAGAGGGGGAGAAGGTGGGTCTGGCTGGTAAAGAGGCAAAAGGCTGCTATTATTTTTCAGGTTTATCTGTCACTAGGAACTTCCTATGCTTTTGCACACTTACTCATGCTTTCTGAGTATGATGTTTAAGGAATTTTGATGTGCCTTTAATCATGGTTATATTGCTTTCTCTGCTCTCTTCTTCCTCTATTGCAAGTCTGTGACATATGCTTTTCCTTTTCCTAGTATTTCACATTACAAAAAAAATGCTTTTGCCATGGTCTGAAATGAGTCACCTATTAACAGATTACAGCTATATTCATTAGCTTTGCATCTGTGGAAATCACAGGGGTCAGCACACCTGAACTGCAAGTGATGAGTTTCACCCTGGGAAAACCACCTTCCCGATAAAGGTGTCCCCTTCCCAGTGCACGGGAGGCTTGGTCTGTGGGAGGGCGAGCAGGGTCTGAGCTCGCAGCACTGGCCCTTGGTGAGGCTTTGGGCTTCAGTCTCACTCCACAGGCTCAGCCCACGTTGCCCAGACCAGGCACGTCACGGCTCACACTGATCCAGACCTACTAAGCCTGGCTTGACCTGGCTGATTGTTCCAGATGTATTTTGATGTGTCTGTGCGGCGCTCGACTCCCACTTACCACTGTGGGACAAATGCAAATGATCTATACAAAACACAGCACTGTTTTCCTCGCCTCTATCGTGAGGACCAGTTTCCTCCAAGCAGCTCATAGTTGTTTCAGTTAACAGCTACATGGATGACAAATACTCTTCATCAAATCATTAGGCCTCAAGCTCACAAACCCTGTAACTTCAATAGAGAGAGACTTTGAAAACCAAAAGTCTATTAGCACTAAACTTCCAGCATTGCTTCAGAGACAATTAGAAGCCTCCACTACCTTTGACAACAGCAAGTCTGAGAATGTAAGCATGTCAAAGTCAGGATACCAGGTTTGCGTCACAACAGTAACTTCAGTGCAAGTTTAACACATCAAAACAAGATTGCATGCTGCATTCCCATATTTTATTTTAAATCAAACACTCAAACACTGTGATTAAATCATGCTATGGCTTTCAAAGCTGTGGGCAAAACACTTGCAGGCAAGAGTGCAGCAGAAAAGCAGTTTCTGCGGAGTGACTGCAAAGTGCTTCTGCGGACCTCCTGCCCAGGGGTGGGACTGGCTGGCAGAACGGGGCTGTAACGGGAGTATTTTCTACCTGCTTCCTTCTCACACCGGAGAAAACACAAGAAACATTGTTAATCCAATCTGTTCTTGAAACACGGCAACAGCAGCTATCACAAAGCCTTTGTTCAGCTCTTCCCTTTTATTAAATGCACGAGGAAATACACAGTGCATGAAACAGAGCTCACTAAATGGGGCTTTTCACTTGTCATATCTAAGTTCATAAAGATACCTCGCATACACATTTTTTATCACAAGTGGGTAGACAGTACCTTATTGCTTCAAAAGCAGAAAGTTTAGTAGTGCCTAGAAGCCACAAGTGTGATTGAGTCCCCCACGTATGTCTGCCGATGCTCAGGGAGTTTCTCCTCCAAAGCGAGTGTGCGCACACGCTGCGTTCATGTACCCGCGCAGGTTTGTCAGCAGGGTCGAATTCAAAGCATGTACTCAGCATCAGCTTTGCCGCCTTCTCATGTCTGGGTACTCAACTATGCCAGCCAATTATTACATTACTAATTATTACATTCATAAATACTACATTTTTAATTTGAAGGAACAAACTTGTATGAGAAAATAATATCTTCTACTCTACTCTGCCACAACACGGGGAACAAAGAAATTGACTTATCTTTGTGAAGACTTTAACTCAGATTTCTGATAGACAGCAATTAAAAGCTAAATTTCTCATCATCTCTTAAGATCTATCAAATATAAAATCTATAAACGATCAACATTTACCTGTTTCTATCAACACAGAAATAATATTTTTGGTTTTAATCTGGCACAGTTAGTGTGAAAATTCCTAAATGCAATATATCCTTTCTTAAGATGTAAGCCATTTGGATGCAGAATTTGGGTACATAATGAATACATAATTCATATTTACAAATAAATGTGACACAAATCTCTTTTTTATGCTGAAATCAAGATCTATTTAGGCATGAAACATGTAAACTGATGAACAGTGACATGCAGCTCCTATTGTCGCTTTTTAGGAGCTTTGTATAGTTCTGACATTATAAGCAGCAGGTGCAGGAAAAAAGCAGAAGTAATTAACATAAAATTATATTACATTATGCCATCACCCAACAGGTGTACTAGCAGGTGATCTTTCTAATTATAATGCACTCCAACATTTTGAAGGCTATTATTCTTTCTACATAATAACCTGTGAATACAAACCATTTTTACCTCACTGCGCAGGGGCTAATAGCCATAGCACAGTAATTGGAACATCCAATATTAATTCTCTGAATGCTCTTCTTTGTTGTATACTTTTGGAAAAAAATCAAATGTAGGAAGATTAAAGTAAGTACCTATGTTAATATAGTTAGGCCCTTAAACTAATCCATCTGGGTTTTTTTTGCAGCAAGGCTGAGAACCTGCAGCTCCTATTGTGTCGAACTCATAGCCGAGAGTTTATTACAACTTCTAGGAGAAAATAAATACAGCATGAAGGGAAAAGGAAGTTGAACCAGAAGCTCTGGTTCAACTTTATCCTGATGCTCTGAGGTGTTATTTAAGTCCAAATAAATTCATAAATATTCTTCAAGAAGACCAAACATTTCAAGAACTAAAAGAAAATACTGTAAGTTGCAATGGCGATAAGAATATCTTCAACAACAAATTTCCTTGCCCCTGTCTTCTAAGGAAACCGGTCTTGAGGAAGGCAGCTGGCACTACTTCAACCTAAGAAACTAACTCACAGCTCACTTTCTCATGGGATTCAAACTCAAAACCGCTGGGATACTACGACAGATAGAAAACTTGCTATATCTGATATATCAATAAGTCTAAAGTCGTTCACTTACAAAACTTTTTGTTTAGGAAAAAAAAACCTGGAGATAACCTCACAGATTTGTTTTAGGGTTTTTACAAATGAACATTTTAATTGGCAACCATTTTCATGAAGCCTCAGTTTACAATTATACTACTACAGTATTAGTTTCATTTGGTTATTGAGCTAAATGGTTCCTTTGCACCAACCACATCTATCATCTATGCCATTTTTGACTGAAGCCATACATATAGTTGACGAGAACTCAACACACCAGTAGGCGTCAAAGCTTTCATGAAGCCTCCAAAAGTGGATTAGCTGCTGCCAGAACAGAAACCAAGCTTTTTGTAACACCAAAATCAGGTTAATTATTGTAGCAATTTGTGTAGCCACGGTGAGACCAGTAAACTCAACACACAGGTTGCAAACAATACAGATTTTTTTCCAGAATGATTCCTGCCTTCCTCTACACAGCAAAATGACCCATTTGCATTTAAATTCACCTTCTGGCTGGCATTTTTCTCTAATAGGAACAGATATTTCTGATTCTTCAAAGTGTGATTCCTCTGACCTCCTCCAGTCAAGTCCTGCTTAATTGTTTGTCTTTCTTGTTATCTGCCCCCAATACAGTGTCCTTCATTCACCCACGCCATACTGTCCTCCTGTTGCTGGAACAACTTGTTCCTAAGGCTCTTGTTCAACTAGTGTAAACTCCCAAACTCCTGGCTTCTTTCCTCATCTCGCATTGACTCCACTCAGTTCAGTACCTGACTTCTATCTGCTAAGTATCGTGCCACAAGAGCTCTGACAGAGCTTAAGAATGGGGTCCGACACCTTATTTGTATGTTCTTTTGAAATTTGTGTAGTAATATTGCAGTTAACCTTTTCTGGTCAGTTGAGAAACAAACAAACAAACAAACAAAATCACCTAAAACCACTGCTGCGGGCCCTGATAATAAATGAGGAAAAAAAAAAGGCAAAACTGGTCTCTTCAGATTATCTCCAATCTTTACTATAGCCACTGCTTGAGAAGAGGGCAAAGTTCTGCTTGAACACAGTACATATGTACTTTCCTCATTTCACTAAAGAGAGCTCTTCCCCAACAGCATGAACGTACTTTCCCGAGTCCATTTTGTTCTCAGTCCATGTTTTTCTTCTGCACTGTTCCTTCATTGCTGCTTCCCCATTTTCTACTTGAGGATCTTCTATTCCATTTGTCTCCCTGCTCCAAGTTCTCCCTACGCATCGTCCACCACCTCCCCTTCTCAACCTTTTAGCCACAGAATTGCACTGACTTCCATAGCCCAAAACCATTTCGCCCTTTACATCTGATGTGTCTTCTGCTTTCCATATCCTTCTGTCAGATCTAGCTCAAGTCCTGCTTTTATTCCAGTCCAGCAAATTCCTTCTCATGGCCATGATTCCATAAAGGGGTGTCATTAGGAATACAAGACAACTCCTGGCTTTCAGACCAAAGGGTGTGGCGACACAGAAATCCTTGTTTGTATGAGAGCCTTTTCACTGTGCACACAACTCTTGAGTTTTTAGGTACAAAAATCTAATAGACTTCACTTAGTAACCATTAATTATAGTTATCTAAATATTTTAACACAGTTTTATTCGCATCAAGAAAGGAACAACAGCTAACAGATTTGGCAGGAATATATCAAGTGCAGTCAAACAAATATCAGCTATAATAGGATAACAGGTCTTGTGGATAGGGGTAGCAACACAAACATAACTTCAGTTTATCAAGGCTTTGAACGCTACCTAGTGTGACAGTTTCATTAAGAAGTTAGGAAACTACGATATATTTAGAATTCAAAGAAACTAATAGGTGCAAGACTAGGATGAAAATGGTACTCATGGAATGGATATCACTGTCAATTCAAAACACAAACTAATATAGGATTCTACTAGCGACCGTTCTCTATTCAATATAATTCAGTAATTTGTTTTAGGACTCGTATGTTGAAATACAGACTGCAGGCAGCAAAGCTGAGATGGACTATTTATAAAAAGCTACAGATGAATATTAGAATTCAAAATCATTCCAACAACTTGGAGAACTGATCTGAAAAAAATACGGTGCAATTCAATAAAGTCAAGTTCAAGGCTGTGTTCAGGCAGAAATAACGAACAGCACAAATACAGACAGGAGGTGAATGAAATAGTTTTGAGTTAGGGGAGGCATTGTGGACCACAAGCCAACAACATAATGCCACTGCCTGCAAAAAAGGCAAACATCATACTGCAGCATATAAACAAAATCATCTGTACGACTAGGGAAATAATGCTTCCACTCTGTCTGACACTGGTAAAGCCCCCGCTAAAATACTGTGCTCCGCTTTGGGCACTACGTTTTTAAGAAACCTGCAGACCAGATGGACAGAAGGCAGAGGACAGCAGAAAGGATGATAAGGTATTTAGAAAACATGGTCTAAAGAGAAAGCTTAAATCAACTAAGACAGTTTTGCATAGGCAAAAATAAAATAGAGGGGAGACGTGTTGAAACAAGTATGTGGAACGTGCAGAAGTACTTCATGTCCACTGGGAAGAGGGTCAGTCTCAGGCTTGAAGTAAAGAATGGGAAATTTAGGCAAGACATGAGGAAAAACTTGCTCATGGTACGGATAGTTAATACACTTCAGACAGAATGCCTGGCGAGGCTATAAAATGATCAGATATTGGAGAAAGCATAGGTGCAATCCAGCTGAGCCTTAGCAGACCATAGGGGAACCAATTACTTCCTGCCTTTGCATCAGATCCTCAAGGATCAGATAGATATGCCAGTCTTTGGTTGAAGGAAGAACAGGACACTCCTAATAGGGGAGAACATAACATTTAGAATAAAATTCTAATAGAGAGCACAGGAAGTCCATCAAAGGCAACTGTAAAACACCATCTTTGAGGCTTCAACCTTTCCATATTCCTCTATAAAAGTTAGTATTATACAGGCCCTTCTGACTTCAGTGTGGATCTCCATGGGCAGAAAGCTGTGCCCACGCAGACAAAGCGGGATTGGGGCATTAACATATTAAATGCCCCCCTTGCATGGGTCTCAACAGAGAAAACTCCAACTGTATCCTCTCTTCGCAAGTCAGTAAAATTAAAAAAAAAAAAAAAGGCAA
>Ga0065711_1048194_pt1 | contig 11945 bp, 9 predicted proteins | sample Hoacrofraction12_FD_59098 | JGI IMG/M metagenome (GOLD analysis project Ga0065711, IMG submission 59098) | Hoatzin crop microbial communities from Cojedes, Venezuela - Epithelial fraction 12 v2 (version 2) | ecosystem: Host-associated > Birds > Digestive system > Esophagus > Crop | place... | reverse complement strand
CCTGCCTGGACAAGGTCCTGTGCAGCCTGCTGTAGGTGACCCTGCTTCGGCAGGGGGGTTGGACTAGATGACCCACGGAGGTCCCTTCCAACCCCTACTATTGTGTAATTCTGTGATTCTGTGGTGCAGAGTAAATTTGAGGAAGCAGACATTCTTCTGACGTGGAGGCTGGAAATCAAGTATTTAATCAATGGAAGCAAATTTTCTACCCTGAAAGTATTGACATTCTCAATTACAGTGGCAACATCAAAGCTTTCTGCATGAAGCTTTAGCCAGCCCTTGAAACATATGGTGGAATATGCTTTTGCTGCTCCTGCTCTGCTATGGTATATTGGATTTGCGCTTGCATCATCTTCTTCCATTAGTTAGGCTCACCCTAATTCACCTTTCCAATTTATTGGAACTTAGCTGTTCATTGTCAACTGACTCGGGAATGCAGAGGCAAACTCTGTAGCCAACATATGGCCTGAAGTTAATAAATTTAAATGCATGAAGCAGAGTAAATTAGAACTAGTATGTTAATGTTGATAGCTTTTACCACAAAACTCTTATTACATCTGTCTCAATGATTTTGATTTTTTTTTTTTCAGATGTTGTTCATGCACATCATGTTGTATGTATGCATGGTATCACAACTCTTTCTTTCCTTACTGGGCATTAATGGGAAAACATGCATTATTGTACAAATAAAAGCTTTTCATTCACTGAGTGGAAATGATACAATTTCATCTTTTAGTAGAGATCTTTGCTGACATTCTAATAAACACTAAGAGGAAGAAATTGGAAAAACATGTTGGGATGTGGCTGAGAGAAAAACTCTTTCCTTCCTTAGAAGGAAATTTTTTCTCCTTCCTTCCTCATAGTGGAAAAATATACAGGTAGTAATATGTGCAGGCAAACATTTCATATGTCAACATCTATTTAGGTTCATGGAAAAAAAGGGTCTTGGACCTGAGTGTACTTTCATTATGTGGATTCATTTCATTTGTGCAGAAAAATGTGAGAAGCCCAGCTATCTTACAGGCACATTGTCTGAATTTATTGACCTCTCTTTAGGTTGGCTTGGAAAAAATATTGTATTGTCCCTGTGTTTTTGGCTGATGGGTTGAGGATACAATTTTATTATCACTACCAACTGAAGGTAGATATTTGTTTAACTCGCTGAGGTCTGAGTATCACTTCCAAATTTTTCAATTCAAACTGGGGGTATTTTAGCACTTTTGTCATCCAGCAAAAAGTTACTTCTTGTAGAAAGCTATGAGCTTCTCCTGATTAGCATTAAGATTTCACTTCCCTTTACTTAAAACAGTGAAATTGCCATCCTTGTCTCGTATTTCTCCCGATTTTTATTGATGCCATTTCTCAGGGCTGCTGTTGACTTTAACGAGAGCAGGACAAGAACCTTAGCTGATCCTCTTTCTTGTTCTTCTGCAAGATCTCCAGTGATTAGGCATAAATATTTTATTTTGTTCTGAAAGGGCCAGAGACTGCTGTGGCACGCCTTCTGTGGGGAGGGAGTGGGAAGATTGTTGGGGTCAGTGATCTGAGACCAGCTGAAAGATTACACTGGCTTTTTCTTTTCTTTCCCCCTTGTAACACTTCAAAATGAAAGGCTGAGAGTTAATACCCGTGAGGCCTTGGTAGGTGCTCTCTCCACTTTGGGTCTCTGTTGGATGTGTTGCTCAGCCCAAAGGGCAGGCTTTGGGGTGGCCCTCAGCCTGACATGCCCTAAACCTTTCTTCCGCTTTCCTGCGCGGCAGGCACTCTGCCTGGGAGGGAGGCCGGGTGGTGGGGTGCAGCCGAGCCCATGGGTGGCAGACCAGACCTAGCAGCCCTTCATGTGCAAGTGCAGCGGTGCTGGGAGAGATGAATGTACCCAGGGCTCTTGGGCTGCACCAGGGTTTTTTGCGGCTAGTCATTCCTTCGTGATGACAGTGGGTCTCTTGTGATACTTCCTTTTATTCTTTGTCTTGGCATGCCTACACTGGCACAATTTTTGTATTGAGTATGTGGAAAATCAACCTGTTTGTTTTGTTTTGTAAATAGCTGTTGAGCATTTAAGGGAGGAGGGGAAAAAAGCCCGGCCCTTGATGGAGATCTGCTGGCATCTTTCTTCAGCTCCATTCCACCTTCCTTTCTTTCCCAACCCCAAGCCAAACTCCCCCACCTACTCTCCCAAGCCCTGGAAACAGAGGAGGGAAGGCAAGATGGAGATATGGCAGCTGCAGTAAAGATTAAGGCATTATGTGGTCCTGCAAAAAAACTCCATATGCTTTGGCAGCACCTGCTCGTATTGCATTTTGGATTAAATTGCTGGGTGTCATGAGGCTGTTGCACGTGGCAGTGCTCCATGATTTCTGAGGGTTGTTCTGTAGTTTTAATTCCTAATTACAAAGAACTGGCCAAAATGCAATTTTTGTGGACAAATGTCTTGTTATACCTCATGTTGCAAAACAAAAGAACTGACAATGATTAACTATGGACATACACAGATGGCGGAAATAAAACTTTATGAAATGGTATAGGATGAAGTAGCCAAAATTCATATGCCAGTCATTCTGCTAAGTACTCGTGTTAACCAGGGGAATAATTTGGATGGGAAGGACATTATTATTCTGTCTCTGTTAGAAGTAAACTAAGTAATGGAGAGGTTAAATGTCTTCCCTGAAGTTATCCAGCCTTGTGCAAGTTCTATATGTCCCTGTTTCTCCCCCTGCATTGTCCCTTGGTCCTGAAGCTTCATCTTTTTTCCCGTCACCATACATATAAAATACTCAGGAAAATGTTGTATAATATATCTGATTATATGAACTACAGTGTTAGTAATTTGTGGTTTTGTTTTTGATGGTTTTTTTTTTGGTAAGGTCAGACAGCTGATCTGATAAATCCAAACCAAATCCAAGTAGGCTAAAAAAAGCCACTCTTTTTTGGACTGACTCCTCTCTTTCATCTGCACTCCCCAATTCTTTGACACAAAAGCAAACACTCTCTTTTATGGGAAAATAAAAGGGAAGCAAAGAATAGATATCATCCCCAGAGGAATTTCTTTCATCTCCCCTTACTCTGTGTACCAGTGATTAGGATGCTTGTTGAGGTAACAGGAGATTTGAATGGATTTTCCTTTTGTGTCAGAGGAAATGTGAACAACCTCATGGAAAAATGTGTGCCTTGTATACAATATAGGTGCGGATATCATAATCTTCTATATATACAGTGTTTTAAGAAAGCATTTTTTCCTGTTTTTTTTCTTCCTTCCAGATGGCTGGCTGGAGTAGGACTCTTATGTGAAGGTGTTGAAAATCTTTGTGACTGAGCCAGGGACCGAACTCAGCTATCTTTATTCTTAGATAAGCAACCAGACTAGGAGACTGTCTTTCTCTATGCTGCTGTTTGGCTGCCCCTCCCCAAATGGAGTCAAGTCCTTGTTAGGTGACTCCCTAGTTTCCCTCTGTTCCACATTCCTTTCATAGGTTGTGGTGTCTACTTGCAAGTGGTAAATATACAAGATACTTGCGAAAGTTATGTTGTTAAAAGATATGAATGCTGGAGAACTATTTGTTCAAACAGCTTTGACTTGAAGTCTAGGTTCTGCAAGACTGATTCCTTGGACAGTATTATTGGCCTCTCGGGGGTTTGAATGTATTTGCATGTTTAGACATTTTCTGCTGCAATTAAAGTTTTTTGCATTACACTTGACTTTCACAGTAAGTAGGCACTTACATAAACCCAGGAGGTAATAACTAGATTCTTCTTAGTGTGATCTTAAACTAGTCTAAAAAGCATTAGTTGAAAAAATGGATAATTTGCCTCCTTTGTATGTGGGAAAGGCTTTGAGCATTTTTGTTTTCAGTGATTTCTAGCTCTATCATTGTGACCCTTCTACAATGTCTGTTGTGTCAATAAAAATAATCTAATTTATGAAATGCAGAAATATGCGTCTGTTGACGCTACTTTAAAGGTAAAAAATATCTGCACAAGAAGAACTTGAATAGAAGCAGAGAGAGATTTCTTGCTTCTGTTCACATACATGGCGCTGATTTGTGTAGACATCTGTTGAGTTTTAAGGTCACGCTCAAACTGACTGGTTAGTGGGGTTTTTTTCCCTATGTTTAAACCGTGCTTCTGCTCTGCAAATTCTTCAGATGGTCTCTGCTGATAGACGTAAACACACAGACCTGAAATATTCTAGGAGAACCATTAGATGTCTGAACATCAGTGCAAGCCTGAATAACAGTAGTATACAGGAATTTTGGGCACAGGAGTAGTGGGAAAACAAGAAACTGGAAACTGAATTACATCAATCTATTTCTGGTGTTGATAAATCAGAGTAAAGCAATTTTGGTTTGAAATGGATTAGAGCCATGAGCATTTCAGCCAAACGCCTCTTCCTTGCCTTTAAACTACTTTGAGTTTTTTTACATATTTGACTGTAAGAAATGTATTAAGTACAAATAAATGTATTAAATGTAAATAAGGCAGTATGCAGACTTATGCTTAACGGTGTTCGTAACTTTAAATTCCCACAAATCTGAAGATTAAATCTCTTTTGGATTTGATACTGTGCAGCCAGTCTCTTGAGAGCCCTTTGGCTTCATGAAATGAAAGTATGTAAATTTGAGGCACAAAGATCTACAGAAGAGAACTGCTTTTTGTCGTGAGAACTCCATTTCTACATTTTGTTGCAGACTCTGCAACGTGCTACACATGATATATGTCAAGGATCACCTCTGTAAAGGTAGTAGTGGTCTGCTGTCAGGTCCCTGCAGTGTTTTGGGTCAAGGATCACTGTATTTTGTGGGCAGGATTGGTTTTAACAGTGACAAAATGATAGATTTCCCTAGTTTTTCCTTATTACTTTTTCCCCTCTCGTGTGACACAAATCAAGATTCTCATGAAAAAAAAAACAAAACAAACAAAAAAGCATTCATTTTTGCTTATTTACTGGTTGTAAGCACTTGGAAAAGTACTTTTCAAACATTTTTTATAAGGTTGGGGCAGACTGCACAGCTTGTAAAAACCGTTCAAGTAAAACCTCAGTGAAATATTGGATGTGTGAAGAAGCAGTGCTCCTTCTCTTTGACCCCCAGATACCTTTCTTCCTTTCCTTTGCATTCTTAGTTTTGAAGTAAGATGAAGAAACATTTATTTATTACAAGCTTGGTGTTCCTTGTATCTTCTGAAGTGATTGTGACTCCTGGATACTCTGAGCGATGGTAAGGGATGCTCTGTGGGAGCTAAGTGTCTAGTCAGCGTTGGTGCTTTAATATAAGTGCCACCTCTTGCTGTAGTTCCCGTTATTAATTACATGGGGGATCCCTGTGTGCTGAGAGGGAAAACCTGATCTGCTTTCCATGCAGGTGGTGGCTGGGGCTGCTGGTGTGGTGGCCGGGCCTTGGTGGGGCCCCTCACTGGGTAGGGACTGAGGTGGTGGGATGGTGCTCCTGCTTCTCTGGCTGCCTGCTGTTCTCGGGGTGGCAGGAGTTAAAATTACACCTCGTTGGTGAAATCTGCATAGGGTTAATCATAAAACAGCTTTAAAAGCAGGCTGAGAGGGACCCTGCCATGTGGGGGACCCACCTCTGCGTTTCTCCCGGTGGCTGTGGGCGCTGGGGGAAAAAAGCCCCCTGCCCTCCCCTGGCCCACCCAGCGGCTGTGAGATTTAACTTTATTTTTTTTCAAGCCTATGCATGATGGCTCAAAAATCTTGTTTTAAGAGAGATTTTAGGACTCATCATGATCTGACCAGTTGATGTCCCTTACCTTACTTGAAATTGATTCTCTCCCCCTGGTTGGTGGTAGGGTGAAGTACAGGATGGGTTTGTAATCTTGTTTTAATGACAGGCAAAGATGGTTTTTGATCTTCTGAAAGGGTCTCTCACCTTATCCTCTCTTTTCCCGCATCTCCTGCATTTGTGTGAGGCCCCAGGTATTCCAGGACAGACCCAAACTGCAGTTTCGTTTTTAGTATGTTTCCCTTGTTCTGTTCCTGCTTACTGCGAAATAACTCGGAGTAATTCCATTACGTGCACTGGAATTAAAGCAGTAGAGAAAATACTGGATAAGTAAAATGGGACCAAGGATGTCTTTGACAGCAGAGCAAGTGGTTTAATCTCAAAGCTGGCTGCTCTGGTGTGAGATTAAGAATTAGTTTGTTTTACCTTTGGAAAAGAGTCTAGTAAAAACATCTGTGAGGAGATATTGTGTGACACTTGAAATACTTGCATACCAAAAGAGCTGGAAGTATTCTTGTTACTAGGCAGTCAGAGTACCTTTCTCTTCCTAGTTTCAGGGTTTTTCCTTTGCAGAAGTCCGAAAGAAAGGGAAAAAATTAGCAAAGTCCCTTTTAATCTCCTTTCCCCCCTTTTCCAGTCATAATAACCTGCTACTTTCAAAGTTTAATTTTATGACTCACTAGAGAAACACAAATGTTTCTTTTTAGAGGTATAAAGAATCTGCTAGTAAAAGGATAGAGGAGTTTGCTGCCCAAAAGCTTTTTTTTTTCCCCTTTAAAAATTTTTATTTTTATTATTATCTATAACTAATCTGTAAATAATTGTCAGTGGCTAAGATGGTAAAGGGGACACAAAGGAACAGCTGTATGGCTGTCCCCATTAATGTCCCCAGTCTGGTCAAGCCTGACAGGAGCTTTTCTCTGCTGGAGTTTGCAAATCCACACCACCCAAAGCCCCCAGAAACTGTTTTGTATGCTTTAGTGAGGCTACAATGTAGCCCCAAGAGTAGAATTACCACATCTAGCCTCAGTTACAGAAGGGAAGCACTATTTATCTAACCCTAAATATGTTGGAATTTGATTATAAGCCCCTGATTAATGTTTTGAGGAAAAGGTGTGTGATGAGTTTCAAAGAAGGTGCATCCACCTCTCTTGTGAACAGCAAGTCTAAAAGGAATACATGAGGTGCTGTGCATGGCTGCACCTTCCTGGAAAGTATGGCATGGAAGGTAAAGTTCTACATTTAAAAAACAAAACAAAATTCATGAAGCAATTTTCACTTTAACTTGAATTTTAACAGAAAAATATTTACAAGAGTGGCAGACTGGAAGGAAAGAATAATTGAGAAGAGCCAAAGGAGGACATTACTAGATAATTACCATACCATTTAAAATGCATGTGCTGTTTGTTCTGTACAGGATTTCACATACTCCTCACGGTATATGGAAAAGCTATATCTGAGTGTCACAGCCAGGCATACAGCAAAATGCAGGCCCTGCTCACAGTAATCCATAGTTTTCTCTATAGCAGCTCCACAAGGTCTCAGCTGGAAGTAGAAGATACCCTGGTGACCATGCTTTTCATCAAACCAGAAATAATTTGCAGATCAGGTGCATAAAAGAAAGGAGACACCTAAACTCTGAAGAGACATGAGAATAGTGAGGGTGAGAGAGTGTGAGTGAAGATGTGGGAATTGGTTCTTACATTTTTTTGACCGTAGATGGAAAGACTACTAAAATATTCTCTACAGTGACTTCCACAGGTACTCCCTTTATAAAAATCTTGATGTTATAATATTTAGAAACATTTGTCAAATGATGAACAAGCTTCCTCCAGAAATCTGTCTCTGCGCTAAAGCCTCAGTGCCTGAGCAGTTAGAAAAACATAAATCAAAACTGAATTTTAAGGTGTTATGGCATTTCAGCATGGGTTTGTTGGCTCCGTGTTTATTCTTTTTGTGCAGCTTTTCAACAAGTGTTTTCAGCTTTTTGCGAGTACACAGATGTCATGTTAAAGAGTGAATGGAGCTGGGCTTTTTGTACCCACTTGGAAAAAAGGAAACAGAAGGAGAAAAAAAATCTTTCTGAAAAGAACATAGTACATATAATCACCACTCAGTTTGTGATTTAAAAATATCTGTTGAATAAAGAATTGATTTTAGCAGTGCATTTGTTCTCTCTGCCTTGCAGGGCTCATTTGAGAGAGGGGCTAGATTACCTGTATCATTAATATCTGCTAGGCTCTTCATTGCTGCTCTACTAGCACATGACTAGCTTGATTGCTTCTCCAATTCTGTGGTGCAAACTTGCATAAAAATAGTATTTCATAACACTTTGTTGCATTGTCGAAGGTCAGTTGAATTTTTAAGTCCTCTGAAGGGGGAGGTGGGCTATAGTATAGAGGTGTGTACATGGCTGAATGCTATCCTTTAGCTTTCATCCATTTGTGTGACAAAAACAGACAAAAGAAAGCCCTAGAAATTTATTTGCTGTGTTTGGGGACATGTGTGGTTTTGCTCTTGGAGATGTGTTTCTTGCTCTTGAAGCAAGCTGGACTACTTTTGTTAGTAAAACGAGACGTGGGCTTTGTATTATTCTTTTACTTATTGTGTATCTTATTAAGGAGTCCATTGCCAGCTGTGTTTTGGAGCATGCCTGTTTCACACAGATGAAGCTAGGAAAGTTATATAGAAAAAAAATAAATACGTTGGTCTTGTGGCCTAAGCGTTGGTTTGGTTCGGTTCCTTGTGCACAGGAGCCCCATGAATCAGGTCTGGTGTGAACCTGCCTTCAAAGGGAAGGAAGAAGACCATAGGACACTTTACCCTTGGCCTGCAGGGAAGATAGTAAGTTTTTCTTGATTGAGAGCTGTCTTCTGCTATCTCTAGACTGGATTTTATAATTCTGTATTGTCTCTGGAATAGGCAGCTGATTTTAGCTTGTTCTTGCTGTTCCTTGGGATTTAGATGGTGTTGCTGTAGCCCCAGAAGGCGTATGCAGCCCGAGCCCAGGTGGGAGAGAGGTGCCCTGTCCCTCCTTGCTCTTGCCAGGCCCCGCTGTGTTGAGGTTTGCAAGGACAGAGGGCCCTGGACATGCTGGGTCATAGGGTTTTTGGCCCCGAGTTTGGAGGGCTTTTTTTTTTTTCTTCTGTGAAACTGTTTTGGTGGTACATGTAATTTCTTCAAATGACAAAGAAAAGGCCTAGCATGGGCAAAGTTTGTTGCTATTAAGACACGTCAGAACAGAACAACTTCTTCTGTTCTTCAGGATGGGGTCTTGTGGTCAAATGGTGTCCATGCTGGTGTGTGAGGTGGTGTGTGGGGGTGTCTCCTGGTCTGCTCTTGCTGGTATTGCTCCAGCAGTAACACCTGCAGATGAAAAGACAGGTGGCAGCTCCTACTACTCCAATTAGCCCTTCTAGGTCTGTGCATTTGTAACCTAGTGCTGATGAACTTGAGTTGCTGATGCTGTGTCTCTTCAAGGGCAAGAAAGAGGCTTTTGATAACCAGAGCTGTCAGTCTGGCTGTTTCAGCTATTTCCTTTTATTTAAAGTAACTTTTACCTTTTCTCTCCAAGTTTCATACAAGAGACGTGTAGTTGTGATTTTTTCCAGAATGAAAGAAAAGAAAGGGAGTAGGAGCCACTCCTCAGAAATACTATCATTAAATAGAAGTCACTGAAGAAAAACAGAAGGAAGTAGCCCCATGAATAAGTCCAGATTAGCTTCCCCTACTGTGATAGTTTTTTGTCCTACTTCTTTGGTACTGTCTTTTACGTGCTAAGGTTAAAATACTTGCCAGTATAGAAGTAGTGTCAGCACTGTCTAGCAAAAGCTTTTTATACCTGCCAAAACCACTACTATTAAAGTCATTTACATTGGATTACTAAACAAAAGCAGTTATGTCATCAAAAGCTCAGTCAGATTGCTTTAACTGCAACTAAACAAGAGCTGTTGATGATGTAGGAATATTGCCAAAAAGTATCTCCAACCAACACTGCTGTATAGACAGGAATTTTCCAAAGCTGACCTGAACCGAAAGACTCCCTTATATGCAAGCGTCTGTTTGTATATCTATCTGTCTGTCTATAGCCATGTGTATATATATTTTTATGTATAAGCCTTTTTGTCAGAAAAAAAAGGATTCACAATCTGCTGCTTTTCTGATTTGAAAAATGTAATTTACTTTTGTCTTTTTTTCTGGGAAAAAGCTCAAAAAGACACTTTCTGCTCAGTTTACCTGTCTTGGCTTAATTTTATCTAGAAGTTAAACATTTAGCATCCCTCAGCTAATTGAGAGAAAGCAAGAAACACTTCAGGGAGTAAGTTGCATATCATTTGTTGTAAGAAGGCTAGCTATGCCGTTAAAAGTGTCTGACTGCCTGTTAGCTATAGAAGGAGTCTAGATAGCTAGTATCAGGTGTGATGCACCTCCTTCTACCTAACTTGCTAGTGAATTCAATGGATGTGAAGATAAAGGAGACCTTGAGCTAATGCTAAACTGGCTGAACTGGAGGGAGCCCTGCTGGTGGTCTTCAGTGGTTGGGAGCCAGACTGGGCTGCTGGCTGCATGCTGGGGCCTCCCCATGCTCTGCTGCTGAGAGCGGTGTGGACGTCTCTGAAGTGGGTATGAAACCTGTCCCCTGTTCTTCAGGATTCAGTACCTGCTAAAATACCCAGAGCTTTTGTTTCCTCTTCTTTCCCCTTTATGAGGGAAGGAACTCATCTCTGCAAGATTCTGGTTGTTCCTCTGAGGGAACCAAGCAGTCTATAGCTTTTCTGTCATTGGGACCAACTTCCTCCTGAAGTCACTGAAAATCTACTTATTTCTGAAAATCCTGTCGTGATGGTAGCAGATCCAGGAGCCAGATGAAAGCTGTCTGGGAGCATTGGATCACATTTGGGTGTCTCTACTAACTAGCATGAACATTTTGAGTGTTTCGTCTCAGTTTCATTTACTGGTTTGAAGTCTGTGGTACTTTGTACTTTCTCACAAGGAGTGACGGTCACTCATGAATCACTTCCGTATCTTCTTGTGCCAGAAACCATGCAGCACCTTGTTTTATAAGCTTAAAAGCATTTGAAGCAAGAGTATTTACATTTCTTTGTGCTGTAGCTGTGAACAGTTGTGAATTTAGGAACATTTTTTTCAAAGGCTGGGGTACATGCTAACTCCACAGAGACTGGGTTTAAGAGCACAGGGTTTGTTACCCTAGGCACTGAAAGGAATTGTGTGGCTCCTTGTCCTTGTGGTATTTTGTGTAAGCGGATTTTTATCAGATATCACAAACACCTACTAACTATTCTGCATTATGTTAGACTTAGAGTTCAGGAATGATTTTTCTTGGTTTTGCTTGTTTCTTGATAGAAGACCCATGGCTCAGAGAATGAAACAAACAGCACAACTGATGAACAGAAAATTTATGAACAGAAAATCAGTCTGAACTGTTTTAATCAATTGAGGATGAAATTATCTATGTATGTGTATTTTCACTATTTGACAAGTTTTATATATGGTTCAATAATATTCACCATAGAATATCTCTTCTGCTCCCCCTTGTCGGCTGCTAAATAAATTAACAGGGAATAAATTTTTGTTGTTCAGACAGATCTGTCCTGCACAGGGGTGTCTGGATTATGCTGTCAAAGTAGTCCATTTTGTAGCTTTCCATCCAGCGTGTGTGTGTGTCTGAAGTTTGAAAGAGTTTTATGCCATGTCTTTCATTTAAGTTCGTTTGTGGACTCAGAGAGGTATTTGCTTCTGCTTGTCATTTTTACCACCTTCTTCAAAAATTAAGTATAGGAATAACTGTGGGCCTCCCCTTTCCAATTCCCTAAGCAGACTGCCAGGGTCTGCAGCCCTGTAAAATTCTTAGAAACTTGAGATGGGTTCTTAATGAAAATCACTGGTTTGCTGCAGGACCGGGACTGGATCAGAGCTTCTGAAAATTAGAAGGAAATCTAAGTTTTTCTGCTAGTGCAGTGAGACAAAACCAAATTCCTTTGTCCTCTGCTGAAGGTGGTGAAATTCAGTTTTGTGCTGGCAGTGGAGTGGTTCCTCTGGGTGCTGGCTTCTTTGCTGGCCTCTTAGGATTCGGTGGCAAGGATGAGTGGTCGGTGAAGTGGATAGAGAACTGGCTGAATGGCAGAACTCAGAGGGTTGTCATCAGCGGCGCTGAGTCTAGTTGGAGGCTGGTGACAAGTGGTGTCCCCCAGG
>Ga0065711_1048193_pt1 | contig 11945 bp, 5 predicted proteins | sample Hoacrofraction12_FD_59098 | JGI IMG/M metagenome (GOLD analysis project Ga0065711, IMG submission 59098) | Hoatzin crop microbial communities from Cojedes, Venezuela - Epithelial fraction 12 v2 (version 2) | ecosystem: Host-associated > Birds > Digestive system > Esophagus > Crop | place... | reverse complement strand
GGGCGGGAGGGAAGGAAATCAAAGCATTGACAGTCACTTAAACAGGAGAAAAATACAGGTTATCTACCTTTTCGAAGCAGGACTTCAGGAGCAATATAATTAGGGGTTCCAACTAATGAGTGGGCTAGACATCTCTGATGCTGCTTCTTAGCTCTTTGTTCCAATGTCTTCAGCCTATCTCCACATCTACAATTGGACACATCATCCCAAAGATCACTGGGCTCCATGCTGTCTTGTCTGATATGGCTCCCTTTCAAATGGGAGAGAAAGTTTACATTCACAGTCATAAACACAACACACAAAGAGCAAAGTATTTATCTAGATCTAGTTGTGCTATCTCCTACTCTCACTGAAGAACAGAATTTAAACTTTAAACTCAAGGCATTTCCTTCTGCCCTCCCGTTCACAACTGGTTTTCCACAACCAGCAAAACACCTCTGTCTCAGCACAAGGAAGTATGCTCCCATATGGGAGACACAGAACAATAGAGTGTATTTAGATTAGCTACACCAATTGTTCATGACCTTTTTGCCAAGACACCAATATTCCTCAATGGCACATGCAGGAGGTGCATGGAGTACTTTAAATCTGTGATTAAATTATTTCACCATCAAAAGAGACCCTCCAAACAAGTGTAAACTGAAAAATCGCTTAATTGCTTCTACTGCAGTGGTCAGCCAGATTACTGGTAGGGATTTAAACACTATTGGAAACAAAGGACTGGAAACAAACTAACTGAAAGAGCAAGACAGACACATCATATTGTCATGACCCTTTGTCCACGTACACACCTCTGTTTTCTGAGCTGGCATTTCTGCCAAGAGGTACCTGTTTGTTTCAAAATAAATAATGCAATATCATCACAAATAAAGCCTAAGAACACTACCTTTCTGATAGTATTTTGAATTGTGAGTCCACCTGAATCCAGTACACAGTCCAAAGTCAGTCAGTTTGATATGCCCATCAAGGTCTATTAGAATGTTGTCAGGCTTGATGTCTCGATGAATAAATCCCATTTTGTGCACACTCTCTATAGCCAAAGTGAGCTCTGCAATATAAAACCTAGCCAGACGCTCTGGAAAGACCTCCATCCGAATCAGCAGACTCATCATATCCCCTCCTGGGATGTAGTCCATCACAAAGTACAAGTTCTCTTTATCTTGGAAGGAATAATAGAGTTTAACCACCCATTCATTGTCTGCCTCAGCAAGTATGTCCCTCTCCGCTTTGACATGAGCCACCTGGTTTCGGTTTAACACATCCTTCTTTCGCAGAGTCTTCATGGCATACAGGGCATGGGTATCCACTTTGCAGGCCAGGCATACTTCTCCAAATGCACCAATACCCAGAGTCTTGATTTTCACAAACATAGATTTGTCCATTTTGGCCCTTTTAAGTCTGTTGTAGTTGGACTCCTTCTGGTAGAGAATTTTCCTCATTTGTTCCTGTTCTGCTTCACAAAGGCCAGCCTTTACAAAGGAAAGCAAACCACAAGAGCTAGTACTGTTACATTCACAGGGAGAGAATAATAAACTAGCATTTCCAAAATGCCTTTCTCAGAAAAATTAACCAAGAACCAGAAAAGATGTATTCATGGGAGATATAGTCTCTTATCTCTCTGACGAGGTATTTCTGAAATACCACCAAATTCACTGTGCCATAACTTGTTACCTGAATTTGCTGTATCTGAGACTGGTCTGCCTTTCCTATTTGGTGAACAAAGAGACATGGGGCAATACTGTCAGAGAGGGGAATATAACACAACAAACCTGATCATGAGGTTTGATTTACACCTTTCAAATGCGCGCTTTACCACTGCACTCCACTACACGTACATGCACTGCAGTACAGCTTAACTTCAACTGAAACTTAAACCTAGATGCAGCAGTTCACTTTGTTCTGGCTTGTCCAGCCACCTCCTGTCCCCAGAGAGCCTCCAAGTAACTGCAAGTAACATTTCACATGGCTGCGGGGAGATACCTCCTGAGAAAGGGAGAAACAGCAGTATCCATCTAGACTTTCCCCACCCTTCAAGATGGAGCCTGCACACTGCTAACTCTGCCAGCTTCCGTGCCTGTCCCTCTCCCAAGAGCCACTGGCAGCCGCCACCAGCAGAAGCCTCAGGATCCTCTGGCAACTTATCTTCCACAGCATTTCCCCTTTCTTTCTGCATACCCCATTTCCAAAATCCTGAATTAACTGGCATCAACTGAAGCACTGGGAGAGAAAGATTAGTGCCTGGTGGGAAGGGGCAATGAGGAGGAGGGTGGAGGAAGCTGACTGATTAGCCCACAAGGCCCCTGCTTAGACTGATTTAACTTCACATCTGTAGTCTAGGTCTTTAAAGACGAGTGTAGGCAGCCAGACTACGCAGTGAAATTCCCACAGTATAAAAATGACATCTGTATGAATAAAGGATGGAGGAGGTCTGCAGAAACTTGCAGAACAGGTAGGATGAATTTTAAGACTGAAGGCAACAGCTAAACCAAAACAAGTAATACTGTTTTTAAAAGGTAAGGCAAGTACATCAATCCATAATAAAAGAAGTGTTTACTGGTTTAAGGTGAAATAATTAGTGTGTTGTGTTCTTGGTTAATTCTAGAATAACACAATATTCAGATAGCCAAAATCTCCCAAGTGTATTATTCCAGCCAGTGATGAGGTTGCTAGGGGAAGGAGTTGGTTTTGTTTATAGCCGAATTACCTCTGGGTTATGAAATGAGGGAAAGCTGAAGAGTCAGAAGAGAACAACTAACACGATTAGCTGCTCGTTTACTTCTCTAGAGATCATTCCCTATCTCAATCTCAGGAAAACATTCACTAAATCCAAGCAATGCAACACAATCTGTACTTGCAGTGAGGACAAACTACTAACTGTTACTAAAATGCCGACCCTTCTAGAGATTTTAGAAGCATATTCGTTTAATTTTAACCTCAACAAACAAACTGCTGAGTTTTCTGGAGCAATGTGAGCATCAGATTACTTGACTCTGGAACTGACTGTGCTAGGGAAGATGGGGCATTTAATTATTATCCATTATGCATTAATAACAGCTTTCCTCAGAGTTTATTCTTAAATACAAAAGTAGACTAGTCATGTTCTAGTCATGCCCGGGGAAAAAAAAAAAACAAACCAAACCTCTTCCACATTTAAAAATGAAAAACAATATTGCCAGAGCAACCACCAGAACTTGGCAGCTTTGTTTTAAGAAGCTCTATCAGTGAATCAGCTTAGGTTTGAGAGCTACTATTAGGCACAAAAGAAGCACTCTCACCCAGAAAGCGCACCTCCCTGAGACCTGCTTGTAGACAAAGTTCCAGCAAGGGTCCCAAGATCAGTGTCAAGCTGGCCAAGATACGATTACTTGCACAATATTATTACTTACATGTGTTCAACAGACAACTTCCAGTCAAGTATTAGATATTCACTTGAAAAGACGGCACAGTGAATATACTGCCAAGTTGAACCATGGCTTTGGTGAATGAGTGGCTATCACGGAACAGGGAGGAAGAACTGGAGCAAAGAGAAAACCTTTTTTGGAGTTATGGAAGAGCTGCCAAATTTTTGCCTGTGTTATCTCGGCCTCAAACCTGGCTTCTGAGTTCTTGCCTAAGCAAACCTAACACTTTCCTGCTATGGAGGGTTTTGCTTCATTTTACTTTTCTGGTATCAAAATATATTATTTCACTTCTCAGGTTTTTCAAACAGCCTCCCAGACCTGCATCCACACTTCTAAGTGAAAATAGTCTGGTACAGGGAGGTGCTAGATACCTACTACTTCCAGTGGAGTCTGCTTTTATAAATTTTTTTTACTGATTAAAATTAGTAATAATCAATTTGACCCCATTAGCTTTTATTATAACAAAACAAGGAGAATTACTTTAGCCATTTCTTGCTCCAGTTGTAATCTTCTGTTAATTTTCTGCTGGTAGGTCTTTATGACATTTTCTACATGTTGCTCCATGTAGAACTTGAAGGCAAAAGGCGAGTAGCTCTTTATTCGCGATTCTCGCTTTTCCTCATCTTTGCCATTTTTTCGCACAGGCACCGGAGACGTCTGAATCTGCTTTTTATCCTTGCTTGGTTTTTCAGCTTTAGCGTTCTTGCTGCTTTTATCATTTCGCTCACTGTTCTCCTCAGCCTTATTGCACGTCGAACTGGGGACTACACGGAGGGTCTGCTCTACGCCCATGCACAAGCAGTTGATATCAAACTGCTCAGAGTTACCAGGAAGTAACAAATGCTTGGGATACGGTGGTGGCGGACACCGCAGTTCCTGGTTACCATAATCCACATCTAGTTGATAGGCATTAGCTGCTCCAACAGGTGGCACATGCTGCTCAATGATCTCCAAGCCATCCACAGCTGGTGCCTGCGCAGGTAACCAGCCAGGATGGGATGGTCCCACTGCAGTCTGCGGCTCAGGTCTCATCACTCTCATGCTCTTCACTGGCTGGAGAATATGAGCAGATGTGACTGCTGTGATCGTATTAGGAGACGTAATTGAAGGATCAGGTTTTCCTGCAGGAACCTGTCTTATAGACACTGTCACTTGTGGCTGTTGCTGGTGGTTGTTAAAGGAGTTTGTTCTGCTCGGCACTGTGGCATCGGGTCTAAAGGGTACATGTTGCCGTGGAGATGTTTCTATTCCTGGATTTTGTAAAGAATCTCGGCGTGACGGTGTTGCTCCCTGCCACTGCTGAACTTGAGGATTATTAATGTCATAGAGGTCCATGTTTAGGCTATTTCTAGATGGAGTTAATAGATTTTGTGGTGGACTGTCTGAAAAATCATTAGTGAAGGCTGGACCTCTCGATATCACATGCATTTGATGAGAAGAAGGACTTGTCTGTTTGTGATGAGAATGTGATATATACAGGCTTGCCGGTGTCTGCTGAAATGCATGACCAGAATTATTCTGAACAACTGCCCCTTTATTTGGGAGATTGGTGTATCCTCCCTCCTGCTGCATCTTGTTTTGGAAGGATGGACTCCGCTGAACACCATACCCCATAGGTTCCCCCTGCACCATCATGTGCTGCCTACTGTAATGTTGGCTGTTGGAGCCATGGGATGCCTGCAGCTGTAAAGCTTGACTACTGTGATTAGCCACTGGATAATTAATCACAGAAGACTCAATATTTGCAGGGTATGTTTTCTGCTGATGGCTTGTTGGTGTGCTGTGAGTGCCTACACCAGAAGGCCGCTGTACAGGAGCATTCATAGCTGTAGACTGCGAAGTAGAGATTAAATAGTCCATGTATGGCCTTGGAACATCAGTAAGCATGTTTGCACCTTCTGCTCCAAAGCCTGTCCCTTCATAGGCTGCATTACTGATCTGGTGGTAGGACGGAAAAGATTCGTTTGATCCTTCGAAGCTTGGCCTGCGGGTTACATTATTTGGCACAATACCCTTTCCTTTATAAAAAAAAAACCACAGAAGAATGTTAGGAAACAATTCAGGTGAACCAATTATTTTGCATTACTCATCCATCTATACATACAGACATACAGACACATGCACGTATGCTGCGTAGGGAGCATGTGTTATAAAAACACCTTCCAAAATCTAAATTAAGCACTCTGAACATTTAAAGTTACAGGTGCCAAGTACTACTACTGATAATGAGCTACTGGCTCACAACACTGCTCATGCCAGGAATCATCAGGGAGTCCTATCAAATCACGAAAATAGAAGCACAAATTCCTTAACTATGAAATCATCAAATTACACTACAGCCTGGCTTTTAAAGCTGCACCAGTATTACCACTCATTACTCACAGACAGGAGGAAGCTACAGAGCAGGGGGTTAAGTACAGCACCAAGAGGAGAAAAAAAAGCTCCCGGAAGGACTGTCAATACAACTTAAAGTCAACATTACTATAAGCTACCAGGTCATCACATAGTCCACATCTTCTGTACAGTGAGCTCACTGCTCACGCTGGGGATCTGTTTACATCTCTCTGTTCTACCGTTCTCCTCAAAAATCGTTTCCCTCTCCTTCATTTACAACACAGGCATCATACAGTTTGTCCTGTGTACTTTCCAACATGTTGGACACAGAGCATCTCCTCATATTACGCATCTTCCATCTGTATGGAAGGCAAATCTTTCAGGGTGTCAACATGTTAATCTTAGCTTGAAGAATGTGCAGAGATGAGATAGCAGCATTCTTACACTGGAAGTGTTAATGGTACTTTTCATCAGTTCTTTACACACCTGCAATTTGTCCTCAGATCAAAGCACTGGCTGTGCTAAAAAGACAAGGGGAGATTGTGCTGTCGCTATTTTTTTGTTCACCTTCTGGTTCTTTACCCTTCACAGATCACAGGACTTGGCCCATTTATGCCTAAAGAATTTCCTTTTAAAATCTTGACTTCACATGGTCTGCAGAAATAGTTGTATTGAGCTAACAGGCCTGAACACTGGATTGCAAGATTCTCTGATTATTGCATTACAGCATGTCCCAGCTGGGCCAGATGCAGCACACCTGAGCACAGCTGTTAACTCCTCACCTTGACACATAAGCCGTGCTATATACAGACACACAAGGACATGCACATTATTAACACAGGTCTATGCACCATCTCTGCACACTGAAGAGGCTGCCCCCACACTAAGTGACACTTCTATAGACAGTGCTGTGTTTTTAAATGGAATCAAGTCGGACAAATAATCAGTGTTCTTTAAAGTGAAATCTATGATCGGCATCTCTTTTTCCTATGATAGCACAAGGCCGTGCTTACTGAGGTTGTACGTATAACAGCACTCCCCGACAGCTCACCTGCTGGGACACAGTGAGATGCACTGATGAGGCTATGGCAACCCAAAGCATCCCAAGAAGCGGCCACTCTGGCCTGGAGGTGGGAGGCAGCTGTAAGATCCATTTGTCATCTCTCTCAGTAGGATTCATGCTGAGCCTCAGGGGCAAACTGAATTTGTTTTTCCCTAGCAGAGGCCATGAAGGAAAGCAGCAGCAGTAACTGTCCTCCTTTGGGACACATACTTCAGCTGTGCAAGGAATCTTGCTGATATTAAGAGAGATACGATGTCCACCTCCTACATTTGTACATCAGTAAGCCTGTTCTGGTCTGATGTAAGAATATTTGGATTTGTGAAAGATACCAAACGTGGTAGTTGCAGATATTTTTTTTATTCCACACAGTAACGATGTGTGGATAACACATAATTATTCTATGCGTTTACCTATTCAGCACAGTAGCTGTTATGACTATCTCTTGCCTATGAATGCTTTAGATTGTAATTCTTGAGATGAATCAACTATACTTATGGGATTATCTGTTTTTATACATAACTCTGCTGCACAGTAGTATCTGATAACTTTTATTTGTGTCTTGCCAGTATACTGAAATTCTTGTCACCTTTACTACTGAAGTTAAAACAGGACAAAACCAAGTAATTTGAAAATCTATTTCCATACACCAATATATGGAATTCAAACATGGGAGATCTGATTTCTCAAACTGCAAATGAAAATTTCCCAAGTAGCATTACATGCTTACCAATGAACTAGGGGAGACCTATGCTATCCTAGCACAAACAATACCATACCAAGCAAATCAATATGATTTTGTGGCATCTCAGTCAGGTAAACATCAATTGCATGATATTTAAGTTTTGCATTCTGTGTATCCTAGAAGCAAAGGTAGATCTTCAGCTCGAAAGGTTTAGTATTCGAAACAGCTGCATGCATTGCAATGTTAAGAAAGCAAAAACAAACGAAAGGTAACCGAGTAATTAAAATGTTAGCCTAGAAAGATTTTTCAACCCTTTCAGAGGAAAAGTATGCACTTTAGGACCGGGTGTGTTCTTTCACTTTAAGGAATAAAGCCTTCATAATATAAAGCAACATACAGTTCAGTAATTCTGTCAAAGTTATTTTAAATTCTCCTTAGGGCCCAACTGAGCCCACATTTGTGCATGTGTTAAGACAGAGCTCTCCAAATAGCGAACTGCCTAGTACTACTTTGTCTATCAGGTGGTCACCCTGCAGGGTGACACTCTCAGAAATTAGGATTTTCCAGAATTTCCCCAAATGATAAAACAAAAAGGCTAAGACTGATAGAAAAGGCAGCTGAGCTGGTCCTTACACAGAACCATCACCCTTTCCCATCACTGAAACTCCATTCCTGAGAGCGACCACCTGGAAAATGGGGTTCCTCCCCATTTCCGTCTTCCCTATATGTGGCTCAGGAAAGAAGTGGTGTTACTCAAAACCTCCTTCCTATCCAGGGATTTCTCTTTGTAAACTGAATGGGCTTTCTCTTAGTCAGCTTTCCTCATCTCTGGGTGTGTGTCTCTATCAACCATGGCAAATTTAACACCCTTCCCAACAAAGACCTTTGATGTGATCACGAAGCAAGAAAAAAGGAGCTGCTGAGGTGGCCAAGAAGAGAAATTTGTCATGTGGAAATCACTTAAGCTCAGTAAACTCGACTTATGACCACACTTAAGAGGTCTGTACTACTGTAATCAGACTGATTGAATGGATTTGTTAGCTTCAACTAGTCCAACAATGACACGACCTTTTAAGTCTAAATCTTGCCACTGACACAAGAGAAGTTCCTTGTCCAGAAAAACAGGCCCCTGCCAACAGCTCTCAATCCGCTCAGTCCACTAACCCCTCTGCAACATGTAACACTGCAATTACACAGGTTCAGTCAGTCAGAGGATGGTTACTGGTCTGCCTCCCCAATTTTTGAAACTGAAAGAAGATAAAAGTAACAAACTATCAAACCAGTGTATCCTGATCACACATCAAAAGCATTCTGAAGTGCTGCAAGTGCCAACACCTGACGGGAAACCGCTCTTGCAAGTCCTTTTGTCAGCTGAGACATATGTAGGGCCCAAATCCTCCTATTTGCTAATTTGCATGAAACAGAGGCAGACTAGCAGGGATGAGTCGAAAAGCTTCTGTTATCTGGGCCCAGGCTACTTCCACAGTGTACTTACAAGGATGTTAACATGAATGAATTCCTGGGAAGTGAGCTATCTCATAACTCCATAGCAATTACGTACTTGCAAGCTTTTACTTTCAGTAAACTTGAAATGATTTTGGTGATTTGCAACGAGGGATAAATAGCGTTGTCTTTAAGCAGGTGAACTATGAATGTGCTCTTGCAACGCAGGCTAGTTGTGTTCAGCTTCCAGCCCACCTCACCTTGCAGGGCCACATTTCCTTCACTGTCTCCTACAAGACTGCTACTGAATACTGCCAATCCACTACTCCTCACCAGCAACGACTCTACTTCCAAAAATAGCTTATTGCAAGAAAGAAGAACACAATTTTTTTAAAAAAAGTTCATGCTTACCTGGTGAGGTCTGCTTAATTACACGTACTATCTGTTCGTTTCTAGGATCCAAGTAGCTCATCTTACTGATATACTCGAGAGCCGCTTCAATACTTCTGCTACCTGTCTGCTTCAGTGCTCGGACAGCCATCTCCTGTATAAAGCAAACATGACTTGAATCACACCGAGACAAAATCCAAGCACTGTACTACAGGCTAGAAAGCAGTAAGTGTTCTTACATTTATAGAAACATTTTATAATTCACACCAGATCATAGCTGCCCGAAGCCAAACGGACTCATATTTTGAAAATATTCGCATGCCTTATACAACTCAAAAATTCAATCAATAAGAAAAAACACAACCTACCCAAACTCTGGCAATTAAAGAAGCATCAAATTGAAATGTGTACTTTAAGACTCCTTAAAAACTTTGAGTCAAATCTGGAAAAGGCAGCATAGTTTGACATAGGATGAAACAGAATGAAATATTTAGCTTTTGGTATTCGAGAGCATGTCTCTTAGTCATACCTGAACACAGTAAAAGCTTTATGGTTTCATAGATGTCACAAGAAGTTAATTAGGGAGGGACCGATTTCTGCTGTGCAAATCCTGGCCCCTGTAGAGCCAATGGGGAAGAAAGACTGCAGTTTTCACTACAGCTGGGACACCATCCACTATCTGTTTGGAAAATGACTAGCACACCAAACTGCATTTCATATTGTTAGTCTTTTTAGCTGTATTTTATTGGGCACACATCCATCACTGAGAAGTTAATATGGGTGCCAGACACACAACCTGAAAACTACAACTGGAGTAAATATGAATACTACTGTTAAACTACCCCAACACAACCACGGTTAGTGTCCCCTGCTCTACAGCCAGCAAGTCACCTTCTGGAATTTGTTTGTACGTTTACTTGTAGCTCAGGTATATAGAATACCTTTCAACAATGACTCTGGTTGCAAAGCAAAATTCACAAATCCTTGCAAGACTGCGTGCTTTTCTGAACTAGTGAAGAAACTGAAATCTAGAACTTTAATGTTGAATTCACGTCGCTGAACTTCAGCCACCACAAAGTTAGACACTTAGTCAAAAGTATTTGCTGAGAACCTTTCTATAATCACCTCTGAAAGGCAATTCATTAAATAGATACAACAGGAGATAAACTGACCTTTGGTGACAGAAGATTAGAGGACTAATTTAAATTGGACTCCTAGCTCTTAGGTGGCTAAAGTTGGATGAAATTAATGTCACCACCAGGGACCTGCCTGCAAATGTCAGTATCCTATTATCTTGCCACTGTAGTGCCATTTTTAGGGGAATTCTGTCATCACAACCTACCCACTGAGTGCTGAATCAGATGGAGTTTGTACCTTTTTGGCTTGGGTTACCAACTGCAGATGTGATGGCTGGGTTGGCACAAGCACACAGCTCTCCCACAAGGCAGTTCTGCGCACCGGCTAGCAGTCAGGTAGCCTCACATGTACGTCTCTTTCCTGTATCATCTGGCAAAGAGCAACTTTGCTCAACTGAACTGCATGTACATGTAACATACTCACTAATTCTTTACTTTGCAAGGGAGGATCATCTCGGATGACACAAATTCACACAGCACAGAGCCATACGCTGGCACATTTTGCTTCGCTTAGCTCAGTCCCCTCCTACTCCCCTCAAAATGGCAGCATTTTCTCCATTAGTCAGAGGTTCTGCTTGGGGAATAGCTATAGCAAGTTTTAATATTTTTCATACAATTTATGACTCATAATTCATAGAAAGGCAGTAGTTGGTTTCACATTTCCTATAGCTGAAATATTTCACTGGCATCAACACATTAGTAAGGGCAATTTTAAATCAACAGAAAACTATTATGTATGCAGGAAAGAATTTCCCACAATGTTTTTTTTTCCTCTCTTTCTTTTTTCTTCTTCTGGACACATTTCTTAAGTGTTAGCAATTCTGCATCCTAGTGCTCAGCTTTCTCACCCTCCAGGGACTCTGGACTTTACAGCCCATTCCACAGGGCTGCTAACGCACTCTGCCCATTTACACCATCTGGATCTAGCCTTAGATCACAAGTCTTAAAGTTTCCTAAATCAAATGTGCTCCATGCAGACATTTGGGGTGGCTTGAATGTTGGGTTTTTTTTTTTGTTTTGTCTGCAGTGGGGTACCAAGAGAATCCATGCTTGGTAAACAGTTTTCTTAATGATTAATCAAACAGCCCATATCATCGATTTAGAATCATAGAAAGTTTTGGGTCGGAAGGGACCCCTAGAGGTCATCTAGTCAACCCCCCCGCAGCTAGCAGGGACACCACTAACTAGATCAGGTTGCTCAGAGCCCTGTCCAACCTGGTCTTGAATGTTTCCAGGGATGGGGCCTCCACTACCTCTCTGGGCAACCCGTTCCAGAGTTTCACCACCCTCATTGTAAAGAATTTCTTCCTTATATCCAGCCTAAACCTAACCTGTTTTAGTTTAAAACCATTACCCCTCGTCCTGTCACTGTTGTCTCTATTAAAGAGATTGTCCCCATCTTTCCTATAGGCTCCCTTTAAGTACTGAAAGGCTGCAATCAGGTCTCCCCACAGCCTTCTCTTCTCCAGGCTGAACAAGCCCAACTCTCTCAGCCT
>Ga0065711_1048192_pt1 | contig 11946 bp, 18 predicted proteins | sample Hoacrofraction12_FD_59098 | JGI IMG/M metagenome (GOLD analysis project Ga0065711, IMG submission 59098) | Hoatzin crop microbial communities from Cojedes, Venezuela - Epithelial fraction 12 v2 (version 2) | ecosystem: Host-associated > Birds > Digestive system > Esophagus > Crop | place... | reverse complement strand
GGGGGGGGAAAGGAAAAAAAAAAAAAAAAAAAAGAAAAAAAAAATCTATCTCATTACTCATGCAGTGAAACATTGCTTACAAAGAGAATTATTTACTGTGATCATCTGGTGCTCTGCCCAAACAAAAATCATTAATTCAGTTTGATATAGGGGACGTGGTGAACTTCTGGCAGGCAGCAAATCGCAGAATGAACGTGGCCCAGTCCGCAGCTTTTGTTGGCTTTTTTCACCTCTGTGACGACTGTGACAAAAAGCGGTGACACAAGGCTCATGTAGACTTCAAACCCACATCATTCCTCGATTCACATGGAGAAGACATATTCTGTGTACTGAAAATCCTGTTCTCCAGCCAGTTCTTGTTTGAACACATTGGGGCACGGCCACCAAGGCCGAGTGAGCTGCCAGCAGAGTGCTGCCAGGGCTCTCACCCCCTCCCAAAGCCTGCCCAGCCACCTCTGGGTAATGGCGAAAATCAAAAGGTCACTTTTTAAGCAGCAACCTGCAATTCTCTCCTCAGACAGAAATGACTCACTGCACCTCTGCTATAATCTTTTTTTTTTTTTCCCCTGCAAAATGCCATTTCTCCCTGATTCACTAAGCAGAAAACATCTAAATAGTGAATTAATGAATCCGAATAAAACAGAATTATTTTTCCCTAAGAATTCAGGGAAATCAGCTCTTGCAATTTGATTGCCAGTCTCACAATATTTGCTGTCTCCTCTAAAGCCCTGCTACCCTGGAAACATGCGGTTATTTGAGGGTGACGTTTATTGCAGCCTCCAACGCAGCGGGCCCTGGGCTTTGCCCGTTCTTGTGGGGCGGTGGGTAAATACTCTGCCATCCACAGATGATTATGGTCAGCTGTAAGGATGAAACAATCTGCAAACCAGCAGACAACTCACCCTGTCCTCGAGGCATAGTGCCACTTCTGCACACATAAAGGGCACGTGATTGACAACTGCATTCCCGAACGAGCAGTGAGCAACGGATCACAGCTCATCTCAGCGCGAGCGCACGTAGCAGCTGAAGGAGAAACTCTGTGGTAACGCATGAGTAAACAACCTGCATCAGAGTTTTTCTGTCAAGCCATTCTCATGACTGATGATTTTTAAATGCATGGAGTTGGCTGAGAAAGGGCTGGACGAGCCCCTGATCAAAGCTAAACGTTATCAGATACCTCTCCGAGCACACGAGCGCAGTGCTCAATAAAAAAAGTAGACCAAGGCCCTTGTTTTGCTGTTGGTGGAGAGCCTTGAGTGGCTGCCTGAAGGCCCATCGCTCAGGTTACGTGTCTGCTGCCTGCAGGAGCTCTCCCAGCCCTGTGCTCACGTGCTGGCAGCAGCATCGCTGCCGCGTGCCGGAGCCGGGAACCAGGGAGAGTGTCCCAGTGCGGGGTGCTCAGGCAGAGCTGGGTGGTAGCGCCCGCACTGAGAGTGAAATGGTGGGTCAAGGGAGCACCTTAAGCACACACGAGGCAGACACAAGAGAGGAGCCGTGCTGCCACGTTTGTGCCTCCAGCAGGCCCAGGGAGCAGGAGATGTGGAGTGCTCCCCTGCCCTGCTCCTCCCTTCCCATGACAGGAGGCACCCAGCCCCAAGCCTTCATTTTGGGGACAAAGTTTTGCCTACGCTGCTGAGAGCAGCTGCTGACCCTTCCCATGATTACAGCCATCCTCCCAGCCAGCTGCTGTCCCTGCCTCCGTTTCCCCAATGGTTGATGCTCTGGGACAAAGGGGACTGCTCCCGGTTTGTCCCTCTCATCTCGCTGCACTTCAACACCTCTATAAAGTCACTTTGCAAGTGCCACCCCAACCCCAGACCGCAGAAGCAGCTGGAATGTGTGGAGGCTGAGGGGGCAGGATGGAGGACTGCTTTGCTGAGGGGTCAGCCCCTGTGGACCCCCTCCACTGCTGCTGCTGCTTCAGGAGTACAGTCCCACCAGAGCATCTGCAAACCTCAGAAAAGCCACATCCTCGCCCCATTCAAACTGCTTTAAAGTTTCACCTCTCAGGGCACACCTATAGTAGGCAGATTTTATCATGCAGGCAGGAAATAACTTGCAGCCTTTCCCATCGCTTATCTGCTCCAGCAAGCGCTTCTTGGAGTCAACAGACTGATACTCACCACAAGCAGCTACCATGTCTTGGGCTTCTCTACGCTGGCCCTGATCTGCCGTGCCTGACCAGGTCCAGCACAGACATTCAGCTGCTCCCGAGGACGGGAGGGCAGTCAGGACAGCTCAGCAGGACTGCTAGTGGAGGAGACACCAGCCTCTTCCCAAGCCCTGCCCTACACTAGGTTCCAGGAAGGCAGGTGGCCCTGGCCCTTGCTGGCCCCAGCCCTCCAACTGAAGTTGTTTTGCCAAGGTCATTTCCATACAGCTCGCCAGGGTAAACCTTCTCCCCTCTGATTGTTTACTCCTGCGCCTGGAGACAGAGATATTTCTGGCCTGGTTTATGCAGCAGCAGCTGCTCAGCAATGCAAAGAGGGGGCTGGCTTTCCTCAGGGGTCTCCTCTGGGGTCGCAGCTTTAGCTCTTCCCCCAGCCTCACAGTATCTGGGTGTCTTCTGCGTGACATCCCCTGCGACAGGGAAGGCAGGAGATGAAGAAGGGGGTGGGGAAGAGGATTTTTGTATTTTGGGGAGCATATAGCAGTAGGCAGCAAGCGCAGGTCGGCGCTGCGTGCTGTGGGGAAGGTGCAGCCTGCCTTGCCCCCGCTCCCGGCGCTGCTGGGTGGGCAGCGTGGTCTGAGCAGTGGGGCCGGGAGAAAGCCCCTCGGGAGTGGGACTGAGGGGTGGCTCACGGGCTGCAGCCTTCCAGCCCCAGGTCTGGAGCGATGGCGGGGTTTCTCCTCACCGCGAGAGGGACAGGACAGAAGCAGGCGGAAAGCTCTGACCCCCCACCATCACACATCTCCCACCCGCCCAGAGGCAGAGCCACCCTCCCTGCTCCCTGCTCCCTTCCGGCACGCCTGGCATCTGAAATAACTGTGGCCATGCGTGTCCCCGGCGCCCGGCTCAAAATAGCTCCAGTGGGCTGGCGCGGGGAGGCGCGGGCAGCTGCTGCGGCGGCTGGGACACGCCGCGCTGCCGGGGCTGCCGCTCTGGGCACTGCGTCCCCGGCACCGGCACCCCCGAGCGTGGCCACGACCAGCACCACACCAGGACCCGCCTCCCAGCGCCCCATGGCCATGGAGGGTCTCGCCGCGGGACCCGGCAATGGCAGCGGGGCCCTGTGCCCCGTGGACACCGCCTTCGCCCAGCGCTTCTTGCCCGCCGTCTACCTGGTGGTGATCCCCGTGGGGCTGGCGGGCAACGGGCTGGGGCTGTGGCACCTCTGCAGCGGGCCCCGGCGCAGCGCCCGCCGTCCCCTAAGCCTGCTGGTGGGCAACCTGGGTCTGGCTGACCTGCTGTACGTCAGCACGCTGCCCTTCCTCGTCAGCTACTACCTGCGGGACAGAGCCTGGCTCTTCGGGCAGGGCTGGTGCCGCATCACCCGGGGCCTCTTCCACCTCAACCTCTACGCCAGCATCGGCTTCCTCACCTGCATCAGCGTCCACCGCTACCTGGGCATTGTGCACCCGCTGAAGGCACGGGGCAGGTGCCATGGCGCAACGTCTTCGGCATGGCTCAGCGCGACGGTCTGGGCGTGGGTCATTGCACAGGTAGCTCCCGATTTTGCCTTCAGCAAGATGGACAACACGGGGACGCGGTGCCATGACACGACGGGCCATGAGAACCTTGGCGTTTACTTGCCATACACCACAGCTGTCACCGTGACAGGGTTCATCATCCCGTTCCTCATCATCATCGGATGTTACTGCCACGTGGTGGTGGTGCTCTGCAGGAATGACACCATGGACCTCAGGCTCAGGAGAAGAAGCATCAGACTGGTGATTCTGGTGATGGTCCTCTTCTCCATCTGCTTCCTCCCCTACCACATCTTCAGAAACCTCAACTTGTTGTCTCGAGGCTGGCAGCTGCATGGGTCCTGCACACAAGCTTCAAAGAACATCTACGTGTCCTACCAGGTGACCAGGGGCCTGGCCAGCTTCAACAGCGCCCTCAACCCCCTGCTCTACGTGATGACCAGCAAAGACTGTATGTCACATATGAGGGCCATCCACCAAAGAGCCAGCCAGTCCCTGGGGTCCACCTTTGGGAGAAAAACCTCCTGCCAGGCGGATGAGAGGAAGATGAGCATCATTCTTTGTGAGGAGGAAGCTTCTGATGAGCTCTAAGGTACCCAGCACCCCTCCAAAGGACGCTGAACTTCTGCTTGTGCTTGGCCCCTTCTCGGGAGCAGCCCCCCCCCCTAGATGCCTCTTTTGCAGAGGGATGGTGACTGCAGCCTCCCTGGCTCCAATCTCGCACAAGGGACAGACAGGACTGTCAGCATCAGAGAGCAAACTGGGACCAGGTTTTAGAGCAAAACTACTCAACTCAACCATTTTTCCCACAGCACGCCTGGAGACGGAAAGAGATGAACATTGCGTTTCCTCCAGCCCTGAAGCGTTCCTCAGTCCGGCCCCTGATGCAGCAGCCCGAGCCAGTTAACACCCCCTGGCTCCCCGGCCGCTCATCGAGCTCCTCAGCGAGTGAGGGATGGGGGTGAACGACGCCTTGACCCCCACTGCATCCCCTCTCCCGCAATGGACGTGGGTTTGAGACAGGATTCCCTCCTTCATCCAAGGAGAGGGCACCAGAATAACTCCCTGCATCGCAGGACAGCTGAGAGGGTGAATTTTTGCAGGGGGAAGTGCTTTGGATATGGAAATATTCATAAAAATATCAGGTTTTAAATATATGACTAAGCTGTGCCAGTTCCCGGGTTAGTTGTTCCTGGGTGACTGAGCTGCTTCAGGATCTGTGTTATCCTCTCCTGCCCACCTCCTTCACAGAAGAAAAAAGTATTTGAGCATTACTCACTCTTTTTTGGAAGCGCATATAGCAGACAGCAAATTGGCACTTTCCAGTTTCTGGAGGCTGTTGGGTTTGGATTTTTGCAAGGCGAATGACTGCAGCAGCCTGAACCGCCGCTTTCAGCGGGCACATCCCAGGAGAGCTCCGAATTCTGCAGGTGGGTGGCTGCATCTTACTCTTGCATCCAGCCTTGTGAGGGGATTAGGCATGTCAACTAAAAATTAGAGATGATAAAAAAAGAGAGGCAACACTGGTGTGAAGGCTCGTGAAGGCAAGATTCTATGGTGAGCGCAGTCCGTGTGTCATCGCTGGCGGGGCGATCTCTGCTTCGGGGGAGCAGAGGCTCCCGAGAGGCGTTTTGGATTTTGATCTTGGCGTTCCCCACCATGAACAGCTTGAATGCTTCGGTCCTGTGAAAGGAGCAACGTGATTTGCAGCAGCGGATCTCGCAGCTCAGCTACAGGCTGTGGATAGCGAGTTAAATTCAGCCAGCCCTGGGAAAGCGCCGACCCACGGATGCTGCGCTCTTTGGACCGAAGCCCGATGTTTAGCATGGTCCTCGCACAGCCCCACCTTTGCTGCTGCACGGAGGGACCTGCTGCTGGCTTTCAGACGGAGCTAATATGTCTGAAGTGCAAATAAACACCTTGCGCTTTCAGTCCTGAGTCGCCTGGCTTCTTTTAAGGCTTTACAGGAACACGGGAGCCAGGCGGCCTGCGGGCTGGGGCAGAGGCCCGCCGGCTGCGGGGAGCAGTGACGAGTTTCCCAGGGCTCTGCAGACGAGGAGCTGTGCGGTGAGACTGCGGGCAGCAGGCACAGAGCAGTGCTGGGTGAGGCATGCTCTAAGGTAGGTCCCCAGGATCTGCTCAGCACCTGGCAGGGGCCAGCAAAGCCCCAAAACTGTCAGCTCCCACCTCATCCAGGGGAAACCAAAAGACAAAGCTCAGATTCCCAAATGAGATGTTCTTCTGTCTCTGCAGTAGGGAAGATCTTCGGGACATTAGGAGCAGGCCTGGCTCGGCTTCCCCAGAGCTCTGAGCTCTTCTCCTCCTTTCCTGAAAAAAATACCGACACCTCCAAAAGCTGTCCAGCTCTTCCATCTTCACACATGGACCCCATCCAAGGTGTGACAGCTCCCCACAGAACTGGCCTCGGCCCCCCACAGCCGATGGGAGCTGCAGCAGCCCATCACTGCACCCATCTGGCTCACGAGTGACTGAAATAAAGCATCACTGCATCCCGGCGAGGGAGCGCTGCGTGAGAAGTGCCAGCAAACTCTGCTCTCACCCCCTGCATCTCCATGCCCAACTCTGTCTTCTCCAGTGCCCCCTCGTGTCATTGTTAAGGAGGATCTAAAGATCTGTATCCCAAGAAGCATCTCTGAGCCCCAGCGACAGTTGCAGCCGTAAATCTGCTAATTTTCTGTGTCCTGCATCCGTCAAATCAGCAAAAGCCATTAAGGAGCTGTGTATTGGGATGATGGCCCTGAGACACGGTAAGTTTTTTGGTGTCTCCTGCTTTGCAGTCCCCTGGATTCTCAGATATTGTTGCTTCCCCTAGTGAAGAAACAAGCTCCTTCCCTTTATTAGGTATATGTGCAATTAAGGGCCAACCGCTGGCACATGAGCCTGCTGCCCAGCTTTCAGAGCTGGTGATGGAGCAGCAAAGCAGCCCTCCTTCCTCCAGCCCTCGCTGTCACAGGAGGCTCCTTCCCTCACACAGAGCAGCCGCTGCGCTCCGTGGGACACTGCAGGTGTGCAGTCACCGCTGGGGACCCAATGAAAACAGGTGGGCTCTGCTGACCCCTCCAAACCTCCCCACTGCTCTTTATCCCCTGGGAGCAGGGCGGTGGGATTGTCCCCAGAGCAACCAGCACGGGCAGCTCTTGTTCTGTGCCAGTCCCCACTTGCAGCATGGGGAGGGGAGGAGGTAGCGTGCGTTTCAGAGCGGGCAAGGGGACAGGGAAAGTGGGGAGCTGCCATATTCCGCCTTCCCCTTCTCCCAGCAGCTCTGCCAGCTGTTGGCAGGGCCGTGCACAAGCATTTGCTGCTGGCAGGAGGGGGTCAGTGCCCACGGGAGCTGCTGTGCCGTGGTTGCATCCTGAACCAGGCGTCAGCCTCGGCTCCTGGCTGGCACAGGCGCAGGGAGCAGACCTGAGCAGAAGACCTGCGGCAGCGCCCGGGTCGGCACCCACCCGCTCAGGGACTGCCTTTGAGCAGGGTCCTTTCCCCTCTGCTGCAGAGACCTTCCAGCGCTGTCAGGTTCCTTTACACGAGCTGCAGATCCTCATGGGGTGAAATGGCTCTGCGGGAAGAAGTAAATTAATTTCACCTCTTTTGGGGTTCTGGCTTACGAGGATCTGAATGGCCTCTCTCCCTCCCTTGGCTATCTGTTGCTGGACCTGAAGACGCCTAAGGCCAGGCGAGAGGAATCCCACCTGTACCATCTGCTTTTCCCGCAGCCTCTCTGGCACAGCACAGTGGAGCAATGAACTCGTCTGCGAATATGACCCGAGAACAGATTTTTAACTCCCTTGCCCAGATTAGACACAACCAACAAACCAAACATGGTGGGAACTCTCCCGCTGACATTAATGGGATTGGGATCAAGCCTGGAAATTTGGCAGCGTTTCTTGTCTCGTTAAACAAAACCCTCTTGGTTGAGGATTTGTTGCAAACACAGTCAAGATTCGTTACATTAAAGAGAGCTTTTGAGCTGACAGCCTCGGGAAGCTGTTCAGGCAGAATTAAGAGGCACATGTGCAGATGCACAGATGTACAACCGCTTTCTTTCCCTAAAATGCAAAACTGTTTTTCTTGGCAAGCAAAACACTCTACAAGAAGAAAGTATGGCTAGCAGCAGCAGCTAAAGGCATAGGGCTCAACCCTGTTTAATTCTTTATTCCACTTTGCACAGATTTCTAAACAGAGACTAAACACGTCGTGTCTGCAGGCCCTTTGTGTTTCCAGAGGCACCCGGCAAAGCGAGGGGGGGAGAGGCTCTGGGCGCGGGCGGTGGGGAGCGGGAGCGAGCAGCGAGTGCTGCAGCAGCCGCAGAGACTCCTCGAGTTCGGCAGATGATTGCCAGGCCTCGCTCGGCAGCTGCCGGCTGCCGAGGTTCAGCCACCAGCCCGCTGGAGGAGGACAATTTGCCCCCACCCATGAATATAAAAGTTCACAGCGTGCCATACCTGGCCTCTGGCTGAAACCTGGCTCTGACCGAGCTGCCCTCCTCACTTCAGGGGGGTTGGTAAGGCCAGTAAAGCCCTGCTTGTTAAACAAACGTGGGTTGAAAACATGGGCTTATGCATTTGTCACTCTGTCAAGAGATTCCCACTGCCCAGGGGAGCAGGAGCTGCTTCTCGGCCAAGGGTTGGGGGTGCCAGGGACATCGCTGTGGGACTGAGATGGTGCAAAGGGTCAAACGCTCGGCCAGCCCCGGGATGCTGCACCACGGGGTCCCGGCCATGCAAACAGGGCACCTCCATAACATGAGAGCCCCCAGGCCTGGGCAGAGGCGTGCAGACCATGTGTGAAGTGGGAGCAGCAGCGAGAGCAGGAGGCTCCCGCAGGTCTTGGCTCCCCGTTACGCCGGGCACCAGGCAGCGGGACGTCATGGTGCGCCTTTTGCGGCAGGGTGGGAGGCTGCAGCGTGCACACGAAAAGGCATGAGTCACCCAGGTCACTAATGAAAGGTCACAGCATCCTCAGCTTCGGCGAGAGGCATTTATTTCTTCAGCAAAACAATTTCATTGCTGAAGTACCTTTGGCTACAGGGACAACAGACCTGACAGGTTATGTTATTTACCAAGGATATTGATCAGACTGGCGAAGGAATAGTAGATGCAATTACTCCAGATGACCTGGGAAAAAAATGGTAAATATACCCGGGACTGGGTGCTGTTGGTGAAGATTTTAATAAAAGAGAAAAATCTGAGTCTTTGTCTATGCTAGGCAGAGTGTTTTGGCATCTGGGAGACCAACAGCTTGCGAAGAAGAGCAAATCACATAAATAGAATAACATTTAGCGTGACTGTGTGAGGCCATCATTCTAATATTATTCCTGCAGTGTATGCAGTTATAAATAGGTGCTGCCATGTAGCGTGGGACCTGGGGAGAGCCAGAGCGAAGGCACGCGCTTGCAGCTCGGCAGCGGCCGCCCTGTGCAGCTTGCAGCCATCACACACTTTGTGTGTGCGTTACAGAGCGGCTGCGCCCTGCAGGCAGCGATTTGTCCTGGAGGACGTGGGGAGCCCAGGCTTCACAGAGATGTGCCATTTTTCAGATTGTCCCTCCGAACATCCCCCAGCGGCAAGCCCTCCGCACCCCTTGCCATCAGTGCTGCTCAAGGCAGGGCTCAGCACAGCGAGCAGGGCAGCGAGAAACCCCCCGGGGGCTGCTCCATGCATCACGACCTGCACTGCCTTCTCAGCAACCTGGGAGGAGACTATCGTCTGAATTTCCCCGAACATCTCCACTCTGTCCCAACCAGGAGTTGCTCAGGTCAGATCCAGCTCCCCGAAGAGCCCTTCGTGCCAGGGCGCAGCCCAGCCAGCGTGAAATTCTTCTGCTTGTTTGGGCTCATGGGCAAAAACATTACCCTAAGGAGCACCAGAAAGCTCTCAGGCTTCTCAGTAGCAGCACAGCTCCTCCTCAGAGAGGCTGCTTCCATGCTGTGCAGAGGACACCCAAGGGCAGGAGACAGGTTAACTCCATCCTGGCTGCCTTTGCTCTGATGCTGAGGTGCTGCTCGGCAGAGGTGGGGAACTGCACACCACAGCCCCCAGTCAGCGCTTACCAGCCCAGAGCAGCCTGCAGCACCCCTGTGCCTCCGATCGAGGCCGTTCCAGGTGGGAAGGTCCCATGGCATCGGGAAGTTGCTGGCCCAGAGGAGAGCTCAGGGCTAGGTTTGGTGGTGATGATGCCAAGAGCCAGGCACTCTGTCCTGGTTTTGGCTGGGACAGAGTTAATTTTGCTCTCACTGAATGAAGCGTTATTTGGTTGTGGAGGCAAAAATCCCCCTATAAAAGTGTGTGCAATGCTGGGATGGCAACACAGGGCCGTGCTGAGAGCCCAGAGGAGCCAGTGACACGGGAGCCCTTGTGGGGTGCAGCTCATCTGGGTGCCTGGGGCTCTCCAAGACCCCAGCGGATCTGCAGTACCCAGCAGGCGATGCTGCAGCCTCCCAAAAGCATCTTTCTGTGCGCAAAGCAGAAACAACGGTCCCATCACCATAGCCACTACCCCACCGCGCTGAGCTGGGAGGTGGGGAAGCCCTCGGGCAGGTTTCCCCAGGCCCGGCTGCAGAGCAGAGCTGCCAACAGCGCAAGGTGCACAGTGAAGGAGAGAGGCCCTGTGAGCTGAAATATTACGGAGAAGTCTGTGTTTTAACCCACCTGTCCACAGGGATGAGCATGAGCCATCTCTCCATGGCTGGATTTTGTGGCCACAGCTGGTGGTGGAGGAACCAGTCACTGGGTGGGTCAGTGCCCCCTCCCTCTCCTCACCAGGTCTCCATTTGTAACTCCTTGTCTCCAGATTTACTGCCAGCAGGTCTGGTCAGCCCCAACGGGAGCAAACCCAGCAGCACGGAAGGCGAGAGGAGGGTTTCTTTTCCTTTCCAGCGCCACAAAGGTGAGGAGCAGAGGGTGGTCTGTGGGTGAACCCGAGCAGCAGACTCAGGCTGGGAGTATGGGGCAGCATCACCTCCCAAAGGCACAGCACAGGAACGGGCGCTGGACTTGCAGTCGCCTCAGCATCTGCAAATCCCAGGCTGGGGGACAGCTCGCAGCTCCCAATCCCCCGACACGAAGGCGACCACTCAAACGCGGTTCCCAAGCCAGAAACCCAAAAAGGGCCATGCCCTGAGTCTGCCACTTGGCCCCGTGTGGAGGTGCCTGAGGGGATACCCAGACAAGCATTGTCCCCTGTCACTGCTCTGCTCCCGCCCCAACAGACACTCCTACAAGGGACCTAAGAGTTAGCAAAATATTTCTGAACCCAGAGAAGTCTCCGGTTTATTTTCCCGTTTAGCTCGGGTGGTTTGCTTCCTCCAGAATAGCCTCGTGTTAATTTGATTCCCCGTAGCTGGTTCATGGCAGACCTGGTGTCCCGATGCCCGGAACAGCTGCGATTCCTGTGCCGCCGTTTGCTCTGCCCCAGGGACGCCGCACAGCCCTGAGCATGACTGGAAAGAAAGGGCCAGGGCTGGAGCAGGGCACAAACCGCTGGGCCAGGCGCACACAGGAACGTCTTTGCATTTGCAGTTCAGAGGGGACGTGTTTCATCTCCCCAGATAATCCTTCCAGAGCAAAGCCTGGAGAGAAGCAGCTGGAAAATCTCTGCGTACAAATAGGACTTCGTAATATCTGCAGTTCTGAGGTAGGGGAAGAAATTTGGCCCAAACATGGTGCTTTCACTGCAAGAGAAAATAAATATTTTCATTTTGGTTTATTCATTCGTCAGCGGGAACCTGCTGTGCTCTCCGGCACGGTGCAGCTGGGAGCATTTTCACAGGGCGATTCACAGCTCCCTCGGCTGGGAAATCGCTCGTGGCCCCAAAGCCGGAGCTGCTCCCGGCGGCTGGGAGCAGCCCGTGGAGCATCGCTAGCAGGGAGAGAGAAATGCATCTTGGTGGAACCCAGCGCTGCATCGAAACACGTCGGTGCAGTCAGCAGCTCAGCACCGGTTCCCCGAGCTTCAGAGGCAGAACAGGAAAGGTCGCCTTGAGTTTTACTAATGAATGCACTTATCCCCAGTTGAAGTGCTGGGGCCAGTTTGCTTCCTACCAGGTTATTTTTAGCATCGGAAGGAGCCATTCGCTGCAAACTGCCTGCCTGGGAAGCGAAGCCCCGGGGTAGCAGACAGGGCGGCCGCAGCTCCCACGCCGCGAGGTCGCCGCCCCGGCTCAGCTCGCCGGCGGGACGGGAGCCGTCGCCGCTGCTCCCTCGAGCGCACACGCACGCAGACCCCCGGCAGGCGCGCGCAGTCCTCCCGCCCCAGCCAGCCCGCGGTGCCCTGCGGCGG
>Ga0065711_1048191_pt1 | contig 11946 bp, 6 predicted proteins | sample Hoacrofraction12_FD_59098 | JGI IMG/M metagenome (GOLD analysis project Ga0065711, IMG submission 59098) | Hoatzin crop microbial communities from Cojedes, Venezuela - Epithelial fraction 12 v2 (version 2) | ecosystem: Host-associated > Birds > Digestive system > Esophagus > Crop | place... | reverse complement strand
CTTGTGTAGCTCTTGTAACTCGTCAGAGCTGTGCCCTCGCGAGAGGTCTGGCAGCTGGAGCGCTCACGGGTGCTGCGTGAACAATCTGCAGGCAAATGCCACTCTTCCTTTTGACATTTTAACAGTCTGAGGAATGCAGTGGGTGTCAGCGGGGAATAATCCAACTGGCACGGCACTGTATCGGAACACGATTCAGAGGCTGCTTGTGTAAGTAATCAGGCACTTGTGTGTTGTGAAATGTAGCGAATTATAAGATCGGTAAATATTTCTGTAATATTTCTTGTAAACAGTGTTTTGTTAAGCTTTATTTAAGTAGACTTAATGAATTGGAGGCTCTCATTCATCTGACAGAAATCAAAGCCATTGTAGGAATGTGCCTCCTATTGTCAATAAAAGCACGTTGAGTCCTCACTTTGGAGTGGTGATACTGAATTTAGGAATTGCAGGCAGTTCTTACGAATGCTGTGTGTAGGCAAAGGTTACCCTGTAGTTTTGGGGCAAGATTCGTGTTTTCTGATTCAGATTTCTGGCAGTCTGCCTGTTTTTACAGTATTTTTTTGCTCAGCGTTCATTGCAGCCTTGGATTGTACTGACTGGCGCTGTAAACAGGCTGGTACCTGATGAGCTGTCAGGAATTTTCCCCGTTCTCTGGAAGCAGCTAAAATGGAGTAGATATTTGGTAGAACAAGTGAAAAGAAATGTGGACTGCTCTTGCTGTGCCTAAGAGGGACCAAAGAGGTTTGTAGTGACCGTAGGGTGTAGGCCCGGCGTTAGTGATGCTCTGGGAACTTGGCTCACAGTATTTCAGTGCAGGTTAGTACCAGACATCAGAGCACGCAGCAGGTTTTCAAGAGGAAGCTTCTCATAAGGAAATAAATTTGTAATGGCTCTGTGCAAAAAATTCTGCAGAATGAGCTGTGTATGGTTTGATGTTGTGTGTCGTGTTTATCTGTTGAGACTCAGTTACAAAATGGTTACTGCATCCGGAAGTGAGTTTGTCTGGACCCGATCTAAAAATCTCCCGGTGCTTTTTTCCTCTCCCCCATAAATAGTCCCTTGGCTGCTTGGTTTAAGGAACAGAGGATGACCAGATACGATGCGTGCGCGTGGTCACATCACCATCCCTCCATGAGCTGGAGCTGCGCTGGTTTGATGTGTCATTTAGCACACCATCACTGTTTGTCACTTCTAGATAAAGTATTGCCAACCCCATACCTACAACACGTTTGCAATCTCCATTTTTTGATTAAGGCCTAGAAGGCATATGCAGTTTGCCTGGTTTTGATGTGTGTGTAGATCTTTAAATCTCACCGATGAAGCTTAAGTTAGAAATGCGCTTTTTAAAGGACAGCTTACATAATTCCAGTAATTAATTCTAGGACATGGGGCTTTTAGGAATGTCAAGTATTGCAAGATGTGGGAATAAACTGCAAGAACTGGCAGTGCTGCGTGTATAGCACGTGTCGCTGATGTGGATCCTTGTTGCAGCTTGTAGTAGTTAGTGCTTGAAGGCATTGCCAGGCCTCACATGACTGCCTCACAGCATCACTCTTAGACCTCAGCTGTTGCTGAGGTTTGGTGAAGAGTGGGATGGTAACAAGTTGCCTTGGGAGTTGAGGATGGGGGCTTAAAAGAGTAATGACAAGTATGAATTGACCTGGCACTGAACTTCAGGCTGCAGTGGCATACGCTGCTCTGTAGCATGTGCTTGATAAGCTGCCGACTGGAACTGTTACTATGGTTTGGGTCTGATTACCTGTTGTTGAAAGATCGTTTTGGAGATGGTTGATTTTTTGCATTTTGAAATTATTCTGGGATATTGGGATTGTCAGAGTAGCTACCTGCCAGTCTCGGGTGGTCTTTGACATGTTTGCTGTTGGGTGGTGTGATGGAAGGTGTGGATGTGGTAACAGGAATCTTCCCCCTGTCAACAGAAGTGATTAAATTATAAAACGGTATGAAGTGGCTATTGGTATTTAACAAGATGTCTTTCCTAAATTAATATAATAATAAAAAATGAAAGATGTCATAAGGTAGCAGAGAAGCTGCTCTGCTATCAAGATTCTTCTTCCCCTGTGGATTCTTGGGTCTTTGATAACAGGTCATCTTGTGCCAAAGGTGTAGTATGGCTTGTTTTAAGAGGGTGGGTCATGAGTAATTGTCTGACAGTATCTGTGTGTATATATATATCTACACCCCCCCAACAAGTCAGTTTGCTCTACTTGGTTGGAATGATGTATCACAAGCAGCCTTTTGGTATTGCCTTATCAGTGGCATAAATGCAATTGCATGGAAATAAAATGTGACACTTGGCATTCTTGTCATGGATACAGCATATATTGCCAAAACTGTACCTTTTGCTTTGGTATGTTGCAGTTCCACCCAGAAGTGGAAACGTTGCAACAGAAGCACAGTGATGTTGGTCGCACATCCCATATTGTGTTCCTTTGCATGTTTTGGAGAACGTCTTGAAAAATCAGTGGATCTTCGGTGTTCCTTTCCCTTCAGTGAAGTAGCTTTTCTCCATCAGTAGCAGCTGCTTTCTTCAAGATACAGTATTTTTTTAATCAGCAAAGTTCTCACTCTCATGGAACAAGAACTAAAATGGACAGGCATAACTCTTGTCTAACTAGTTCTTTAACTCATCTGGGGTGAATACATAGGCAGGCAGTTAAGCAGAACAAGACATTAGTGCCGGAGTGGAATGGGAATGTCTTCCCGTACAGGCAGGCCAGAAACATGCATCAGAAAACTAATTGTCATCCTGTATTGTTTTCATTCTGCCCTGGCCTGGTAGGATTTTTGAGTCCTTGATGAATGGGTAGATGTTGTATGACTGAAATTTGCAGTTGAGTTGGTATTCTGGAACTTCTCTGCTTTAGACCAGCGTTGAAGTGAATAACTCGTATCTGTAGAAGCTTACTTAAGCGATTGGTAGCTTTGTAGAGAAATGTCTTGCAGCAGTAATCTGTTTTCTCTCTGTGTCTTCTGAAAGCTTTCTAATCTCAGTATTGAAAATGATAGACTTTCTGGCAGAGCTAAGAGTGCTTTCCCAAATCCTGCATTAACCAGCAGCCCAGCGGTTAATGTGCTTCTCTGGTAGTACGCAGTACAATTTGTTGTGGTGTTTGGGGGTTTTTTGTTCCTTTTTTTTGGTTGGTTGGTTTTGGGTTGGAATTTTTTTTTCGTCTGGTGTTTGCACCTTGGTCCTGAACAGGACTGAGTGCCGTTGAGACTTAAACTCTCTCCCTTCTTACCAATTTTGGAGTCTCGGCAAGCAAATTGGGTGAGGGATGGACTCGAGTCTCCATTTCCAGCCTCATGGCCTCTGCTTGGCTGCTGACTCTTAGGAGTTAGCAAGGAGGTTTAGCTACAGAAAACAGAGGACAGGCTTTTCTTGTTTGTGATCTAGACTCTTAGTCTTCTGTTCTTACTTCCGTGTTAAAGGTGGCTTTAAGATGACTTTTGTGTTTTCTTGACTCAGCATTACACAGTTCTCTTAAGAAGCATATCCCTAAAATAGGGTCTTTCTAGTTGAAGGAATTTCTAAATTTAGGAAGTCTTATATTGGAACTGATACTGTTAAAGATAACGCCACCGCACCTTGCTGATGGTGTATTCTGGTAATTGCAGCTAAAGAGTGCATTCGGCATGAACAGTCCCGATATGAAGCACGGTACAGAAGTCAGAGATTCCCAGAGACTCTAGAAGACACGAGGGTTGTGTCCGCTGCTCCATCTTGCTTTAGAAAGTAAAGCAACACAAAGTTGATGCGCTATGTGTGTGTAGTTTCTCTTTAATTCGGTTTTAATAGAGTATCCTGAATGACAGCTGTGTAAGTTCAGTTGGTAATAGAGATGGTGGGCTGAAGAGAGACCTTGTGCTCTGTAACCTCTTCCAACACTATTTTAAACTATATTTGGGGAAAAAAAAACCACTCACCTTTTATTCCAAAAACTTTTAAATGGATCTATTTCCTAGATCCAGTAGTTTGTTTTTAAAATAAGTTACAAGGGAAGATATAATAATCAAATTAATCTCTGTGCTATGAATGAATGACTTCAGTACTGCTGATCAGCTGAGACGCTAGCAAGTATGTTATGCTAGGTATTTCATCAAGGGTCCTCAGCACCACTTCATAGCTGGCTTTTGATCTGCTGTATGATCTAGGAGGTGAGGTAAGTATAAACATTTTGCACTCTTCAGCTTAAAAATACAAAGTAAAAATTTGGGAGTTTCTTTGTGAGCAGGTGCTCTTCATATGTTAGGTCTGTATCAGAATAGATAGAGGTAAACTGTGTTAAATAAGGTGCTTTGATCCAGAGTGGCTCATTCACTAGCTAAAATGATTTTTTTTTTTTCTTTTTTCTTCTTCTTCAGGAGTTGTAGAAGGTGATTTAGCTGCTGTTGAAGCTTACAAGTCATCAGGAGGAGATATTGCCCGCCAGCTTACTGCAGATGAAGTACGCCTGCTCAATCGCCCGTCTGCTTTTGATGTTGGGTACACCCTTGTGCATCTGGCGATACGCTTTCAGAGACAAGATATGCTAGCAATTTTGCTTACAGAGGTGGGTTACTTCGGCTCTTGCATAGATTGGATAGGAACCTTATGTAACTGTACCATTGTTTGCAGCCAGTGACATGTAACTTTATTTGCTAGAAGATAGAGGCTAATATTGTTAGAATATGTGAATTGCTGCTTTGTGCCTGTGTTGATCTTTCTACTTAAGAAGCAAGTTTAAGACTGTGTGTATGCACTGGTCTTGAGGACGTTGAGTTTTCTTCTTAACGAGCCGCCTTGGCACGCGTTCTGACCTGACTGGTGGTGGAAGTGAGCTATTGTGAGCCTTCCTGTGCGTTGGGTGGGGGAGAGGAAATGCCCCGAAAGCAAAACACCGAGATCAATGGCAGCGTAGTTTCTTCCGAGTTTTGTTAATGACTAAGTCTACCTGGTCTGTATTCCCTGGTTTTCTCAGGAGCTTCTCTTCTAGGGAAAGGCAAATGTCTTGCTCTGCGAAATTGGTGCATTTTCTCTACTCTTTGCCCATTTTGTAGGCTGGTTGGTTCCTTTCTGTGGTCTCTTTGCTCTTGCATGTAGCATTTCCTTGTGTATTTTTGTATGGTCCACCTCACTTCTGGTGGTCTTTGCCCTCCTCTGTTGGTCTTTGCTCTCTTATTAGGCCCAGAAGTAATTCTGTTATCTTTTTTGTCTGTTTTCTTCATCTTGGACTTCTGGTTCCTCACCTATTCAGAGCCCAATTTTTATTCTGCCTCCTTCCCTCCTTTGATGCTTAATGCAATTCTGAAAGCACGTGTTCCTGAGAAAAGTAGCATGCCTGGGAAGCACGTAAGGATGATGGAATGCATAGGGTTGAGTAATTAAGAAGAGCAGATGAAGCAAGACAAATGTAGCTAAAGCCTTGAGAAGAGTATATGCTTATGGCCAGTATCAGTAGTTCTGTGCTACTTACGTAGCTGTCGGGGTGGATGGAGTTACCTGTTCAAAAACAAGTTAATTTGCTGAATGCTGTGCTACAGACTTTTCTGTTTGATTTCATTTCTGTTTCAAGGAATACTTACTCAACATACCTTCTGTGAAACTGCTTACTAGCATTGGGGCCACAACGATACCTTCCTTTGTTAGGATATAAACTAGTGAAAATGTGTCTTCAAGGTTTGTGTGGGTTTTTTTTACATATATATCCAGCGTCATCCCTGTGTCATTTGCCCTGTATCACTGAAGAAGCTCCTGCTGCCAGTGATCATTAGAATCTGGAGAAATTTAAGTATCTTATCTTCCCCAAAACTATTAAACTTCTTTGTAGGAAACTGTCTTATGCTATGGTATTGGAGTTTTGTTAAATGGAGGATGGGCTCCTGCAGAAGATTTGAGGTGTATTTCCTGTCGTTATCTAGCTCTTACAGATCTTAACTATTTTTTTGCTTTCCTGTTCCTGCTGGAGGTGACTACTTATTAATTCACTGACTTGATTTAAAGATGTTTTTAACCAGCTTTATATTACCAGCTACTTGACAAGTGAGTGTTAATTCCTTGAGAGCCACTAAACATTTAATCTTTCAGGGTACCAGTGTTTATACTTCTGTTGCATTACTTGCTCATAAAATACTGTGTGCTGGTGGTTATCACCCCTGAGTCTTTGTATTTAACTGGAAATGATACTGAGCGCAGTAACTGTGTTGTGTTACAGGTATCGCAACATGCAGCGAAGTGCATTCCTGCCATGGTGTGTCCAGAGGTCACAGAACAAATTCGTCGTGAAATTGCTGCGTCTCTTCATCAACGAAAAGGAGACTTTGCTTGCTATTTTCTGACTGACCTTGTAACATTTACGTTACCTGCAGGTAGTTACAAAAATTCTTCTTACTGATGGAAGATTTTTTTTGTTTTGTTTTGTCACCTAGTTGAGAATTGCTTATTTTGGATGTATACTTCGACTTTCTGGTGGTGCTCTGTGTGTATACAGGTTTTATTTATTAAGTTTTAATAGCTTAGGTCAGATCTAGTAGTTGAATTTGCTTATTAATACTCAGTTTTTGCACACTTCAACCCATTAGTTGTTCTTGTGAGGTGAACATCTGTTGTCCTCTTTCGACAAGAGGAAATTGAAGAAAAGTGGTAAGGAAAGGCTGTGTTTAAACTTAAGATTGGAGCCCAGAGGTTTCTGGGCTCTAATACAACTTTCACATAGCGATGTTAGCTTTCAGTCCTTTCCGTTAAGGCTCAGAGCTGCTATTTGCATTTGTAACTGGTTACAGCAATAGCGCTTCTTGTATACTTTTGAGGTACTCCATGATCAAGAGAATGCTTGTCTATTAACAAAAAGCTGTTGGAAGACTTCTTCAGTAGTTGTTTCCTTTAATAGAAATGCTACCACAGGTAAGAAGGTGTGTGGATGGAAACTGTGCTAATCAGCAGATCTGTTTGTCTTGTTTTATAAAGTAGTAGCATTGCAAGAACTGTATTTGGAACCTCTTTAGTTGAGGGTTGCCTCATCTCCTTCTCTTCAAAAAGTCTGGATAATATTTACTACTTGTCTACAACTATCTGTTTGAGGTGCTGTATTCAGTCTTACTCTGTGGGTCACGTGTGAGAGGCAGTGGCGTGGGTCTATGAAGCATCTGGAGATTCAAGGCTTTGTTGCTGTGTGGGAGAGAGAAGGGAAAGAGGGGCAACAGAATCGTTTCATGGCACATGTGAGAAATGTTGTTCTTGGCAGAACTGAGGAATTTGTTTGTTATATGTGCAGCTTTTTGACTTATGTAATAGCCATTAAAGAATTAAGGAGTCGGAATGTTCAAAAGCTTCTGTGCATCAAGACAGTCCGTGTAGTTCCACTTCCGTCACGCTTAGTCAGCTGAGCATCTTTTGTAATCAGCAGTTAGCAGTTGATCTGAAGATTGCATTTCCAAGGATCGTGGTATAAATCACACACAACCCTATTCAGTTATTGCCTGTACTGATGTAGTTTAGGAACCAGCCTCCACTTATCTTTCAAATAAATGGATAGGAACCTCCCGAAAAGCCAGTGCATGGATGTGAAGAATGCAAAACTTTTCAGTTGACTGCTGGCCACAGTAAGCCAGTTCTAGTTGTTGTTTTGTGTTTTTTTTGTTGTGTGTGTGGTTTTTTTTAAGTAATCAATCGTACAAAAAAAGACCACCCCACAACACCCTGCCTGCACCAAAGAACAGTATGCTTCAGTAGCAACTCATGTGCCTAAACGTGGGCTTCACTTTTAGAACCCCTAGCGTATTGACCATCCGAGCAGGACTGATGCTGGTGTTGAGAGATCTGCTGCCCTGGGAATACCACTTGGAGCCCGGTCATTATCCCCTAGACTGCCTGAAGGGATACGAGATGTTTCTGTTTAACTGTCTGATTTACTCCCTTATTTTTCACAATCATGCTGAAGCTAGCAAGGTTTCTCTAGGTGCTGATTTGCCTAGCAGCCCTTTACTGCTTAGCCTGTATTGAAATGCAGGTCATGAGCAAATATTTAAGGTGTAGCAAATGTTGGAGTTTTAGAATGTGTGTTTGTGTTATGTGATACAGGAGTGACAAGTTTGCCCATTACACAATTTGCTGCCTTTTTTTTTTTCCCCTAAAAAAATCACTATAGATCCACAGTTGCAGGTCCTGTCTGTAAAGCTCTCAGAACTGTTGTCAGTAGTGGTGGTTTCCATGTTGTAACTCAATAGTTTTCTCACTCCTTGTTGTCTAACCTGCAAACTTGTGGCCTGCAGACCATTAGGGTTCTCTGAACTATTTTGTTGAAGTCTGCATGAAAGGACTAAGAAAGTGGGTGTTCTGTACAAGAATAAGTCTCTTGGCAAACTGTACCTGTCCACCAGGGGAGACCGGGGAGGGGAAGTTATTCAGGTGGGTGGAAAACTACTGCTTAGGATTGAAGCTGTCCTAAATATAGAAAATACTTTTTTTTTTCCCCACCTCAAAGCAGTTCTTTACTTCACTTTCTCCGTCAGAGAAATCCATTTTTACGCTACGTGTGCTGTGACGATCCTTTCTGCATGAAAGGTATGACAGTCAGTCTGAAATACTGCAGTGTGCTCCATGAAGCCTGTGGTCACAAATGACAGATCTGAAAATAACAGCAGCTTTTCAGGGGAGACATCAGGGATGATAGGGCGAAAGCTGTTGCATAAGTTCTGCTGAGCATCAGCTGGTTTTACAGTAACATCAAGTGACTTCTGTATTTGCTTTCTGTTTTTCCAGATATTGAAGACTTACCGCCCACAGTCCAAGAAAAGTTATTTGATGAAGTGCTTGATAGAGATGTTCAGAAAGGTAAATGAATCGTAGGATCGCAGAATGCTTTGGGTTGGAAGGGACCTTTCAAGGCCATCTAGCCCAACCCCCCTGCAGTGAGCAGGGCCATCTTCAGCTGGATCAGGCTGCTCAGAGCCCTGTCCAGCCTGGCCTGGAATGTTCCCATGGAAGGGGCCTCCACTACCTCTCTGTGCTACCCATTCCAGTGTTTCATCACCCTCATTGTAAAAGAATGTCGTCCTTATATCCAGTCGGAATCTCCCTTCTAGTCTAAAACCATCACCCCTTGTGCTGTCGCAACAGGCTCTGCCAAAGTCTGTCCCTCAGTGCTCTGAGAGTGGCCAGACTCTCTCCTTGCTTTTCAGAGAATATCTCTGCTATTAAAAAAAAAGGTGCGTGTGTGTATGTATGTGGTTTTGTTGCCTGAATTTGTTAAATATAGATTTGATGCTTTCAAGTTAATCTTCACCCTGGAATTATTTTAATTTTAACATTTACAGACTATTTATGAGGCAGAGAGAGAATGAAGTCTGTAGAAGTTATGTTTGTAATGCATCTTTGACTTTTAAAGATCTTTAAAGCTTTGCAGTTTTAAATCACAAGCTCTTTGAAGAAAACTGAATAAATCTTTCCACTTCGGTAACAATCCTCAGACAAATGACATGATGCTTTGTTTAAGGCTATGGTTTGTTTGGTTTTTTTTTTTTCTTCTTTTTGTGACAGTATTTTGCCCAAGGAATGCCTTTAACCATTGTAGTTCACCTGTTTTTGAAGTACGAAGGAAAACTTAGCGTTATTCATGCGAATTGGTAAATTGTGGAGATTATGCCACTGCTGTGCTGCTCAGATTCTCTGAGACTTCAAACAAATATAGGCTTTAAAAGAGGTTATTGTCACGTTGCAGAGCTAGAAGAGGAATCTCCCATTATTAACTGGTCACTGGAACTGGGTACGCGCTTGGACAGCAGGTTATATGCACTTTGGAATCGGACTGCAGGGGACTGCCTGCTTGATTCAGTACTACAAGCCACTTGGGGCATTTACGACAAGGATTCAGTGCTGCGGAAAGCTCTTCACGACAGTTTACATGACTGCTCACATTGGTAAGTTAGTTTTTATATCAACTTCAGATAGCTTTCCATGTAGTAGTACAGCATTAAAAAGAAACACATCCATCACTCCCCAGTTTACCGTGGATTGTGTGCCTCAAAGTGTGAGTCACAGCGTGATTCATGTAGTAATCTAGATCTAGCATGTTTTAAGAGTGAGCACTGGAAACTTGTACATTCTGCACCCAGTGGTGGTACGTGATATTCAGCAAACAGCGTTTAAACCAGAGTGAAGCATCTTACGCTGTGTGCTTGTCAGGCGTGCGCTACCCACAGTGAAGGCTGGAATGTACTCGCAGTGTAAATCATGCACATGCCGTGCCTTGCTGCTGTTGGGGGAAGCTTTGCAGAAGATTATTGATAGAAGATAGCCTTTTATTCCTGTATAAACTTCTCAGTATTTTCATTCCATCTGCTTAGTTACAGCTTTATTCGGTATTGTTCTTTTTGCTCGTCTTCTCTCTGCTGCAGTAAAGGCAGTAAAGCAGAGCGGTGACATTTAACTAGTGCTGTCATTTGGCCACAGAATTAATTTATCATTCTACAGAAGCGCAATCAGCAGGCATACTAGACAACGAGCCTGTGCCCTTGCTCTGTGTGCTGCACGGGAGGTCAACAACAAAGGTTAATTTTAGCGGTACCTGTAAGTACCTTTTGTGATTACAGTCCCTGACTGCGTGCTGCTGGGAGAAAACTCCCCAGATTAGTACCCAGAGCTGGATTCGATAAAGCGGCGCTTCAGTAGCACTTCTCCCGAGAACCTGTCTCCAAATGGATCTGTCACTACTTTGGCGTTGTTTATAACAGAGCGTGCGTCTCGGCCACGCAGGAATGTCCCTGGCATCACAAGCAGTTCCCCTGAGGCCAGAACAGAGACTTATGATAGATCAGGTTTTGTTCTTTATGGTAACAAACACAAGCGTGGTATCCAAAAACATGCTGCAGACTACTGGGGTTTAAATCAGTCTTTCAGAATGTTAATGTTAACTGTTGTTGACTTAGTGTTGTATCTAACAAAAGTCATGATTTAGAGTGTGTTGGATCTGGTGAAGCCTTTTAGCTCATGTTCTAGACAGAATTTGCATTTTACTCTGAGTTTGCTTAATCTTTATCCTTATTGGAAGCATGGTGTTTTTTAACTGATTCATGTGTTCCTTTATAGTTGTTTGAATACAATTGCCTGCTTGCAGTCTGGATAATCTTATTTGTTAGTTTGTCGTCGGGAAAATCAGGACAGGTTCTAGTACAAACCTGTAGAGCTGCATCCTTCATAGGAACTGGTCTGCCTGCAGAAGCTGTTGGTGATGGGAATTTGTGAATCAACTGACATGTTAGTGGTGATGATGGATTACACTTGAGTTGTAATTCATTTAAAAAAAATCCATTTTGAGGTGTGAGAAGTCTTTTAGTCAAGTTCTGTTGTAAAATGATCTTCCTGTACATCCTATACTTGCAGTATAGATTCTGTGTGGGAATTAATTCTGTGGGCTAGGATGCGTAGCCGATAGAAAGTGACGTTGTCGTCACTGGCTTTAATGGTAGTTGCTGAAGGAACAGGCTCTTAAATGCAATCACTAGTCTCAGCAGCAGTACACTTAAACTTCTCTCTAGTGGAATTGTTCTTCAGAGCCTTCACACCGACACTTAAACTCAGGTATTTTTATAGTCGGACACAGAACATTCATGGACCTCATTTGGCCTCAGTGTGTTATGTTTGTTTAGATGCTGAACAAAGAAGAATCTATTTACTGGAGACACTGGAGTGTCTGGCACTCAGAAAAAGCTCAGGAGTGCAGTTCCAGAGGCTCTGACCCGTGGAGTCTTCCACTCGCTTTAAGTGACTTCACTTTTTAGTTCACTCACAAGTGTGTTCTGATCTGTCCTTTTGTATTTCGCTGGAGAACGGGCATATGCCCTGAGTTGGCTCTCAGAGTTTATTGGTGTTTTGTGTTTTTTTGTTTTGTTTTGTGTTTTTTTCTTTTTTTTTTTTTTTTACAGATTCTTTTAGTTTTCTTTTGTTGAACTGAA
>Ga0065711_1013074_pt1 | contig 11946 bp, 6 predicted proteins | sample Hoacrofraction12_FD_59098 | JGI IMG/M metagenome (GOLD analysis project Ga0065711, IMG submission 59098) | Hoatzin crop microbial communities from Cojedes, Venezuela - Epithelial fraction 12 v2 (version 2) | ecosystem: Host-associated > Birds > Digestive system > Esophagus > Crop | place... | reverse complement strand
CCCCCCCCCCATTAAGAAAGAGCTTTTCTACCTCAGGTTGCGTGAAAAAAAATCTAAATACCAAAACCACAGCACATTGAAGGATGGCTTGCAGAAGGTGTTATTTGTGAGTACCTTTTCCTTCTTCATCTGTCATCACGTCTCTGATATCTGTGTTGAGGATTCCAGAAGTGGGAGTAGTGATCGGTTTATTGTTTGGTAGGTTTCTTTCCACGAACCATTTTAGGGTGTTACCTTTTTGGCAGATGAATGATGTGTATATTAGAAATGCACAGATGATGATTGTGTTTCTGCATATGGGTGTTAAAAATTTAACCTAGTAAAGTGAATAAGCTTATGTTCAGCAGTGGAAAAAAACCAAAACAAAAATAACCTCACTTTGCATACAAGAAGTAATGCAGGATGCTAGGATTTCTGTCTATGATGAGTCAAGAATCTCTCTTCCATTTTGTTGGAATGCTTTGTCATTTTAGAGTGTAATCTGTCTTTTAAATATGTAAATACTGATACAAAGATATGGACTGCAGTCTTAAACAGTGTAATACCAATAAGGCAAAATGTCGCTGTGGTTTTGTTGTCGTCCTATATGTACTTGATGAAAGCCTAAAGATAAGATGCATGAATTGCTGATTATTTACTTGAGCAGTTTCTCAGACCTTACAGTCAGCACAGCGGGAGCTGAGCCTTTCATTCATCTCATGCAGTGCAGCAGCTCCGCCGGAGCTGTCACGCCGGGCCGAAGAGCCCAGCGCTCCTCCGCTTGCAACCGGAGGAAGGACAGGGCTGAAGTCAGCGTGCTGCTGCTGGTGGCGGGGCGCAGATGGAAACCACCCTGGGTGCTTTGGTTCAGCTCCGTTCTGGGGGTTCCACACAACCCTTACTGTGAGCTGTCTCTTCACTGTACTGCAGTGTTGTTCCACTTCAGGGAAAAATCACAACAAACCAGAGAGGAGCGTGCAGTGCTTCCCTGCTCACCCAGGGGTTTGCAAGGGCCGGACCTGCTAGCTGCGTTGCTGAGCTCTGGTGAAAGATCCTCTCCCTTTAGGGTGAAACTTAGCCTTGCCAGAGGAGCATACATTGAACAGATGCAGTTGTCATCGGTGGTCTTGTGCAGCTCTGTGAGGTGTCCTGGTGTGGGTAAAGCTGCTCCGTGCTCGGTAGCACTGGCCACGCGCAGGCACAGTGAGTTCAACCACTGAAGAATAAACTACTCCAAATGAGTACTGAAAGAGTACTGAAATCTGTTCTGAAGTTTCCTTTTGCCTGTTGCTTTACGGTGATGGTCTGAATGGTTGAGTTGAAATGTTTGAAAATGAAAATAAACTTGGAACTGTACATAAGAAGTTGAAAGAAGAGAAGTGAACTTGGGAGGAAGGCTGCAGCCTTCCGGGTGGACGTGGATCAGCTTTAAACTCAGTGGCACCTGGTTATGCGAGGGGCAGGTGCTGGTGGGGGTGTTAGGCTCCATTTTAACTTGTGTTCTGGGATGTGGGGATTTCGTAACCATCAGAGGGGACAGAATTCCTTATAGTGCTCATCGTGTGGTGTTCAAAGAATATTTCATCTCGGTAGGTTACTTTCTTTAACGGTGATGGTGCAGTCTTATCAATAGAGACATTTTGTATGATATTTTCCTCTGTTACTGCTTACGTGTTTGCCAGCTTTTACCTACCTCAGCACACTGCTGTAAAAAACAAGAGATGAAATGTGACTTCTCTTAGAATTCTGTGTTTTAACTCCTATTTAAGAAAGTTCATGCTGATAGTTCAGCAGAAGGAAAATGTAGGCCTAGGGGTATTTTTTAGAGCTGACTGTCTAGAACATATATATACACACACAAAATCTTTGTGTTCTTGAAAACTGGTCTGTTCTGAATACTGAAAGTGGATGTTAAACAGTGAAATACACGAGCTCTTTAATGCAGGAGTAAGTTTTGAGATGAAAATTTAAATGCTATAAACCTGTCAACATTCTAATAGTACATATGCTACGGACTTTTGCCTTTTAAAAGAAATGTATCTTTTTTACGTCTTATGAAATGGAAGAAGCTTAGATTGTTGCCGTTCTCAGAAAAGCTAAGCAGCGTCAAACTACTGGGATGAGCAAAAGCGTTTTTTCAGATACTGCACTGAATAGAACACAGTCACTGTCCCGTTGTTTTCAGTAACAGGATTTGCCTGCCTGTAAATCTCTGATGCTATGTCTGTGTCATTTCATTTTTTGCACATTAGTATTTTTCCTCTTTCATGAGCTTCAAATCCAATATGTACAGATTTCACTATTTAGATTTGGCTTTACTCTGATGATTGCTTTGTGAAATTACAAATGTGGCTGTATTTTGTAATGTGAGTTGTAGTTTCTTGAGAAATTCTGGGACCTAATTTCATGACGTGGGAAATATAGTAAAGATGCAGTGAATCTATCCATTTTCTGATCTAATCTAAAAGATTTCATTCTATCCTATGCAGCTTTATGTCTCTTCTTTATTCTGGTTTTGGACTGTGTGGATTGTTTTCTACAGATTTTGAAAGTGACTGGTAAGCACAAATGACACAAGTGCATTTTACAGGCACTAACTTACTGTACATCACCCTTCAGAATAGATGGTTTGTAGTAAGACTTAATCAAAAGGGAAGTGTTCCTAATTATAAGTGCCTACATACTAACAATCTTAATTCAATTCACTCTCCTTACAGCTAACCCAGTGTTGGAGGCTGCCTACAAACTGCGTTGGCTAGGATGCAAAAAAATCACCTCTTGCCTCTTTATGTAGGCTAGTACTTCATTTTGATGAAACCAAAAGAGTTTATAATAATTATTTTTAAAATCTGCCACGAGATGATAATTATTTTAAGGCCTGTTTTGGTGGAGGAGAGGATGGTGAAAGCGTACCTAATCATTCTTTTGAAAAAGCCAGCTGTGGACACTGGAGTGGGCAGCACGTAACGGGTAGTATTATTCGAAAGAAGAGCCTATCAGTTTGCATTTATACTGCAATGGGTACAATTGGTGATATTTAATCATCTTGATGACAATCAAATTTTATGTATTCTGGAGCAAAATTCCGTGGTCTGTCCTTTGGCCTACATGTGCTGAGCTCTTAGCAGTGCAGATTATATTGACCATCCTTGATATCTAGTGAAGCTACCTCTAATTCTTAGGAAGAAAAAATCCTATCCTATAATGTTTGTAACTAGGTTGTGTGGCTACTGGGTGGGAAGGGGAAGGGGAAGGAAGGAGGGAGAAGCCAGCGTAGCAGCTCTAGAACAGAAGGCTGTGCTAGTTTATGATGTCTGGGTAGTTTTCTTACGCTGAGACTCTTCAGCACAAGGTCGTTATATTGATGTTTACTTGCCATGAGTTGTCTTGTTACCTGCCTGTGATTTGGCATCCAGGAAGCTGTGTACAGAAAGCCATCTTTTTGAAAGAAAATTATAAGAATAAAGGTATTAATTGTAGTCTTCTGTAGTATGTGATGATCTTTGCCAAGTACATGTGAACTGTGAGGTTTTTTACATATACAACCATAAAAGCACTAACAGCATTTAATTATGTATAGTTGCCATTCCAAAAAGTATGTAGTGGAAAGACTGTCATTGATAAGAACGCTGTGAAAAAACATAGCATTTGCTGTACGCCACCATAGCCTCTCCTGGACGTACCCGGCTCCAGACTGCTGGATGTACCAAATAAAATAAATAAAATAAAAAAAAAAAGCTTTTTCAGTGCTACTTCAAAGGCCAGAATCATATTGTCCTCTGTATTTTGGGTGAAGATCTGAGTGGTGAAAGGAAAATCTTTGGTGTCAGAACAGTAGGAATTTGTCCTTGCAAGCGTGAGTGGATTATCTGCTCAGTCACCTCTTGGTGGACGTGTCCACAGACAACTGCAGTCCAGCTTGGCCCGTGAGGAGATGACGTGAGTTGCCTTATAAAGCCATCTGCTGCTTTCTCTGCTGGGGTGAGTTTCCAAAAAGCAAGTTGTCTTGTGGGCTTGGTCAGCGGGTTGGTTCTGAAAGCCTTTCTAGGGTGTTAATAAACACATTAACAAGCAATCTTTTAGCTGGAGTTGATGTGAGTCTGTATTATTATGGCTTTTAATGTTCATCACCTATTTGGAGGATAGTTTGATTATGTTTAAAATTTTGTTTCTCATAGCAGAAGTGGTTAGATTTGTTACGTGAGAACAGGGCAGAGTTTACTAGTTTCTAACCAGAGTCTTTTCTAATCTCGGCTGTAGCCATAATTCTGGATTGACATGAGAAAGCACATTTTCAACTTGTAAAATGATGTTATTCTTCATCAGGGTAAAACACCGAGAGATGGAAGTATTCCTTTTATTAGCTTGTAGGCATGAATGCAATCAAACACATAATTCTTAGCAGATGAAATTGAAGTGAACGGGATTATGTAGGGGATGAACTTGTCTACCCCTTCTGCTATTGACAAGGTGGTTCTGAGGGCTATGCAGTAACTTGCACCAGCTATACAGAATGCCTGAGGCACTATAGGAGGCTGTGTCGCTATCAATTTGAGCTCGTGCTTGCACATACTTGTAGGAAGACAGCACCTCATGGAGAAACGTACCAGAAGAAAAGGAAGAATATTGGCAGATGGAGGCGAACAGCTTGTTATTTCGTGCAGAGGAGAGGACTAGTGGGTGATGTAATGTGGCTGTAAAAGATGCAGCAGTTAGGATGAACAAATGGACCTGGTGGACCCCTGTCATCAGCCACACCATTAACTTTATCAAAAGACATCTCTTCCAGCTGTGGCCCTGCACCAATGCTAAGTATCCACGAGACAACGGTCTCTCAGTCTCTTCTGTTTGAAAGCTGAGCATTTTGTTAGGAAGAGGCTCGAAAAGAGTGATGATTTAATAATGCCATCAACCTACTCACAGGTTTACAGACGCTTGGAATTGAACAGCAGCAAAATAACAAAACCCAGGCTGGATATGGTATCCCGTACTAAATCCCGTGTGCTGTTCAGAGTTAGGAGGACGGGCTCTCTCCAGGCTCTCAGCGTTGCGCTGGGTGGACGTGGTGCTTGCTGCAGCCGGTAGCACAGCCGCAGTGCCCGGTGCCAGGGGCAGCAGGGTGGTCACCAGCCTGCTAAGAGGACGCTTTGAAAGCGGTAAGAGGATAGCCTGTTAAAGCAAAAGTAATTCCAAGTCAATAGCTTGGTGTTCTGGTCCCCCAGGTTGTTTTAAAGCCAATACTGAGAAAATTGTCTGCGGAGTTTGGGAGGCTTGTTGGTGATTGTAAGAGAAAATGAAAAAAAAAAAATACAGTTGTAGCTTAATGTGATGATCAGCAGTCTGTTTCTTTTTATTTGTACATCTAAGCCAGACTGTAGTACTGAGACAGTAAAAAGGATGGCCATTTCTGTTTGCTGGTTGATATGACAGTGTCAGAAGGAGTGGTTTCTAACGGCAGACATAATGGAATTTGTACAGAAGGGAGAGGAACAGTTAAAGCCACTTTGGGTCTGCATCCTGACTGGGTAGCTGGCTTTTTCTCGTGTTGGTATCCTGAGGGAGATGTCATCTCAAGGTTTTCTTTTACATTTGGTTCTGGTTTTACTGTGTTGACTAGTGTGTTCTGGGAAGAACTTAATCTTTAAGAATGGGCAAGTGGGTACTGGTCTGTGAGTCCATAGGGAGAGCTGGAAGAAAGGTGGCCTGGAGGCCCAGGGTTGCAAAGCTTCCCTGTCCACTGGGGTGCTGCAGTAGTGTTTCAGAAACTGAGACTGTGGGAAGAAGTGATCATCAATTTGGTCATGATACCTGTAAATGTAAAATTTCCACTTACTAGAGTGATTCTAATTAAACTAAAGTAGATCCTGGCTGTTTTGAGAAGACAGGAAAGTGCTAAGATAAAGAGGCTCCTCAATAACACTACCTAGACAAACTTGACTTGTGTTTTGGGGAGGGATAGGAAAGCTCTAAGATAGAGAGACCCCTAAATAATGTTATTTGGAGAGCTCAGCCTTGGGAGGGCAGATGCACCAAGCTACAGAGACAAAGAGGCACCAAGAGGGCCACAAGACCGGAGCAAAACAATGTGGAAGGACACGGTAAACTGATCTTAGACCTGAGTCTGCACAGAAACAAAGGTCGGCCAGCGGACACTGTGATGAGGAGTATGAGCCTTCATCTTGAGACCCTCAAAGACCACCCGAGGACACTGACAGACATGCGTGAAAGACATTAACATATGCTAATTAGTTCTTGGAAAAGTCATGAATATGCTAAGCATTTCTCAGAAATATAATGAATACATCTATTGTGGTTGTATTTAACCTGCAATGACAGGGTGTTTGGCACACGTTTGGAGGAGAGATCCCCCGAGTGCCTGGCACCATAGTAAGGACAACCTGCTTAATAGCCTGCCGACTACTGAGTCTTCAGTTCCAGCTTTTCACGGCATCAGTCAGCTGTCTTGTGTCAGTGCCTGAAGTAGCTGTGCTCTATTTGCAATCTTCAATCATCTTTTGAAGACCACAGATTAGAGATGTAGAAACTAAACTCAGTCGGGCCAAGTATCTATGATCCTATGAACAGGGGAAGTGATTGCTTCTCCTCTGAATTATTTAAATAAGTGTATGTCTTCTCACGTGTTTAGGTGTTACAACTTGGCAAATCAATTCTGTTTTGAATGTAAACTAGTTTTGAAGGCTGATTGAAATATCTAGCTGTATAGTTTAAAAAAAAAGAAGGGCATTTGAATCTTGAACTTTTTCTGATATGTTTCAGAGGAGTAAATGAATGGAAGTACTCTTTTAGCAGGTGATTGAAGGCACAAAATGTCACACATGGATCTTAGATTGCACCAGCAGAAGGTGGATTTACACAGTTAGTGTGCTGTGACAGAGGCTGTACAGCCTGAGCCTCATCTTTTGTCAGGCTGATAGGGCATCAGCCAGTGGGATCTAGAGGAACCGAAGCAGTGGGTTGAGATACCCCTCACTCTTACAATTTGGAGCAGAGTCCAAACCGGTGGACGAAGAGCCTATCTTTGAACACCCAAAGACATGGCTGAAATCTAACCTTATGTGTTGAATGTCCATCTTTGACATGGGAGACGCTGGTGCTGGAACGCAGCGATGACATGTGGGAGCCTAATGACAAGCCTGCAGCCGAACATTGCCATCGATTTTATCTGCTCCATATCTGCACTGTGACACGCAGAGGGCCAGTGTCATTGCTGCTTGACAAATCTTTGGCACTTTGTATTTGCTATCAAGGTGACTGGACTTTTGCATTTCTACTGCACCTTCGAAAAGAAACTCAAAGCAGTTGAGGTCCTAACCAGTCTTGTGCAATGGGTGAGTAGCATTAACCTCAACTGCAGGTGGGCAAGCTGAGATTGTAGGGAGAGCTTTCTTCTTCGTTGTTTAGATTTTTTTGGAACCTAGGAAAGTTGGAGTAGGGCAGATTTCTGCAGCCGTATGGGGAGATTCTCTCTAGAATAGCTGGGAACAGGCACTGTGCAAAATGCTTCGTTGAGCAGAACTGAATGCAGACAGAGCCTTTCATACGTTGACTGGTTTATTCTCTGAAGAAAGAGGGTGCTGCTAACGAGAACAGAGAGATTTGTATGGAAAAAAAGGGTGGTGGGAAGGGAATCTGGGACACCCTCATGCTGATTTCCTCCTTTTGCTGCTACTGGAAACAAATAGGTATTCACAGAGCGGGGAGGAGCGGTGCCGTCCGTGCGTTGGGTGTGCCTCCCCAACGTCAGACCCTCGTGCAGTGCGCTCACGGCGTGCTGCCCTGGTTCTGTGGGTCGCGTGGCGCAACTTGTGCGAGTATCGTATGCTTTTCTTGTCAGAAAGCACAGCTTTTGCGTGTTCAAACTGCTTTTAGTGGTCCATCAACGTTTTCAGTAACATTGTCCATCTTTAGAAATGTTCTGGTCATCTTCCCGAGTGGTTGGAAGGTGTTAGCCATGAGTAGCTGTGTACTGCGAGGCGTTAGCAGGGTACGTCCCGTGACGGCACTCTGCCCCGTGACTGAATTGGGTTGCGCTGCTGTCTCCGAAAGCTCAAGTACTTTACAGGAGTTAGCATCAGTTGCTGTCTTTAAACAGAACATCCAACGCACCGTGGCCGTGCGGTTGCTGACACACTGCTGGCAGCAGAAATCGGAACCGGCTGGCCTCGCGGCGTTTAACAAGGCGTAGTAACTGACGCCGCTCTGAGCAAAGACTGACTTTTTTTGCTGAACCGCTCTGATCTTATAAGAAAGTGACCTGCCAGGATTCACTTTAAGCCTCAGGGATGCAGAAGAATCACAGTCCGTCTCCTGAAACGTTTGTCAAGATGCCAAGCGAAAGAGGAGGGGCTGAAAAAAGGCGCCTGTACGTACACATGCACGTTCTCTGTTTGATGGTCAGTTTGGGTGCTTACAACTTCAGGGAGGATTTTCAGTTTAATGGCTGCTTCTTCCCTGTGCGCACATTGTAAGAGCTAGGAAATATTGATTCATTTTTTTATGATTTCCTAGAAGAATGCTGCGTCTTAAGAAATTTGATTAGGTGGTTTTACCATGGAGGACTTACTGTGCTAAACCTTGTTTCGTGTTTCCTGGCATAAACATCAAAAATGCTCGGAAGTGGACGATGCGTTGCTTAAAGATTTTCTAAGCTTTGCTTCAGATACAGTCCCTTGTCTTGTTTTGCAGCTCTTCTGTGTTTTTAATGGAACGGTACAAACATAATGATCTGAGGTACAGAGTGGCTTATTGTGCTGTGAAGCTTTTTTTGTTTTGCCATGCTTTGAACAAACGATAGCAGATGAATTAGTATTGCACATTTCAGAATCTTGTTTAAAACTTGAGTGAAACTTCGCCTTTCAAATTAAGAAGTGGCATATTGCAAAGCTTATGTCCATATTCATTGCATTATTCCTCCTCATGTGTCAGCACTGTGTTTGTAATTCCATTCGCAAAGAAGCAGCCTGACTGGTGCAGAGTAACACGCTTCATTTCCATAGGAATTTTAACCCTCAGTGTTTAGCTTTTGCCTCGGTTCCGCATAGCAAGGCAAAACCAAAGTCTTAAATTGGCATTTTATCTTGATCTTGCAACAAAACCTCGATTCTTCATTGCAACAGCTCATCACTGCCATTCTTGATGTGTATATTTAAACCATGGGACTATTTCCCTCTTTACTTCCTGGGATTCAGAATTGACAGCTGTACGTCAAATTTCATTCAAAGTTATCATGAGTTTCAAATATACCTATTAGCGCCTGCTCTTCCCTCAGAAAAGCCCCTTTCTAAACACTTGGTGTTTTGACTTTGTGTTTTTCCTTGTGTCGTAGGTCTTTAAATACTCTGCACCAGTTTTGCTGCCCAGCTCCATTGTACCATACCCAGCTAGCTGTCCCTGCCACACACTCAGAGTACAGGTAAGAGTAGAGCTGCTCCGCCCACGTGTGGTTTGTGAAGAGAGAGCTAATGTTACGAGCTGACGTAAGAAAAGGAATAGTAGTTGAAGTCTGAAAAGAAAAAAAAAAAAGAGTATCAGAAAAGCAGACTGAACATTTTTAACATCTCCTAGGATGGTTCTGTTCACTTCTCTCGGGCACTCTGGAGTCCTGCAGTGCAGTGAGCTGCATGAGCTTTGAGGGCCATCCCCCTAGACGCTTCGAAAGCTCGAAGCAGCTAGTTGTAGAAATGTTTATACAATTTATGTAGGATACTGATGTTCTGAGCAATGTTTTTTTTTTTAACCCCTGAATATTTCCTGACAGCGTGTGAGGTAAGCCAGGTGCGGTGGCATGGACTGCCAACGGCCCAGCACCGCCTGTGGATTTGAAAGGCAGGGAGGGGGTTTTAAACAGATGCAGGGCCTTGATGCCAACCAGAGTCTGCCCTGAATATGTCAAAAATACAGGTTTTCTGGCTCGTAACGCTTCATTTAACATAGATGTCTTTACTATGTGATTTCCAAGTTCTCTTTGATGAAATGTGGAGAGAAGTAATTGCGCATCTCGGTACAATTCATGGTCAGTACCAGTGTTTAACAGTCAGCTTACAGAAGCACCAAAGGACAGCTAGTCTGAGTAATTAGAAATGTGAAAACTGTTAAGGAATTGTGCATGTCATGAAAAAATTGTCTTTAGTTTTTACTTTTATTATTAGTCATTAGCTTAATGATAATTGCCAGCTCATGAATAATATTAATATCAAAATATTGGAAGTCTGGTGCTGAAAAATCAAATCATTTTGCAGTGGTAATAAGGAAAGACAAAACCAAACAATGAATCCTAAATCTGTAAATGCATAAACATATTTCTGTTTTGAATCTTTCATCTCTTTGTTATCTCTAACCATGCATGTTTGGATCCATCTTGTTGTTTCATCTTGCAGCATCAGTTTGTATGTTTGGAGTTTTTTTTCTCCCATCAGAAATCTCAGTTTTATTTGGTGGTAGCAAATCCGTGGTCGAGTTGTGAGACAGCTTCCTTTTCCTGCAGTGAGGAGCAGGGCCTGAACACTGTTAGATTCCCCACTTGCTTTTTAACTAGGTTTTTATTTTTGCTTTGTCCTTAGTTTATAATTTTAAGGACTTGTTAGAGATCTTCCTATAAGGATGTTGATGGGAAAGCCAGTTGTTTCTTGAATGTTTCAATATCTTGTTCCATGTAGGTTATTATTTTTATTGGTGGTATTTTTTTCTGGAATTAAAACTTATAAAAGCATAACTTTGTGCTTAAAAAAATCCTAAACTTCTCTAGCTTTTTTTTCTTTCTGTCTGTGTGCAATAAAAAGATCAGTGCCCTAAGTGTGGCTGGAGCTGTAAAGCGTGTACGATTTTCAGTGCTAACGTGTCAAACAACGTATAGCTTTGGATACTGCCCAAACACAGACCACGAGACCTTTAGCTTCTGTTGGAGGATTGGGGTGTGTGAAGGAGGTCATCACTGACCTTGTTTGCTCTCAAGCAAGTTTAGGTCTCAAATTCTCCAACTGTGTGTCCGTATACAACCGTAACTCAGCTAGAATCGGTGGAGGTACAGGAACTTCCAACAACTCGTAGTATGGTGGTGTTGCCCCTACTCACCTAACGGTAATGGAGCAGTCGATGGCTCAGTCCCTGGCTGCTGGGAAATGTTGTGTGCTCTGCCGCTCGCCCACCGCCTTCCCCGCTAGCCAGCCTAGGGCCGCCAGCGCACGTGAGCCGTGCTGTCCTCCTGTTTGACTACCAGGGAGCAGAGCAGGGAGTTCAGGGGTGCTCCTCTCGCCTCTTCCCCCCAGCCCGACACACAAGTTAGCGCGGTGTAAGACGAGCTTTGGCAAGCGGCGCTGATGAGCTGGCAGAGTGGTCTGGGGCAGACACGACCAACCACCCTGTCTGAGCAAGAGAGGCCGACAGGCTGAGGGCGGCGTTCCCTCCCCGCGGTCACCGCTTGTGAAACCCCCTCGGGGGTCTCTGGTTTGTTGAAAGGCATCGGGATACTGGAGTGAGTCCAGCAAAGGGCCACCAAGTTGTCTGGGGGCCAGAGCACATGGCGAGTGCGGAGAGGCTGGGAGAGCGGGGGCTCTTCAGCCTGGAGAAGTCTCAGGGCTGATGCTGTCTTCAACTCCTTAACAGGCGAGTATGGGAAAGGAGCAGCCAGCCTCTTCTAGGAGAGCCTACGACAAGAGGCAACAGAGCCAGAGTGCGGTGAGGAAAATTCCAGTTAGATACAAGGCAGGGGAGAAAGGGGAATTTCACCAGGAGTGTGGTTGGAGCACTGGAACAGAGGCCAGGAGAGGAGGTGGTACCTCTGCCTGCAGCAACGCTCGGTTCAGCTGGACGCAGCCCTGGGCGACTGGATGTCATGCTTACAAATATCTGCAGGGTGGGGGTCAGGAGGACGGGGCCAGACTCTTTCCAGTGGTGCCCAGCGACAGGACAAGGAGCAACGGGCACAAACTGAAGCAGAGGAAGCTCCAG
>Ga0065711_1008913_pt1 | contig 11946 bp, 4 predicted proteins | sample Hoacrofraction12_FD_59098 | JGI IMG/M metagenome (GOLD analysis project Ga0065711, IMG submission 59098) | Hoatzin crop microbial communities from Cojedes, Venezuela - Epithelial fraction 12 v2 (version 2) | ecosystem: Host-associated > Birds > Digestive system > Esophagus > Crop | place... | reverse complement strand
TGCTCTTATTGTTTTCCTGTAGCCTCCCCCCCCCTCCCCCGCCCACCAACTGGATCCTGCATATATATTTGCTTTGTTAGGGATTAATGGTATTAGTATTCTACAGCTAGGAGAGGTTTTCATTTGCTGTCATTCACTGTAGTCTGTCATTTCTTCTGCTATCTGTGACCTCATTATAAACCATAACTAACCATGACATCTTATGCTGTAGCTAGAAGAGTGGAACAGGTCCCTTTTATTTAGTTCTTTATTTCTTCTTTTCAGCATAGACAAAGTATCAGCGCACTAATCATTACTCGGAGACATATGGTTAGATTCTAGCCAATAAAACTTTGCCCATAGTTTCCCAGCAGGAAAGAGCTGCATCTTTTGGGTTTTTTTAGCTTTGTCTCCCTTGTCATATGCAGACTAGCTTTTAGGGCATACCGATGGATTTAGATACAGAACTCCTACAGCAAAGTTCTGAAAGCCTGAACTACGAGCAGGATGATTTAAAATTTGTTTCTGAAAAGCACATTAATGTATCTTTAAATACATATAATATTTTGTACATAGCAAAAGTCATAAAAGAAGAGGATCGATCACTGGAAATCCAGGAACATTTAAGTGAGCTGAACAAATGTCTTGCAATCTAAATGACTGTTGTTAAACTGAAAAAAATTTGAGTGATTTTGTAAGACCAAAGAGGAAAAATCAACTTCTGAACAATTCTACTTACATAAGAAATACCAGAACAAGTAAGAAAAGATCAAATTAATTAAAAAAAATAACTCAAAGCTGAATATTTATTACTAGCTGAAATATACAAATTTTTATTTCTTAATGGTCATCTAACACACAGGCAATTTGTTTTCTTTCTCACAGAATAAATAATGTTTTATAATGCATTACTTTCCACAAAGGACATTTCAGCAGAGGAATTTCAGGTGTGCAGATCTCCCTTTGACCTACATACTTCAGATTTTGGTTGAGAAGACCTTTAGCAGCAGCTAATACATGTATTCTGCTACTAGTTAAATACATTACTTGAGAAATGAATGTAAGGGATTGACTTATTCTTACAGGTTAGCAGATCGTGACTGATGATACAACTCATGAAGAGAATGGACCTCTGTTTTCTTGTGTAGCTAACAAAAAATTAATATGTCCAAAGCTTATCTGGTGTTCAGTATAGGAACTCTATTAGACTGCTGAAGAGTAGATCAATGTATTTATGTGCACATATGTAAATCAATGTATTAATGGAACTTTACCGTCCAAATAGCTATCACATTTTGATATATGACTTGATTATTCCCATAGGTGATAAGCATATGCTTACATGGAAATTGTAAGGCAAAAGCATAAATTCTCACTTTTTCAGGTACTGTTTTACCTATGATGCAGAATAAGGGATAATTAAAGGTAAAAATTTGTTACAGATTGATGATGTTAACAAAGCAACTGTGAAAATCAAAGAACCCCAGAGATATGAGAAAACGTCTCCTAAGACTTATGGAGAGTAGATTTTGATTCATGTTAAAGAGAGTGATTGTTACAACTTTCTGCATCTCTTGGTGACAGGGAGCTAAGTAGATCAGGCAGGTGGAGCGAGCCTCCATCATGTTGGTCTCCCTCTTCCTTGCAGACCCTGGGATATGAAGCTTACCAGTCCTGTATCATACTGTTTGTTTTCCTGATTCTGAAACAAGGCAAACTGCATATGGAAAGGTAACTCCTTTACCATAACATCAACTCCTGTATCAAGATCATCACAGCATTTACACTATGACTAAACCAGTAGCTCTTAAAACATATTGCTGTTTTCCTTCCTCCATCTTACTTACTTTTTTCTACTTTAAAAAAATGCAATTACTTATTTGTGTCCTGTGAAACATAAGCACTAATTAACTAGCAAGGACAATTCCACTCATGCAATATAGGCATGAGTCTGTGAGCAGAAAGAGGAGATAAAAGCAAGAGCCTTAAACAGATGGAGCTTTATAAAAATTAGTGAGCAACTGACATGCCTGTAGTTTTCCAGAAGCTAGCTGCAAGTAAGAAAATATCAGAAACAGAAGCTGTAATTTCTTTAATTTCATTCTTGTATTTTATTCTCCTTTGTGCAAAAATGTTTTATTTTTCTTGAAGGCAACAAGATTAAACTCCATCACCAACAAGAACAGAAGAAATCTATTTGACTTTCTCCAAAAAAACCACTTTTTTTTTCTATTGTCTAAGATTGGAAATATATTTCCTCCTGTAAAAGTGTCTACGAGACTAAAAAAATAGGAGATACAAGAAAACATGCATTGAAAGTCTTAATTAATCAAGCTTCAAGTGATATAACAACTTTTTTACCTTTCTCTGTAAACTTAATAAAAGGTTTGTTTTATGGCAGACTGTTATAGTAGAAGTAAACTACTAACCTAAGACAAAACCTTAGGTCACACTTTTAATTTTACAGTAACTAACAGTAAAACTAACAATAGATATTTTAAAATAGTGTTCAAGAACTTTGACATATTTCCTTCTTCACTTGTCTGAAGATTAAATATTCACACATAAGAAAGTAATTTTAATACTCTAGATATGAGAGCAAAATCTGGAAGATTTTCTTCAGACAAATTCTTTACTATTATGAAGCCAATGCTTTCCTTCTTCTGGGAAAAAATAGAGACAATCATCCTCTGCAGCTTTCCACGCTTCCCAAAGTCCACAGTTCTGAGTGGCCAGCAAGCCTTACACTTCTACCTTGTGCCCAGTAGCTCTCTGACTGTGTAAGATCAACATTGGCCAAAGGCAAGGTGTACTAGCAAGCAGTTCTCCCACTACATTCCCATTGCTGTAGGGCTCTTTATAACAAATACATAAAATGATAAAAATTGTTTCCAGCCAAGCAAAACAAGTTGTAACCATTGTGGTGCTGTAGGCTTAACTGAGCCCGTTCACCACCTAACTGTATCAATAAACAGAAATACAAGTTCTGCCAGATTACAGCATGAACACTGATCTACACTATCTTTGCCAATGAAAGCAAAGACAGACTTCCTGTTACCAGCTTGCAACTCCTGTGCCATGCGAAGGACAAAGTACATAACTCACAGTATCTATTTAATGGCAGTCGTGGAAATCATGCAGATTAAAGCTTGCTTTCCTTTAAAAAAGAACAGTCCCAGCACAGTTGTGACAGGGACAAATTGCAGAAATGTAGAACATACTGTAACCAAAAAAACATCAACATCAGTGCTAAGAACACCTTTTGCAAATCCTTTCCCATTTAATTCTCCAACATAGTAAACACACAAAAATCTGAAGATAGAAACATGTGTGACTCACAAAAGAGAAAGAATTGCACATCATCAGTGGCACAAGTGCGACATAGTGTTCAGGATTTAATTTATGAACCGATTCTAACAACTTTAAACTCTGTTCAGCAATAATAGTCTACATTTTTCATACAAATACAGTCTGTGACCAGTGTTTTTCTTATCAAGTTATTTTTAGGTATAAAGCTAGTAAATGAAGGAACTACTTCAGCTCTTATGGTTTATTCAGTTACTTCTATGCTGTTCATTTTGACATCTTTTAGAAACAGTGAGAACAGAATGTCCCAATTTCAATGAAAGTTAACAATGGTAAAACAGTGAAGTTGCCTCCAGCTGGCTCTTTTTAAACACAGACTGCCCTTGATGTTCGTGTCTAGTGGTTTGCTACCAGCGGAACAGCTGATGATACGTGGTAGCTAGCATTATGGCACATCGAATTATTTCCTCTTGCCTTGGCTGACTCTGAAGAGTTTTACACTCTTAAATTGCTACGCTGAAGTGAAGTATTATCAGTCATTAAAGTTGTCTTGCGTTTTAAGATACAGAGTGGAAAAACACTGGGATTTAGCAAGTAATTAATACTCAGTCAATTAGTAAAAAAAAAAATGTAGAGGTTCTTTTTTCCTCCTCGTGATATGTGTATGAAAAGACTATAAATTCTTTGAATGTGTGTACGAATATCTTGCACAAATATTTGTCCAAGTCTGTCTTGCATGTAAGTCACACTATTCTGCAAGTGTTCAGTGCACATTGTGCTAAATGAAAATTATGCCAGTACCTCTGTAAATGATCACAAGTCAGAGGTTCTTTGTCTGCTCTGTAGCTGGAGGAATGTGTTGCTTTTGAAAGGACATAAACTTGGAAATATACTTGAGATTTTCAGTCACCATCTTCTAATTATTTTATTATTTCTTTTGTAATTTTTCCTGCTGAGACTACTATCTCAAAAGTTTAGATGAATTTAGTTTTCATCTGGTTTTGGAAAAAAAAGAAAACCTAACAGATGCTGTCCAGAAACGTGAAAGCAGAAATGATTTGGTTTTGAAAGAGGAATAAACCCCTGCATAATAATTAGAATTTAAATATTAGTGTCTTCCATTCTGAAGAATTCTTGTATTTGGAAATAGGAGATCGTTATATCTGAGAAAATGGAATCACAGAGTTAAAAAATTTAGTACTTTTTCAGAAACACAAAGTCTTTCCTTTTCCACTGCATTTGATGCTGTGTGAACTTTACACAGCTCTTTGAAACACTTGAACTTTTGAGTGGAAGGTTTAAATTTACCACTTTGTAGTCACAAAAATAGGCCACAACTGAAATATATCACCAATTCCAATTGTGATTTGTCTTCGTTCAATGACAGTATTATGTTTGTAACAAGATATTATGCTAGTTAGTTACATTCACTGTTTTACTCTAAAGAGATAAGATGAGAGAATGGTCTAGATTTGAAAAGAATTTATAAGAATAATTGATACCTGCAGAGTGATATGAGTGAAAAATTGTTCTATAGCAGTAGGGTCCAAAGTATGGAAATAGCATCTTTAAGTCCATTTTGCTAGAGTAATCATATTTGAAGATATGCACATACAGAAATGTATAGATGAAGGGAGCGGGTTATTTTCCTCTACAAACAGTAGAGGAAATAAAATCAGAGGAAAAACAAAATAAAAATTTTTATGGACTCACCATTAAAAACAAAAATTATTTTTTAATATGGTTCTGTCTTAGTCACAGTAAGCACCTGGGTCCAGTGATGATTGAAGTCTGAAGGGAACTAGTCACTAGACATTAGCTGTGGTTAAGTAAGTCAAGTATATGATATAGTATGAAAAGTCATATGTTAGGTATCCAACAGACATGGGTCAAGATTACACCTCAGCCTTACATATCTAACATAGAACTCATTCTATTCACTTGAGAAAAGCAGAAATTTGCCTCAGTGGGCCAAAGTGAAAACAGTGGCTATTCTATTAATGTTTCAAGCAAGTAGTCACTAAATTAAATCAGGGTGATCCACGTAGTCCAAATGCTTATTATGGATGCTGTACTGAAGGTATTCAGCCAAGTGGTTAGTGAGACAGAGTCTAACCACTTAGTCTGAATATTAGTTAATAGATTTCCTTGAAGGTTGAGTTAAATCACTATCACCAGGTTAGATAAGAAACTGGGAGACATTAAGCTTTTTATGGCAACAATGTGAAGTCATTTAACAATGTTGCTCAACATTTCCAAACTTATATGGTGGCCTGAAATAGTTCTATGTTGTTACACGTCCTTTGCAGACCAAGAAGAATCACCTAACGTGCCAGAGTTGGGGGCAGTTTGTCTGACACCTGAGAAGCATGAAGTCTGCTATCTTGTCATGGTTTAGCCCCAGCCAGCAACAAAGAAATACACCACCGCTCACTCACTCTTCCTTCCCAGTGGGATGGGGAGGAAAATCAGAAGAAAAGGGCCAAACTCATGGATTGGGGTATAGACAGTTTAACAAAACCGCAAAGAAAGAGGATAATAACAATAATATTGACAAAAGGAATATACAAAGCAAGGCATACACAGTCTAGGAGGTTCCTGGAGTGCGTGGAAGATAACTTTCTGACACACCTGGTAAGTGAGTCTGCTAGGGGAGGTGCCTCACTAGACCTGCTGTTAACTAACAGAGAAGGACTAGTGGGAGATGTGGTGGTTGGAGGCCGTCTTGGGCTTAGTAACCATGAAATGATAGAATTCTCAGTTCTTGGTGAGATAAAGAGGGGGGCCAGCAAAACCACCACCATGGACTTTCGGAGGGCAGACTTTGGCCTGTTCAGGACGTTAGTTGAGAGGATCCCTTGGGAAGGATTCTTGAAGGGCAAAGGGGTCCAGGCAGGCTGGACATTCTTCAAGGAGGTAGTCTTAAAGGCACACGAGCAGGCTACTCCCATATGCGCAAGACGAACCAATGGGGAAGACAACAAGCATGGCTAAACAGGGAGCTCTTGCTAGGAGGAGCTCTTGCTAGGACTCAGGAAAAAAGGAAGGGTCTACCCCCTATGGAAGAAAGGGCAGGCGACTCAAGAGGAGTACAGAGGTCTCATTAGATCATGCAGAGAGGAAATTAGAACGGCAAAAGCCCAGCTAGATCTCAGGCTGGCCACTGTTGTAAGGGACAACAAAAAATGTTTTTATAAATACCTTAACAACAAAAAGAGGGCCAAGGAGAATCTCCATGTCTTATTGCACGTGGGGGGGGACATTGCCAACAAGGATGAGGAACAGGCTGAGGTGCTTAATGCCTTCTTCGCCTGACTCTTTAATAGTCAGACTGGTTATTCTCAGGGTAGTCAGCTGCCAGTGCTGGAAGATAGGGAAGGAGAGCAGAATAAAACTCTCATAATCCAGGAAGCAGCAGTTAGCAATCTGCTATTCTACCTGGACACCTATAAGTCTATAGGGCCTGATGGGATCCACCCAAGAGTGCTGAGGGAACTGGTGGAGCAGCTGACCAATCCACTCTCCATTATCTGTCAGCAGTCCTGGCAAACAGGGGAGATCCCAGATGACTGGAGGATCACCAGTGTAATACCCATCTACAAGAAGGGCTGGAAGGAGGATCCTGGGAACTACAGGCCTGCCAGCCTGACCTCAGTGCCAGGGAAGGTTATGGAGCAGTTCATCTTGAGTGTGCTCACCGGGCATGTGAAGGACAACCAGGGGATCAGGCCCAGCCAGCATGGGTTCATGAAAGGTAGGTCCTGCTTGAGAAACCTTATCTCCTGCTATGACCAGGTGGCCCACCTAGTCGATGAGGGAAAGGCTGCGGAAGTTGTCTGTCTGGACTGTAGAAAGGCCTTTGACACTGTTCCCCACAACACCCTCCTGGAGAAACTAGCTGCCCATGCTTTGGATGAGTGTACTCTCTGCTGGATAAAGAACTGGCTGAACGGCTGAACGCAGAGAGTGGTGGTGAATGGAGCTGAATCCAACTGACGGCCGGTCACAAGTGGTGTTCCCAGGGCTCCGTTTTGGGTCCGGTCTTGTTTAACATCTTTATCAATGATCTGGATGGGGGGATTGAGTGCTACCTCAGTAAGTTTATAGTTACACTGAGCTAATGGTAGGAAAGGAACGCAGAAAACAGCCTCTGTTCATTACTATAGCAGCCAAGGTCATCGACAGATCTCTTAGGTCCTGCAAGTGAGTAGTTGGAAGGGGTCATACTTGCAGGGAGGGGCAGACAGGACAGGTGACCTGGTATTGACCTACAAGGTATTCCATGCCATGCACATCATACTCAGCTGAAAGCTGAGGGATCATGAGAGTCTCACTCTCTTCATCCATGGCTGCCTTCTGAAGAGGACCCTGCTCGTTGTCCTCTCTGTGATCCTAATCCAGATTTCACTACGTGCATTCCTGAGTCCAGTTCCTGTCTGCTACCGAGGCCAGTCTGGGATGTCCTGGTGCTGCCTGGCAGCTGCTGGTGGGACATCAGTGCCCGGCACCCAACTCTGAAAAACCCCGTATAGGTTTTTTATATATTGCATTATTTCTCGTATTATTAATATTATTAGTGTTATTAGTAAAGCTGTTTTAATATTCAGTTTGTAACTTGCTCCCTTTTTCTCCTTTTTCCCTTCCTCTGGTGGGAGGCTGGGGGTTAACAGAGAGCATCTGTCACAGTTTATTGACACCCTGCTTTAAATCTTGACAGTGGAATGAAGAAAGCATTTACTAAGGAAATTTCAAAAATATACTTGATTTATTTAAATAAAATCTTTTCCAAATTAAGAGGAAAATTTTAGTTTTAATTTATTTGAAACACCAATTTCTCCAAGAATTCTTCCCTGAGCTCCGTGGAGGAGCAAGCATTTCTCTGCAGCCCCTGGAGGGATCACGGTGGAGCAGGTACTTCCATGCAGACCATGGGAAGGCCCCATGCTGGAGCACAGAAAAATGTGAGGAGGCACGAGTGGCATAAAGGAGCTGTTGTGGACTGACTACAGCCCCCCCATTCCCCATTCCCCTGTGCTGTTCAGGGAAGAAGGTCGTGGAGCTGGGAGTGAAGGAATGAAGTTAAGCCTGGTTTAAATAAAAGGAGGAGGCATGGGATGTTGCTATTTTAATTTTGTCTTGTTTCTCACTACACAACTTTATTTTAATTTGCAATAAATTAAACTAATTTTCCCCAAGCCAAGTCGAGTCCATTTTGCCCAGGATGGTTATTGGTATGTCATCTCCCTGCCATGTCTCAACCCACGAGTGTTTTAATCTAATTTTATCCTCTGTCCTGCTGAGGAGGAAGAATTGGAGAATGGATGGGTGGTGGTTTGGCATCTGACTGAGGTCAGCCCACTGTATTCCTGCACAAGTAGGAGCAAGAAGTCTTCTAGGGGGATCAAGGCATAACAGTAAAACAAACAACAAACCCCACCACTCACAGCAAAAGAGACCACAACATAGGAGTGACATCAGTTCTGTTTGAACAGATTTTTTACACATTGCAGGAGAAAGTAAGATTTCAACGTTATTATTTTTTTTGTAAGAGACTCGTTAGAGGAGATACTTTGAGTTTGAAAATGTTCTGAAGCTATGCAAGATGAACTGTAATAGGCTGGTAGAACCAAACAGTGTTCTCCCAGGAATCTCAGAACTCAGAAACGAAAGAAGTGAATTAGTAGCACTGATTAACTTAAAATTGCATTGGAACCTGAGGATAGTGTGTCAAGAAATGTGATGTTGATTTTTTGAAAGTGTTCCAAAAGAGATATGGTCTGTAAGCCTGATACAGGTCTGTAAACCTGATATCCATAGCCAGAAAGGTAATAGGAACTATAATAAAACTTAAAATTGATGGTCACCTGAATCCATATGATGTATTAGAGAAGTGTTACTGTTCTTAAAATAAAAATCTTTCCTTGGAATTATTTGGGCCATCCAAAATGTGAGTAAACTTTATTTCTATTTCCAAAAGATTTTCTAAATTCTGCTAACAAATGTTTAAATAAAAGTGGTAGTGGTGTAAGAGGGGAGATCTTTGTGAATGAGTTGTGGTTTTAAATAATGGAAACAGAAGGTTAGAGGAAATTATTATTTTTTCACAAAGAAGAGCTTTTACCTGTTAAACTCTTCAGTGACTTATGTTGGAATTTGTACAGTTCAGTGACTGAATGACCCCAGAAGTCATCTGGAATGGGAGTGAATAATGAGATGACACATTTTCCTGATTATATTGAGTTGTTCAGGGAGAATTTTAAAGAATTACTGAAGGCATTTTTGAAATTATTGACAGGGTAACAGAACAGCAGATGAAATCCTATGTAAATTAATATAAAACTAAGGAAATACGGGAGAAAACATCGGAAATTTCCTGTATGGAATGATTGGTTCTTACCTGACATTTGCGAGCAGAAGGTTGAATCTTTCATAAATACTTCAACTACTAGTGCTGAAAGCAAGAGAGTGACTTTGCACAAGGGCATGTAGTGATAGAACAAAGGGTAATGGTTTTAGACTAAAAGGGGGTAAATTTAGATTAGCTGTAAGGAATGCTTTGCTATGAGGATGGTGAGGCACTGGGAGAGGTTGACCAGAGAAGCTGTGGATGCCCCATCCCCGTAAGCGTTCAAGGCCAGGTTGAATGGGGCTTTGAGTAACCTGGTTTAGTGGAAGGTGTCCCTGCGCATGGCAGGGTGGTCGGAACTAGATGAACTATAAGGTCCTTTCCAACCTAAACCATTCTATGATTCTGTGATTCTATGAACAATGCTATCTCAGTGTTCAGTAACAGAGTAATAGGCTAAATATTAAAAATCAGTATAAAAGGAGTAGAGAAAAATGTTCTGCTTGTGTATAAATTCATATGTCACTCATATTGGCTAATGTGTGCTGTTCTAGACAAAACAAAGCATTCCAATATGGGCAATAAGCATAATGAGAAGTTTGAAATTACTTCTGTATGAAAAATGATTCTGTAACCCAGCCTCTTCAGCTTGTAAAGACTGAAGAAGACATAATGGAGGTGTATAATCTTATGAGAGGCATGGGTAAGGTGTATAAATGTCACCTTCACTCTTTTCTCTACAAGAATTAGGAGGCATGAAATAAACCTGTTCAAACCAAAACTGAATGGTACTTCATTGATGGGGTAAACATTCTGTAGAACTTATTAGCAAAGGATATCATGGATGCTAAGATTTTATATGGGCCCAAACACGGCAATTGCCTGAAAGAAAATCCATCATGGATTATTATAGACAGCATACCTGACTCAGGAGGTTCCTGAACTGAGAGAAGGTGACTGTTGAAAGAATATTAATAATACTCTTTTCCTGTCTTATACTCTTCAGGCATCTGCTTTTGGCTACTGTTGGAGACAGAAAACTGGACTCGACAGACCTTTAGTGTAACCCCAGCTAGATGATCTTAAATGCTGTCAAGAAAGCACAAATGAACTAAAAACTACCCCCACAAGGCTTCTAGGTTCACAAACATACCAGGTGTCTTCTTTGAAACAAAGATCTTATACGATTCCTATAGTCTTACTAGCATAGAAAAAGGCATAAAGAATAAAAAATATTACGGGATATTTGTCTGCCTATTTTAGAGTCTAATCTAATGCCAAGTGACGCCACAAAGGATCCCTCCATTCATTTCAGTAAATACAGATCTTTTCAGTGGGAAGGTAAGTCCAGATAGTGAACATAAATATGTATACAGAATGTAGTACTATAGAGATGCATTCACTTGCAGAAGTTAACAACAGCCTGTACTCGTAGTATTCTCCAAGTATAACAAATGCGTTAATGTGTTAATGATTTACACTGAGTACATAAATTTAGAAGGAGCTGCAATAAAAATATCCTTTTGTGATCCTGTTCCTCGGCAATATATGGCAAACATGGCAGGCAACTCTCTGCACGCTACTTACTGTAGTCATCTGGTACTTGATTTTCAGCTTACAACTAAATTAAGCCATTAGCAGCTATCAGTGCTTGAAATGTAGCTGTATCTGTGTGTACATTTGTACAGCACTGAGGAGTTAGCAGTTCCTAATAAAAATATTTGCATTTCTTGTATGATCATATGACTGATCTTATCCTATAAATTCACTTAGTATTAGCTGACATAAAAGCACTGAAAGATTATCAAAGCCAAAGTACATCATACACAAATTAAAAACAAGAAGCAAACCCACTTATTTCAAATACAGATTTCAGTATATAGTTCTCCGGTTTTAGATAACGATGCAGAAGAGATTTATGTAGTCTTAGCAAAATACTATGCCAAATGCCAACAGAAAATTTGATTATTGGTTTTAAAATATCTTTAAAAATCAAGTGCTTGAACATAACATTAACAAAGCAGCAGAGAGACAGGTGATCTGGATGAGAGCATTGAGTGCTCCCTCAGTAAGTTTGCAGATGACACCAAGCTGCATGGGAGTGTCGATCTGCTTGAGGGTAGGAGGGCTCTGCAGAGGGATCTAGACAGACTGGATTGATGGGCCGAGACCAACTGTATGAGGTTCAACAAGGCCACATACCAGGTCCTGCACTTGGGTCACAACAATCCCATGCAATGCTACAGGTTTGGGGAGGAGCGGCTGGAAAGCTGCCCAGAGGAAAAGGACCTTGTGGTGTTGGTCGACAGCTGGCT
>Ga0065711_1048189_pt1 | contig 11947 bp, 9 predicted proteins | sample Hoacrofraction12_FD_59098 | JGI IMG/M metagenome (GOLD analysis project Ga0065711, IMG submission 59098) | Hoatzin crop microbial communities from Cojedes, Venezuela - Epithelial fraction 12 v2 (version 2) | ecosystem: Host-associated > Birds > Digestive system > Esophagus > Crop | place... | reverse complement strand
GGGGACCTAATAAATGCTTATAAATATCTGAAGGGTGGGTGTCAGGAGGATGGGGCCAAGCTGTTTTCAGTGGTGCCCAGTGACAGGACAAGGGGCAATGGGCACAAACTGAGGCACAGGAAGTTCCGTCTAAACATTGAGCAAGAACTTCTTCCCTCTGAGGGTGATGGAGCACTGGAACAGGCTGCCAAAGGAGGTTGTGGAGTCTCCTTCTCTGGAGATATAAAAGACCAGCCTGGACGAGGTCCTGTGCAGCCTGCTGTAGGTGACCCTGCTTCGGCAGGAGGGTTGGACTAGATGACCCACAGAGGTCCCTTCCAACCCCTACCATTCTGTGATTCTGTATGATTCTGTAAATGAATGGTTTCCATAGCACAATCATGTATATATATTTATACATGTGTGTGTACATGTATATACAACATCAAACCAGACATGGTCATGCCATCATGCCATCAAAAACCTTCAGTTTTTCCCAGCCGCAGCTCATTACCGTCCACTATACTGATGCAGTTGCTGAGTACCAACTATATTTAGTTTCCAGCTCTCATACAAAATGGAGCAGAAACATTAATCAAAGCTCCAGAGTATTCAGCAGGTAAGCTTCCAGTCAAAGAAAAAAATCTATCCTTTTACATCATTGTAAGTGGCTCATAATTTAAGTCAGGGGAAAAGTAATAGGAGCACCAGGTAGCAATTTCCTTCCAGTGGTCCATGCAAAGGGAAGACACATTATTTGTTTAGCAGTCTAGTGACAGATGCGCGTCCCTCACTTACCATCCCTACAAAAGGCAACAAAACAGAAAGGGATTGTGGAGAGCTATAAAGCATGAGACAATGTTTTGAAATATTCAGTATGATTTTACGCTTTGTAATTACTGGAATCAACTATATTAGATTATTCTTTAACTTTTCTTCTTTTTTGTTTAACCCCACAACATGTGACATGGTCTAGATAATGAAATTTATCCTTTAATTTTGTAAAAGAATGAAGTTTACTTTGCTAAGAAAACATGTTTTCAATCCTCCCTTTTTTTTTTCCTCTTCCTTCACTGTTTAGCTTTACTGCTGAAGACATCTACTAAGGCAACTTTTAAAATTCTTTAATTTAACTCTAAAGGGCAGTTTTGCAAGCAAAAATGTTTCTTCCACATCATCTCTCCACATCGTTCTTGCAGATAGGTGACAGTTTGCAAACTGTTCTTTCAAATACTGTGCTCTAGCTTTTTTGATTCAATTCTAGAGTCCTGCAACTTGCTGGTAGTTCTCAGTACACCATTGTTGATTAGAGAAGGAGTACAGAAAGGGCTTTACAAGCTGTTGCTTTCTTTTAAACTGTTGTTTGTCAAAAAATGTAACCAAAGAAACAAATTACATTTTTAAATAGATGGAGATCTTTGTTATGTAAACAAAGCAGATTATTTTAAAACAATATTCACTCTGCTTCAAACACTAATAATAATTTTTTTTTAAATTTTGTGAAAATTGAAAGTTTGCATTTTTCTGAAACAAATCAGAACTCCAGGAATCTTGAGTTCTGAATCTGAAACAAATCCTCCATTCTCCTAGTAAAAATAATAGCTTGAAGTTCCTGCTCAAACAGACAGGGATGGGAAGGAACAGAAGATTTTTTTCCTTGCTTAATTTGACCAGACATTTCTTCCTACTGACTGAAGTGCCATTTCCAATGAAAAGTTGGGGTCCTGAGCAATCAAATTTTTACAAAGGAAAAATGCTCTCATAAATTGCTCTTTAGACTTTTTTCTTGATTGTCACTTGGATTGAGTGACAGACTCTGCCCTTTTCTACTCTCAGCCTTGGTGACAGGAAGAGAAAAGTCTCCAGCTGTAATACACTTGCTTGTGCCATCTCTGAAAGCAGCAGAGTCTCTGTGACAACTGGCAGTTGCATGGCCTTGGTGAAAGACCTGAGCCTGGAGATGAGGAGCAGAGGTGACATGGTCAGCTGGGAGGCAAACCTTAGTCTTTTCCCGCATGAACATGCTCCATTGAGTGGGCAATTAGTCAGAGAAGTAGAATAATTTTCCTGACTTCATCCTGGTTCACTCTGTCTTTCTTCACCGTGCTACAGTTATAATGAAATAGAAACTTCAGCCTTGGGGGTTTAATAGCATTGGTTTGTTAATGCTTCAGCTTTTTGAACTTGAGAGAGAGGGTCACCTCATGCACAGCAAAATTCTCTGAAGTGGTTGTGTGTATGGATTTGCTCTAGCATGGTATCAGTAATGCAGGAACAACAGTATTTGAGTTTGCATTACTTCTACATTTCTTAGGCTTTGTCAATAGATCAGCATTTCGTTGGCTGACCTTTTTGTTTCTCTCTTGTTTAGCCTTGTTAACCTTTGAGGAATGAGGTGGATGGGACAACAGGCAATCAAAACACAGAAAACCAGAGAAGGTCACTGTGCAGCTGGACTTCACATAGTAAAAGGGTATGCATTTCCTTTCATTGCTGTCACACTCTTGTATGCAATACTTCTTAAGGGAGGAAGCTCAATATGTTAGTTCTCATGGGCATTAGTACCCTTTGCAAAACTGGACAAGTCTCCTCATCTCCAGTGGTCCGAGAAGATTCCTGTTAGTAGGTTTTTGTGATTTGGACCATTCTGGGGGTTCAACTTAGTCTCTATTGGGCCAGATTACCTGTTTAACTCTGTGATTTCGATGTGGGAAATCTGTCAAAGCATAGCAAAATCAGAAGGTACTTAGACCAAATACTTTAAAAAAATTATGGAGGGAAGAACAAGCTTGTGAGCAATAGCATGTAAAAGGATAATTATAAGCAAAATCACAAGAGAAGAATGGATAAAAGGAGAATAGTGATTTGAGGATTTTTTCAGTGCTTGACTTGCTCCTTTAGAAGCACTGCCCATCTGCTGTGGGGTGTGTTCTGGATAACACTGAGGCACATAGCTGGTATAATCAAAGTTGTCACACCAAAGTCAGGCAGGTTGGATGAATCATAAATAACTGGGCATGAGGAGGGGAAGATGCAGAAGTTGCTGTGTTGTGACTCTGCATATGTGGCTGGTTTTGACACTTGTAGATACTTTAAACCAAAACAACCAACCAATCCCACAAATGTATTCATCACTGGTATTTATTCCAACAGAACTTTTGGAATAAATAGATAAATAAAATAAAATAAACATTCTGCTTTTCTAGACGAAGAGAGAAAGATTTAAAAAATGTAGTATTTGTGAAAAACGTCAGCTTGACATTTAGAAATGGAGCTCGTCCAAGGGAAAATTGTACCAGTTCTAAGAAATTGGTTTCCCCTTGTGGATACTCATCTTTCAAATAGCATACTTTTTAGACTTAGCAGCAAAAAACATGTCAACAAAAATTTTTGTGCCCGTTTAACTGTTTTTATATCAAATGAGACCTTTAATTATACCAGTACCACTTTCTTACTAGGGCAGGGCCAGACGTTTTGCAAACTGCTGTGCTGGTGGAAGACACTGGTGTCCTCTTTGTTCCCTGCACTTTGCTAAGGGTTACCACCACACAGCTCACCTAACAGCAGGGACCTTACGGACAATATCCCCTACAGACCAGGCAAAGGCAGGTTTAAGTAGACTGGAGTTACTGGGGGGGAGTCCCCTCCACACAGAGAGACGTGAAGACAGCAACACCCATCCAGCTGTCAGTGACAAGCAGCTAAGAATAGTAATGTCTTCATTGCACATCTAGTTCTGGAAAGGATACCCGTCCTAGCCTTAGGCAACAAATAAATGAGTGTAAAAAAGCCCTGAAATCCTGTACTTATTCAAAGTGTATGGCTATGTCAGAAATTTGCAGCATCTTGAACTAATGGATAGTCAATAAGTTATCACATTTAACTCGCACGATTGAACTGTCTAATATTTTCCATTAATGCTTGTTCCTGGGCATGTTTTGTGAGCATCCACACAGTACCTAATTTTAAGTACATGTAGGGCAGATGTAGTCCACTGTCATTTGAGAAGTCTAGAGGCTAATTTGCCATACCATAATAAGACTGGTAAAGTGAACAGTGATTAGGACTGCATTTTGCAGAACTGCTTTAATAATGAAAAGCAGGCAATTTCCACTTCATTACTGATAACCTTTTTGTTTCAGAAAGGAAAAGAAGAAAAAAAAATAGTTGTGTTTGTTTAAAACAGACACCTAGAAATCCTAAGGATTTCTTACTGCCATGTGTAGGTCCTTAGCTATGACAGGGTATTCGCAATCTTGGATGAGAGCCAGCATCTTCCTGAAGTTTTAAAAACAAAGTATACTTTCACATGAAGGGAATAATGATTTTATTAATGCCTTTGATATGTCCTTTTCTTTGCTAACAGAGACGAAAAAAGCCTAACAAAAACAAGGTTTGATTTTTTTTGTATGTGATTTATATATTAAAACAGGAAGCATACTTTTGTTAATGTTGCTTATACAGGGCTTGTATAAAGCTTGTGGTTTTAAAAACATGATGCTGTATGGGTACAGGAAATTGCATTATTCATCCAGTGAAAGTATATATGCTAGTTTGGAAAGATAAGCCATGATAGGGCTGTTCAGCTGTCTCACTTGGGCATTTTCTCTGACATCAGTGACACTGCTTCGAAGTATAAGATAAGGATTTGGTGCTCTGAAGTTGTGCTCTCACTATTGCGTTGCTGTATCTTGCATTTGCCGCTTAGAGAGCATTATCTAGCAGGGTAGAACTGGGCTACAGTGATGTCAGTCCAGGGTCTGAGAACTCAGCGGCATTACTCATGTTCTTTGAGTTAAGCATGTGCTTTTGTAGATCCAGGGTGGAAATTGTGAGAGTCTCAGGATAAGACAACATGATCCTGACCAAAATTTTCCTTTCTTTTTTTTTAAAAAAATCTCTACAACTCTAATCAAGAAATGAAAAAAAATAAGATATATGGAGCTGTTCATTTCAAAGCCAAACATGTCTGAGCTTTACAAAGAAGTTGTTTTTTATAGAGTATGTGATTTAGTACCACTGAGACTGAAACAGGCTGTCAGGCAGAAGATGGAGCAAGCACGAGCTACTGAGTCGTTTTTGCAGCACCTCTGTTATAACTGATGGCAACATGTGTACTGTTAGCAAGAAATAAGTGTGTGAATAAAGAGGTGACCCAAGCAAAATTAGCCATTTCTGGTCCAGTAAATATACAGTTATGTAACTGTCTGGTAACCAAGCAAAGAATATGGTATTTTTTCATTGCTTCTTTTTCTAGTTTCTGATTATGTCTATATGGCGTGTCTGAGAGAGCTCTAAACTCTAGAAAGCATCAAAACAGCTTCTGCCAAGAGGAACCACAAAAGACTTTGCTAAGCGGAGAAGATTTAGGCAGTAAAGATAATATTTGTATGTCACTTGCTTTATAGTTTCTCTCTTCCATTTGGATTTGTCATCTAGTGATGGTATTCTGTGACTGCATTTGAAACACTTTTGTGCTTCCTGTGTGACCACTCTGGATCTTAATTATTTGTGGATTTGAATCTCTCACAGTCTGAATCATGTCTGATCAGGAACCTCTATGCCTGCAGCAGACCCAGGCAAAAGCATGTGGTCATGGCCTTGCTGGACTTGTCAATGACATGCTCGGACTCAGGTGCCAAGAGCAGAGAAGTTAACTAAGGGACCAAATGACTTGTGCTTATCTTCTCAGACAGAAGAAAAGGGGGATAGCCCGTCATTGTAAATCAAGTAATCTCCGGGAAGTGATGGAGGCCGTGCAGCCAGAGTTTGCTTAAACATTTGGCCCCCCCCGAGCACATACCAAGATGTCTGCTTTGTAGGGCCAAGTCCTGCTTGTGACAACACAACATTCCATGCCAAGAGCCAATCGACACATAATAATTGACTTAGTTCCACGTCGCCAAAAGATTTTCAAACATATAAAAACTGGCACATGAAAACTCTCTTTGGGAGGAGGAGCCAAGAGAGAACCTTACCTGATGGATGGGTTGACAAACCTAAACCTCTCTTTCCTCCCCCAAGAAGGGACGTCTGTTTGGTAAGAGTTGTGCTTCTGACTTTGTCAGACGTATCCCCGGGAACACATTGTTAACTAAAGAGCTAAACCATTACTTTGAGCTCAATTTTTGTAGACTGTGCATTTATCAACGGCGATCCCAAATCTGTGATACCTGTCCCTTGAATAAATTACCTATTGCTTCAACTTTGCGAAACTGTTTCAGTGAAAGTCTTTGGAGGGGCTCTGACGGGCAAGTTGAATCCAATAAGTGGCTACACACTTCACCCTTTAGACATAAACCGTTAACCAAGTCTGCAACTAGGAGTTGATCCAGCTGCACCTAGACTCTCCTCTGAGAGAGAGTTTAGAATGCAAGAGGGTCTGCTCTGAACTTTGTGACTCAATGGGAGGGCTTTCCTTTTGCCGCTTATCAGACTCCCTTATGCCTTTTAAAGTGACAAAGTGGGAGGGCTATGGCCATCTCTGTGACTGCCCCATGCTACAGAGAAGACGGGGTCCAGCCTCTCTAGCTTTCCGGGTAAGCATACTCCTTGAACATTTAAGGACACTCTAGCTTGCAATCTTGCACAGACAGCATGCTATCCTGAAATGTAAGTGTTCTGGGAAATAATGAAACAATGTCAAGACAGGCAAAAGCTATGATTCTTGGGCTCAACCAGATCTGTTAAAATACCTGGTTTGTGGAAGTCCATTGTATCCTTTGAATTGCAATGCTCTTTCCTGTGTGCCACAAAGGAATGTTGCACTCAACCTGCAAGGCGTGTTTCAAACAGCTTTGTGAAGATGTTCAACTTTTCCTGCCTGTTTGAGCTCTTCCCACTGCAAAGACGAAAGTGTTTTCCTGGACTATGGAACAGTCCATGCTGACAGAAGAGTGCAAAACGCAAAGATTGTGCTGCCTTCTGTAAGATAAAGAGATATGACTTTCATTTACTTAATGATGGAGATGGAGAAGTACTCTGATCTTCAAAGCTGAGAAATACAAGAGAAAAAGAAGGCGAAAAGGTTTATAATGCTGTTATTCGTTGCTGTTTGAGGACATCTCAGTCTTCCTCAAAAGATCCCTTCAGACTCATTGGTACAAGGAAGACCAGAGACAAGATGGATGCATGGAATATTAAATCAGGCCACTGAAAAAAAAAATTGGCTTTGGCATTGTTTTGGAGTAAAAAAACTCATACAACTTGTGAAATATCTATATAATATCTACTGGTAACTTTACTTCAATATCTGCGTCTTTATTACTCATTTTCAAGGTATATTTCTACTACAGAAAGGGGCCTTTCTCCACTTCTCTACTCATCACAGACTTACAGCTCAATATTTGCCTTCCAGGGTCAAACGACATATGCGCCATCCTCAAGCAGAATACCCTATGTTATGCCTGTCCTTTAGTCTTGTCTCTTTACTTCTCTCTCTATCTTCTCTGCTCTCATAGACATGTGAGACACCTGGTGAAATAGAGAATACAGGGCATACGGGTGTCTGGTTGTTTCAGATGTGTTACTGCTCCTTTCACTAAAGTGCTCCTGAGTTAAATCTGTGCATCTTTTGTGCAGCGTGCTCAGACCATCTAATTTCAAGGCTCATTTCTGAAAAATGACTTGGGCAAAGGAATATTGTCTGTTCTTTTTTTTTCTTAAATGAAAATAATCAAAACAACAACATAAAAAGAAATTATTTCAAAGCATAGAAAGTCAGGTGAGCATATTCTCATTGTCCTCACTTGAATAATTTTCTTTGTAGGGAGACAATTATGAGGATGGCAGTTTTTGTAAGCCAGTACTGTGGGATGGAGATAGTCAGTGGTTGATCCTTTCCTATCCTGCTTAGACAGGAATACATGCTTTTTGTTTTCACAGTAAAACAGGCACCAATAATAAAAGCATCATATTAGAGAAGTTGTTTTCCTTTATAGAAGCTTAGGGCAAGATGCATATTCAACCAGTTGAACTGATGCCTGTCATTGCAAAGGTCTGTTCATCCCAGCTAGCTTGAGGCGTCTAATTAAAGGGCGACATTTCTCCTTGACTCCTAAAACGGAGAGAATGGGGAGAACATAAGTGGATCTTAACTACCCCTGAAGGAAACTATCTGTCATGTGACTTCATATTGACTACCTTCCTTACCAGGGTGTCTAAATTAGATTCCTCATGTTAGGTAATGTGAAGCTATTCAAAGTTATGAATCATTGTGTGTTTTTCTAGGCTACCCTGAAAAAAAAAAAGTGTGGGAAGTGGCTCACCTTGTGCTATTTTCTTCAGAATATAAACTCTTCACCTTTGTTCAGGTTTGACTGCAGCCGGCAACAAAAGTGCCACGCCGCCGCCCCTCCCCCCGCCGGGGTACAGAGGAGAATGGAAAGAAACAGGCAGAAACTGGTGGGTCGGGATAAGGGCAGTTGAACAGAACAGCAAACAAAGGGAACAGGAACAACAACGATACAGATGAGGAGAAAACACAACACAAACTGCACAACCCAGAGAACCGGTCTCCCGGACTGAGCTGCCGCTGAGCCCTCCCGAGCTGCGAGTGAGTTCCCGCCCCCCAGCTCCCCCCCACTGGAACCCTGCATGATGGCACATGGTATAGAATACCCGGCTCTGTTTGGCCAGGTGGGGTCAGCCCCCCGGCTGTGCCCCTTCCTGGAGTCCAGTGAAAATTAACCTTGTCCTGGCCAAACCCAGGACAACCTTAAAAAAACTTACAGAATTTTTTTTCAGATCTACTGGTAGTACATTATTCAATGAGGAAGACGGTTCAAACTTTTTGAACATCTGTGTATGGTTCTCTGTTTTCTGAGAGTACTAAAACTTCTGAGAACCAGTTGATAATAGTGCTTGCTAAATAGGGCAAACATGATTTTGTACAGCTTTCTGAAAATTTAGGGGATGGGTAGGTCTTCAGAAACATTTTTGCTTACGTCTTTTCATGTTATCAATGCATATTTAATTCCCTTTAATTCCTAGGTCAGACAAATTTTAGATTTTTCTTTCATTTATAACCATAATTTTCCAGTCTATGCTTTTCAGGTGTTATCTCTTTCATTGGAGGACTTTTTTCACTGAGGCAGACAATGCCTCACAGCACACAGCTAAGGAGCAACACAAGAACATGATTAGGAACAAGGCAAGGTGTAGAAGGTAGTTCTCAAATACACTGTCCCAGCTTCCAGCAACCTGCAGCTCAGAGATTAATCTAGTTGTCATTACTTTGTGTTTATAGTCCTTGATGGATTTCTGTTCAATGAATGGGTTTAGTCACTTCTGAAGTCAAGTAAAGTTTTAACATTCTCAGCATCTTGGGACAATGAATTACGCAGTTTACCTCTGATTTATGTGGAAAAAGAATTCTATTTTTTATTCTGTGTTGCCACCTGCTACTTGCATTTGATGTCTTCTGGTTTTTGTATAATGAGAAATGATGAATTATTGTTCCCTGTTTCCCTTCAGTCATGTTTTTACAAAGTTTTATAGTATTTCCCCAACAGAAAATTATTTTCCAGGCTTCAAAGTCCAGATCTATTGGGTTACCTTTTCAGTGTGAGTTAATTTATACTTCTGTTGCCTTTCTTTGCAGCTATTCTAGTTCTTTTCTAGCCTTTTGGTGACAGAAGTGGAACATCCGTTTAAAATGTACTGTGGATTTATTCTGTGATATAGGGATATTTTTGGCTGTGTTCAGTATTCCTTTCTTAAAAATTGCTAACATCACCGTTGCTTTTCTGAAAGTATCATATTTAGCCAATGTAAAAACTTTAATATCTTTTCCTTGTGGGATAATACCTAGTTTCGAATGCATCCGTGTGTATGCATCCAGTCAGTGTTGTTTTTGCTATGTGCATTACCCTGTCTTTATCAATAATTTCACTTCCAGTGCAATGCTCAGTGTCTGACCTCCAACAAGTCCTTCCTCAGTCATTTGCTTTTGTGTTTACTGTCCTGAACCTATAGTCATGATAAGATGCTGTCGTCTTACTTTTATTCTTCGACAAATTTCTGGAAGCTTGATATAGTTTGCCATTTATGAGCCGGCAATGTGCACTTGCAGCCCAGAAAGCCAGCCATATCCTGGGCTGCATCAAGAGAAGCATGGCCAGCAGGTCGAGGGAGGTGATTCTGCCCCTTTACTCGGCTCTCGTGAGACCCCACGTGGAGTACTGCTTCCAGCTCTGGAGCCCCCAGCATAAGAAGGACATGAATGTGCTGGAACAGGTCCAGAGGAGGGCCATGAAGATGATCAGAGGGCTGGAGTACCTCTCCTGTGAGGACAGGCTGAGGGAGTTGGGGCTGTTGAACCTGGAGAAGAGAAGGCTCCGGGGTGACCTTAGAGCAGCCTTCCAGTACCTGAAGGGGGCCTACAGGAAAGATAGAGAGGGACTTTTCACAAGGGTGTATAGTGATAGGACAAGGGGGAACGGCTCTAAACTAAAAAGAGGGCAGAGTTAGATTAGATATTAAGACGAAATTCTTCACTGTGAGGGTGGTGAAACACTGGAACAGGTTTCCCAGAGAAGCTGTGGATGCCCCCTCCCTGGAATCGTTCAAGGCCAGGTCAGATGGAGCTCTGAGCAACCTGGTCTAGTGGAAGATGTCCCTGCTCATGACAGGGGGGTTGGAACCAGATGATCTTTAAGGTCCCTTCCAACCCTTACCATTCTATAATTCTATGATTCTATGATTTCTGAGTATGTTGAAGAGTATCAGATTCATCTAAGGTTTTCTGGCATCCAGATGGGTTTCTGTCTCACCTTTTGAGTTTATTCTCATTCTGCTTCCTATTTTGCATCTAACAATCCACAAGACAAGTCTCTTTCTTATCCAATGACAGTTGTATTCTAGCGCTTTGACAGGGATTTTGTTAAAAAAAATGTAGAAAATCCCAAATAAATGATATTTTAACCAAATGACTCTAGTCTACAAGCTCATTTTGATTTATTATGGGAACTCCAATGGAACATGAGGCCGTGGCCTCCCTCTACAGAATCTACATTGGTTCTTTCTCAACATGCCTTATTTGTTTATGTGCCCACTAATCCATTTTCTTATTGCGTCACAATTAACAGGCAGACCAATATGGGGTGTTGTGGTGGACTTCTACTACAGACTACCTGAGCAGAAAGAAGGAATAGATGAGGCTTTCTTCATACAACTAGAAGAAACCTTGTTTTTGCAGACTCTGGCCCTCACAGGAGACTTTAACCATCCTGCAGTCAGGAGCACTACAGATGTGAACAGCCTTGACTGTAGTGATGGTGTAGTTCGGGATCCTGAGAGCAGAGTACAAGGCAAAAAGCAGGATCACTACCCTTGACCTCTGGATAGCACACCTCGCCCTGTTCAGGGACTTGCTTGAAAGAATCCCATGGGATATGGCCCTTGAGAAGAGTCCAGGACAGCTGCCTGATGTTCAAGGATCACCTCCTCAAGGTTGAAGATTGACCCATACCAATGTGCAGGAAGTCAGACAAAGGTGGCAGAAGGCCTGTAAGGATGAACAAAGAGCTCCTAACTAAAATCAGATGTGAAAAGGAAGCATACAAGAGTTAGAAGCTGGAACAGGTGTCCTGGGAAGAGTATAGAGATACTGTCTGAGAATGCAGAAAGGGGGTTAGGGAAGCCAAGGCATATCTGATGTTGAGCCTGGTGAGGGGCATGAAGGACAACAAGAAGGGCTTCTGCAGGTATGTCATCAGCAAAAGGAAGACTGGGGAAAATATGGGCTCACTGCTGAATGGGTCAGGGGACCTGGTGACAAAGGCAGTTGGACTACCTCTGGACCACCTACAGAGATTCTCTCCAACCTCAGTAATTGTGTATTTGCATGTTTCACTGATTATTATAGTTTCTACCAGTTTCCTCAGTGCAGATCTCAGAAAATGTTATCAATATCTTACCACCAGAGCCTTTCAAAAACAGGTTGCTTTTCTGCCAAGTTTCATTCACC
>Ga0065711_1048188_pt1 | contig 11947 bp, 4 predicted proteins | sample Hoacrofraction12_FD_59098 | JGI IMG/M metagenome (GOLD analysis project Ga0065711, IMG submission 59098) | Hoatzin crop microbial communities from Cojedes, Venezuela - Epithelial fraction 12 v2 (version 2) | ecosystem: Host-associated > Birds > Digestive system > Esophagus > Crop | place... | reverse complement strand
CCCGCCTGGACAAGGTCCTCTACAGCCTACTGTAGGTGACCCTGCTTTGGCAGGGGGGTTGGACTAGATGACCCACAGAGGTCCCTTCCAACCCCTACCATTCTGTGATTCTGTGATTTTATCTGGAGGTGGCTGGACTAATGATAATATTTAATCTGTTTCAGGAAGTTTTTAGAGGTCACTGGTGTCAAGGGACAACAATTTGCATTATCTCCTCTATTAGGTGTATTACTTCTTCAAAATAATACTATTTAACTGCCAAATGGCAAAAAGAAGCATGCTTGAAATTTATGCTTCCTTGTCCTTCAGTTTTGAAATTGTTACATAAATTAGAAGATTAAAAACATTTTTGGAACATAAAGATCTGGGCAAAATGGAATTTGATTCCTTATTTCTAGCTTTTTCTATTGAAGAAACAAATTTATCAAAGGAATAAAATTTTAAGTAGATGAACTGATTTAGAAAAGTTAACAATATGAATTGTAGTATCACTTTATAACTATTTAATATATAAATATATATTAATATATAAAAGTTTTAAAGTATCCTTTTCACTGCTTCCAGGTATAAAACTGCTTAAGTAAATAGTTGAGACTAGAGTGGTCTTGCTGTTAACTGGCATGTTCCAGTCTTTGACTGGAAGTCTGATTTCTGTATGGTCTGCTATTCCATGTCATACACCCAGCTGATCTTCATAAAAAGGCCAGCTGAAGTCTTGCTGAGCCTATGGAAACAAGAACAAGTGTTTCCAGTGTTATCCCAGCAATGTTTTAGTCATTAGGATAAGACTTTTACTCCTATGGATTCCAGTCTTGATGGAAGTGACTGATGTTCTCTGTCATGTTCTAATGAGTATTTGAAATGTTAAGCATTAATGATGCATTCAGATTATGGAAAAAATTTCTCCCAACTGATATGGCCACTCCTTTACTCACAGGACCATTCCCCATGTGAGCGCTGCAGTATTAGTTGGATATAGCAAGACTACAAGCTCTAGATGAGCTTTGGCATGTGGGGCCAGGAAGAAACTTCCATTCTGTGAGAAAGGAAGTTCCTTTTTGCAAATATGTAGGAATGTGTTAGCACTAATGGCAGAAACCACCATTCCCCTTTTAATTTAAATAGTCAATATTATAATAAAAAGACACTTTCTTCACTTATTCTGCAATTTTAGAGTCAAAATAAACTAGCGCAATGGTTTTAGCCTAATGTGTGTAGTTTTCATGGAGAATTGCTTCATCCACTCGTTACTGGGGCAGTCTGTATCTTCTCAGAAAAAAAGACTTGAAAGATTTGACCCTTGACTGCTTTCCAGGAGTTTTCTGTGCATCACAGTGAACAAATAAAAAATTGTTGCCTCTTTTTCACACAGTTTCCTTGACCATTCAGCAAATGAAATGTCCTCATTCTAGAGTCAAAGCCAACACACACACACTGCATCGTGCACCTAGTCTTTTCCATGTTATCTGAATAAAGCGTGAATATTGAAAATACTGTTACAAGCATCTGTGCAAAAGTAATGTAAGTACTGTCGTTCACAGCCTGTCTAAAGGAGTTATTCAGACTGTCATGAGCAGTCCACAGCATAGCCATAATGTTTAGGGGATGGAAAGGCAATTGCACTACTCCTGTTCAGGTTCCCTGAACTTAAATTCAGAGGCAGTTTATACCAGGTGGGACAGAGGACTCCCGTTCATCTTAGAGAAACATGTCCTTGCAAATTGTATGTATACTTTGGTGACATGCACCTGTGAACTGGGAACAGAGAACAAATTTTAACCTTGCAAATTTGTATACATCTGTTATTCCTGGTCCTTGAAATAGTTAGATTTTTTTTTAATATAGTTTTGGATTTGCAGAGGGGTGGTTTCTACAGAGTTCCCTGGTGTCAGTTATATTAACATTTTATAGGCTGCTCATGAAAACTCTCGAGCTTTCATGGCTCTCAATATTAGCTTTTTAATATAACACAGTTAATACTGGCTTTTATTACTGTTTAATTTAAGTTGGGTTTATTACATGGCTCCTCAGCAGTAAGGAATGTGGCCTATGCTTGTTTGAAACTTCTCTTGTCTGTGTAAACCTGCTATTGATGTCCTTTTTTTCTTGCGTGTTGTAACACTCTCTAAGAGCAAAACTTGCCCGTATTCATCATGCAGATCAATTACTCTACATAGCAAACCCAGATTTCGTATTACAGGTGAAAACCCAGAAATTTGAGACGGTAACTGGAAGTCTCTCCTACCTTTGTACCATATTTCGGTTGTTCCACAGATGTAAAGATCCATAGCTGAGCTGTCTAAATAAATCTTTCTTAGCAAATAGTGCTCCTTATTCAAAGGACACGTGCAAATAATTCCCAGCCAAATGTTAGTTATTGGCTTCTAAGTTCATGGACTTTTTGAAGTGATCCCAATATCACCCTTCTCTTTTGGGCATCTGAAGTTGTTTAACGCAACATGTGGTTTCTTACCCTTCCATAAGAAAAAGGCAATATCTAAATAGGGTGAAGAAAAATGTAATTTAAATAAAAGTGTATCTTATTTTGGATATTCATGTTTATAACAGCAGCTTTCCTCAACAGAGTGAGAATTTTCTACCTAAACGATCTTTCTTAATAGTTGTTCTAGATAAATGCGTATGGACAATTCAGATAGTTTTAAAACACTCTGTATAAGATACTGATAGCAGCAAAGCTTACGTTTTCACAAGCCTGATGAAGAAAGGGTGTTCTTTCTTGTGCATTAATGTGTTTCATCAGAATTCCTGGGAAGTTGTCCAGCTATACATAGTAAATATTCCACATACCAATAAAGTGATTCCTCAGCAATTCAACCACTCAGCACAACTGAGATTTAATTTATGGTGAATATCTGCACCTGTCAAACAGTGAAAAAGGCTCCTGACATAAGTGATCCTTTCATCCTGTTATTTATCTAAATTGTTAAAAAGGTCCTGTCTTTCCAGATTATAATCTTTCAAAGACCATAATTTCAAAAACATTCCCAGGCCTGAATTATGAACTTCCATATTGCAGAGGGAATATATGTGATTTTGAGCTAAAGTATATATATATAGGGCTAAGATCAACACCGTCACGGGAAGGCATAAAATGTGCCTATTACTGAATTAGGTATTTGGTTTGTATATCTAATAATAAAATCGATACGTGGCTCCATCAGAGGAGAGATCCATCAGCCCCTGTCTTGCTAGTGTTCACTCAAGAGATTGAATTTGCAAGATTCGAGGGGGAGAAATGATTCTCCATCTTTTGACAATCCATATTACACTAATTCGGACAGCTTTTACATAGAGCTGCACCAGTTTACTTGAGCGTTGCTTTCAATATCATTTCATTAAATCAATGCCAAAGGTTGTGTTGACCTTTTAAATATGTATTTAAATCTGATCAGTGGAGCTTAAATCGATTAGGAACTGATTTTAAGCCAACTCTTAAGGCAAATAAGTGTGTCCACACAGGGTTCCTCAGCTGTTCAACGAATTGATGTGAAATCCAATTTAAATTAAGCTGCTGCAAACAAACCACTGTTGTGTTGTACGCAAGTCCCAAATGTGCCCTCCACGTTTTTTGAGAACTTTCTTTGCAACTTGAACAGAGAACCCAAGGGAGATACAGTTAATGGAGTGAAATCTGCTCATCCCTGTCAGGGAGGGAGGGGTGACTACAAACTGTGGTGAGAAGCCTCCAAACAAACATCCCAGCTTCAGCTGCAGGCTACATTTGTAAACCTGTTCACTGTCAAACTACAGATGTTTTTTACTCCTCTGTCTCGGCAGCTGTAACTGCAGTTAACGAGGCAGGTGGCATCAGGAATACCACCACTCACCAGATCCCGGCAGGAGGAGGTCTCCTCTGTATCCCAGAGGCTAAAAACATCCAAAATGAGTTTAAAAGAAATCCCTCTAGTTCGTGTTTGCTAAGGAATGAGACACCTAAGGTTTCCAGCCTTTAGCTTACCTTCGCAGCAGCGCTGGTGTTTTCACAGAGTAAATTGTTCCTCTCTCCTGAAACCTCACCAAAGACCTTCGCAGGACTACAGAGAAGCCCCTTTATCTTCACAGCCCTTAAGTCTACAGGGGAACTTCAGAGATGTTGCTCTCGCAGCAAAGAAATGGGAGATGCAAAATGAACCGCGCTCCATATTGGTTCATAATGCAAATAAGATGGAATGAAATGGGTATTTGTAGAAGGGAAAGATTACCTGATAATTTCTACACACCAACAAACCTGCAACCTGGGTTTTAATGATGGAGTTTAAAAATAAAGTAAAATACAAACATACCATCACAGAATCATACGATATACTACACTGTGAGAGAAAGCAGGGGTGGAAGGAGTAAATAGAAGGAAATAGTAAGGTAAATTGAGGGAAAACTGTTCTAGCATAAGCAACTACCTTAATTATCAATCAGATAACATGGGAATGCAAGTTGCACTCGTGAGCTTCTGGGGGGTTTTGGTCCCTCGACCTCCCCTACCCCGCTCTTACCCAGATAAACTGTCATCTGCTCCATTTTCCCCTGTCCTGGAACTGAATAAAGAGAAAGAGAACAGTTTTCCTGACACTCTCCGGAGTGTTTTCATTGACAATTCTGCAGTTTGAAAGAGGAGTTATAAGGGCTCTTCCTCAGCTTCAGGCCCCTTTCTGACCAAAGGCTGCTGTTTGATGGGCTTTTGCAGCAGCTGTCTTCGCCAGCCCAGTCCTCAGCAGGAGAAATGTATCTAAATGCAAAGGTAGGTACTTTTTCACTCTTGGCCTGAACAAAGGAAAGTAAGAGAATGGGGCTTTGTTTTTTCTGCTCCGGGGAAGAAAAGGGCCTGGCAACTGCTGCTGATTTGTACGGGTGTGGTATTGTCAGATCTCTGGCCTCTTTCTTCTTTCGGCTTTCTTGGTTCCTCAAATTTACTTGTAATATTTCCATTCAGACCTGTGAAATCAGTTGTCTTGAATGACTGGAGACTCACAAACGAAGGTTATGGGATGTGAGTGAACATGAACATAAGGATCTTCCATGAGTATTTCTATATATCGAGGTAAAGGCGTTAAGTCCTTGTTAGTTATAGTAAACTCTCATCCAATGTAGGACTTCCCATGTGTCTTGCTAAAACCTCCCTGAAGCTATTGTGTCTTGTCCTGTTCTGTTTTTTTTAAAGCCTGCAGATTTGATGGGAGAGTATTCCTGGTGCTGGATATGGCTATTTCCCCTTCCTCCTAGCACAAACAGGAATCAATGAATCCTTAAGGTGGAGTGAGAAACATGATTCATGAATATAGGAAGCAGAGGAAGAGAGCAAGAGAATGAGAGAGAAAAAAAACCCCAAACCCACAGTGATGGGGCAGGAGGGGAGGGACTACATGACTTTGCAGTGGCAAATCACCAGAAGCAAAAATTATCAAAGCACTAGGCCCTACATCTGACATTTGTTTCTCTGCTCAGTCCTATTTTCTGCATTTTCTGAAGCTGTGGGGATTGGGGAGCGCGTGCTTTCTGACCAGGGAAAGCTCGCTGCTTCAGATGGCTCTTCTTCCCATTGTGGTTCTGCAGATCCAGTTGTGCAGAGCTTTGAAATTAAAGGAAGGGATGTTTGACGCAGCAAGATATGTTCAAGAAATATGAACCTGCAAAGGAGTATGACAATTTATTAATTTATTTTGTTGTTCAGTGTAGAACTGGCAGGCAGACTATCTCTTGTGGGATTTGCTGACCTAGATGCTGTAATGAACTTTCCAGTGGAGTCCAAAGGAAGACTAAACTCAGTATATTGTCTTTATCTAGGCATTCACGACGGAGAGCGGTTAAGTGCCAGAAATATTTGAAAGCCTGCCTTCTGAGAACTATCTGAGTTAGGTACCACAATTTTTTGTCCCTACGTATGCTGATATGGGAGGCAAGGAACTGCTGGCTTCCTCGCTCTTAGCTTCTTTTGTAGTATCCATATAGGTTTTGCACCAGTAATTGCCATGTCTGTGGGCCAACTAATTTATTTTTCCCATTCCTTTATGTCTTTCCAAGAAAAAGTGGTATAAAATTAGTTATTATTTTTCCCTAAAATCACATCTGAACTCTACCTTCAAATTCACACACACACCCCCCAAAAAAAGCAAGCTTAAATTTGGATTTTTACAGTTTTCACTTGCCAAACGGTACCTTTGCCATGACTGCTAGGGGCTTCAACAAAATGCTTTTACTGATAGCAGCATCTCTCCTGATGTGACAAAAAAGGATGGGAAAGGCTAACAAATTGTGTCTTGTTGAGCAGGGCCTGCAGCTAGAAACTTGATTCAGTTAGGAGAGCTCTTTGGAGGAGTTTTGGGACGCTGAATTTTTTTGAAAAAGGACAAAGAATTAATGGAGGAAGACAAATGCAAAGCTATAGCTCAATGGTTCTCACCTCCGTTCAAACAGAATCAAAGCCTTTGACTTGGTGGAGGTAGCTTCCAGACCTCCCTTCGCTGATAATATTTTTTTCTGATTTTAGCTCTTCTTCCCTTGCCGTGACTCTCTCCCCATATTCAAGACTGTCAGGGAGAAGTTGTAGCTAAGAATATCTGTAAACAGTGTTTTAGTGTCTCCCACACAGCAGTCTGGAACTGCCTTTCCTCGTGTTACTGAAAGTTCATGGATTTCCCGAATCAGTAGGAGTTCATTGATTTCTACGCAGGCAAGCTTGTGTTACTACTTTGGTTACTTTCGTGGTTTTTCCTGGCTACTGTTAATTAGGCTGGCAGATCTTCCGATGTTGCTTACATGCAGTAGCAGATGAATATAACTACTTGTACTGAGCTCTCATAACATTCTGCTTGTTTTGCATCCTCCTTAAAACGATAAAAGGCTTTGAAAACTCTTGTCTAAGCAACAAAGGAGATCCAGACTGCGACCTGGTACTCAAATGATGTCTCCAGTGTGGTTAGCGGTGCTGTCTCCTAGGCTTGGACTATCCCATCACCTCTTGCCGCCTCATGCAGCTCTTCTGGTATGTTCAGGTTAAAAACAATCGCTCCCCTGCTACCGCTCTCCTGTTACCTTCTGAAAGACTTGCCCGCTCTCTGAATTACAGTCTCAGCCTCTGTCTCTGACATCTCTTCAGGATCCCAGCTCAGGCTGAAGCAGGGCTCCTTCTCTCTCAAGCTCTCACTCCTTCCCGCGTGTGCATGCGTTTTTTGTCTTGGCTGCTGTAAGCAGCCTCCCACCACTTCTTCAGCCTTGTGAATAAAAGAGGCGGCCAGGCTGCAGCCGACCTAGGGGTATGGCGGCTCTCGGGCTCACCTCCTGTCTCCCCAGGCTACAGGCGGCACGGACAGCCCTAGCTCCCCCAGGGACCCCGACGCAGGCTGCGAGCCTGGCTGCAGAACATGTCCTCTCCTCCGAGCAGAGGCTGGGATGCTGGTTCCTCTCGGGAGGCGGCAGCACAGCCAGACGCGATCGGCATCCGCAGCTCGGCGCTTGGAACTGCGGTGGGGTGGCAGGGAGGACGAGGAGCCGTCCGTGCGGGATGCCTTCTGAGGTGGAACTCCTTAGTCGGGGGTGAGGATTACGATGGGGAGCACCACGGGGGTGTTGGTGCATCGGAAGGATGGCCTCAAACCCTTCCCTGAAGCGGAGCGGAACCAGCCCGGCCTCCTCATCGTAATGCGCTGGGGTCCGTCCATGCTGACCACATTTCCCTAGCAGCTGCAGCTGGTTTCTCAGGTGTGATGTGGGGCTGGGACGCCCTCTGTGGAGACAGTGTCCTTCACTGAGTCTAGGGCCACACTCCCAGCTGCCCTTTCTCATGTGTTGGGAAAGGCTGTCTGCGCAAGACTGGGCACAGTATCATGGTTTTTGCAAGCACCTACTTACCTGCAAGCTGCCATGACAGTTGTATGTTGTTTTATCTGCAAGCTATCAAGCAGCTTTAGGTCAAATACCATGAGAAAGCAAGAGCAACAGTTAGTCACCATTCTGTTAAGCCTGCTCCTCTCTCAGAACCTCATCTGTTCTTTTTAGCTAGATTATTGGAGGCTGGAGGCTCCATTTCTCTCCTGAGGTTTTAGTAATGGATAGAGAAGCTGGGGGTACTATATGGGGTATAATGTGACCATCATCTGGAAAACATGCACAGAGGCAGGGGTTTTGGGTTTCTGCTGAAACCAAGCTCAGTCCAGTCCAAAAATCTATGGGATATATTGCTTAATCTGCCCCTTTGGCTCTGTCCTTTGAATTCAGCGTTCCTATGCCAAGCACACTGAATCAGCTGGGGATGCTGCAGAGCCTTGGTGGGAGGTTGTTTGCTCACTTCATGAGCTTCAAGAAGTTTTGTCGCAATGTGGAAAGATGGTAGATTCCGTTTTGCCCCGACAGTCATTTGCGAATGCTGTTTGTGGGCTTGGGCACCCAAAAGCAAAGGGTGCTAAAATCCCATTTTAGTAAATTCAGATGATTTTAGTAGCATCAGCAAACGGAGTGCAGCCAGCCAGCCCTGCAATTCTTTAAAAAGTAATAAAATGCACTTTCTTTTTACTCCTTGGTTTGCAACCACTGAACGGGAACTAGTCTTATATGCCAGGTAATTCCTGCTTGAAGCTGCTTAGGGCACCATTGAAACCACACCTTAAGCAGACAGCACTGAGAGGGCGAAGCGCAGAAAGGCAGCAGAAAAAACTTAAGGTTTGTAAGCACTTAGAAAGGGGCCACCTCCCTTTTTCCCCGCTTTTTGCTCCTGGCGGTTTTGAAAGGCCCATCCCTGTTCTCCTGCCTGTACAGCAAAGGAAAGTTGTTGCTCTGAAGAGCACTTGAAAGTGTAGCGATTCTCTCCTCTCTTTCAGAACAGTTTCATTCCTGAGAGTGACCCGAGTGCCCCAGAGAGATCCCATGCCATCGGTGTGCGTGCCGAGGATGAGCCATGGTAAGAGACGACGCACCACTCATCTTGTCCATGGGGCTGGGAAGTGGAATGGGAAAGGCTCAGGCAGTGAGGACTGGAAAGCAAAGCAACTTTTCCTGAGTGCATTCTCCTTCTGACTCAGTTCTGGGGGATCGGATCCTCTCCCACCTGTGCAGATCCCTCTGCTCCGGTGCCTGGGAGAGACAAGCTTTGTCGGCACCACCACCAGGCCTTCTGCCCAGTCCCCACGTGGGTGCAGCTGTGGAGAGCCAGGGCTGCAAGCAGCTGCCCCTGCGCTAGCGGCTCCGCAGCAGTCCAGCCAGGCACACACATTCAACGGCAGCATCAACAGGGGGATCATCTGGGGAATAAATCCCACGCAGGACAAAGCTGGTGGCTGCAGAAAAAAACACACCAGCAGAAGGGACTGTAAAGGAGAAGGACAATAACCAAAGTGAAAGACACTGGGTTTGGAAGGCAATTGCACTGGAGTCACCAGGTTGTTGGTACCTTGCCTTTCGGAAGAGTTTTTGACAACTGGGAAAAGGAGTTTGTCTCATTTTAGTTGGGACTAAACATATTCAGAGCAGTTGTCATGTGCCACCAAGTCTGTCTGTCCCCTTTTCAGCTTGGCAGACTCCTCTTTTTCCCCTGCATGTCCTGGTGATTTGAAAAATGATCCATTCCTCAAAGCATCCCTGGTAATTTGGACCACAGTGCTACATTTCTTTTGAGGCTGACACTTTTCAATGCTGCAGCCCTTCTTTCTGCAGCAGCTACTGACACCTCTCTATAACATACACCCCGAGGAGGGGGAAAACAGGTCAGAGGGGCTGCGCTTTTCCTAGGAGGAAAGAAATCAGAGATTGCACTAAAACCAACAGAAAACAGATTATTTCATGTGCAGCAAAGAGGGTAGCTCAGACCTCTTCATGAAGTGCAGGAATATTAGAGAATACCATCACTAATCCCACTGTTCGAAGCACACTGGAGATACCCTAACCCACTTCCCATTTTTGGGGAAGTGCATAGATGTATCAGTATACATTAATTAAATAAACATGCAGATATGTGTTCTCTTCTGCACAAGATTTTCTGTCTTTTTTCCTGAAAACACCACCACCTTTTTAACAGGACTTAACTCAAGATCTGCATAGCTATATTCTTTTTGCTGCCAGAAAGATAAATCCAGACCATATATGATTGCTGGCTGCATGGCTTTTACCCATTGGCAGCCATCTCCCCGTGGTGACATCAGCTGAGGTGGGAAGACTATAATTTTACATTGTACTAGTCATTTAAAGTGAAAATGAACAAGTTAACATTTCCCTGGTATGCATATACCCTACTGCACGTTTGTTCAATGTCCTGGATTCTTACTGAGTAATGTCCTACTGGGGACATGACCATACAGATTTAGGGTTAAAATTCATGTTTCCATTAAAAAGAAAATCTTGCAAATTCTGCTTTGAAAAGAGCTATTTTCTTTGAGGCAAAAAAAATTAATTTTCTCAAGCATTCATGTCTCATCTTCAAAACACTCCTTTGCAGTGGCCTTCGCACTGCAGTCCTGAATAAGGAGCAACAGGATGAAAAGCTGAATCTGTGCCGCTTCATTTTGTCAGCAACAAGAGATGAACCATCACTGAGCAGCATCTGGGGGAAGGGGCAGTTAACTGAAATGGAAACCTTCCATGTAGATAACTAGAGGTGTCACAGGGTATATAAATGAGAGAGCATTTTTCTTCTGCAAACTTACCTCTACTCTCTGCGTGTTATCTTTCGGGCTCAGCCTGACCCTGCAAACGTTTAGGTATGTGTTTAACTCAAGGTACAAGTGCTCCATGTCTTTCAAATGTGAATCCCATTGAAAATGATTCCAACACATTCAACGGCAGCATCATCTTGTCCTTACTGCAGGCCCCTACTTTAAATTAAAGTTTATTTGGAGACTGATGGACTTCCCAGCCCAGCAGGCACTGTATCTCAGGTAGAAGCTGAATGCATACAGCGAGATGGATATGATGGAGCCAGTCTGGAACCGTGCTGTTTGGCCCAAATGCTCATGATAGTTACGGTATACGTATTGCTTGCCTGTATGCATATAAAAGAACGCCCTTTCTATGCTTCGTAACAGCTCCATCCTTCCCGCATCCATGCAGCAACATGGTGTACACACTGACTTACAAGGGTCAACTCTGCAGAGAGAGAGCATGTCTACAAGGACCTGCAAAGCTGGGTGACATTTCAAGACCTGCTGCTGCCCTGCTGGGGAGGATCTTCCCCTCCTCAGTCTCCACACCTCGGGGAATGCCACGACCGACCTTCTCAGAGCAGCACTCCGAGCTGCGCTGAAGGTGAGCAGAAGCTCCCAGCTCCCACGGCCGTTGTCTCCATATTTGACACGGAACAGGCAGGGCTTGGGCAGCTCTAGCACCACGAGTAAAAACCATGTTAATTATAATTATTGTTAGCCTCATTTGCATGCTAAAAAGAGCAGTCTGGACAATGTGAATTCTCTCTAGAAATTCGATGTTTTGTTTAAAAACCAAACCCGGGCTGCTAGGGAGCACCAGGGCACAGCAGTAAGGCCAAGGGCCCTAGCCCGTCCAGCACTCGCGGGAGATCAGTCACGACGGGAGAAACCCAGCTGAAAGTTCATTCGGGGCCGAAGCCCTCCGCAGCAGGGCGGCCAGACGAACGCCGAGCGACGCTGGCGAAGCGCTGAGCAAGAACGGCGGCTGGCGGGGCCTGCGGCTGTGGTCGGGGGCGATCCTCCAGCCGGGGAGCCCCACGCCCTGCCGCCCCCCCCCACAACTACAGCGAGGACAGCCAAGCGGGGCCGCGTCCCGCACAGGCGCCTGTCACCCGCCCTGCGGCACCCCCTTCCCCGCCGCCTGGGAGCGGGCGGACTGAGGGACAGAAGGAGGCCCAGAGGACCGGGCGTGACGGGCGACGGGGCCCCGCCCAGCGGGGCGAGACGGCGACGGGAGCGTGTCCCTTTAAGCGCACCTCCCCCACCAGGCTCCCCGCACGCGCCCCGCCCCGCCCCGCCCCCCC
>Ga0065711_1048187_pt1 | contig 11947 bp, 7 predicted proteins | sample Hoacrofraction12_FD_59098 | JGI IMG/M metagenome (GOLD analysis project Ga0065711, IMG submission 59098) | Hoatzin crop microbial communities from Cojedes, Venezuela - Epithelial fraction 12 v2 (version 2) | ecosystem: Host-associated > Birds > Digestive system > Esophagus > Crop | place... | reverse complement strand
AGTTCTGGTGGATGACAGGTTAACCGTGAGCCAGCAGTGTGCCCTTGTTGCCAAGAAGGCCAATGGTATCCTGGAGTATATTAAGAAGAGTGTGGCCAGCAGGTCGAGGGAGGTTCTTCTCCCCCTCAACTCTGCCCGAGTGAGGCCCCATCTGGAGTACTGTGTCCGGTTCTGGGCTTCCCAGTTCAAGAAAGCCAATGAATTACTAGAGGCAGACCAGCAGAGCATTATGAAGATGAACAAGGGACAAGAGCATCTCTGTTATGAGGAGAGGCTAAGGGAGCTGGGCTTACTTAGCATGAAGAAGAGAAGACTGAGAGGGGATCTTAAGAATGCCTATAAATCTCTGAAGAGTGGGTGTCAAGAGGATGGGGCCAGACTTTTTTCAGTGGTGCCCAGTGAGAGGAGAAGGGGCAATGGGCAAAAACTGAATTATAAGAAGTTCCATCTGATCATGAGGAAGAAATTCTTTACTTTGAAGATGGTTGGAACAGGCTGCCCTGATAGGTTGTGGATTCTCATTCTCTGGAGCTATTCAAAGCCCACATGCATGTGGTCCTGTGCAACCTGCTTTAGGTGAACCCACTTTAGCAGGGGGTGGGACTACATGATCCCGAGAGGTCCCTTCCAATTCCTACCATTGTGTGATTCTGTGGAAGGGTTGACATTTTTATGTTCTGTTCTCTTTCCCATCTTCCATATGGCATAACGAATAACTGAAGACAGTGTAATTATGACACCATTATAGCAGAGCATGACAAGTGTTTCACTGAAACCAGGCAGAGCTAGGACAGAGCATCCAAAATCTGTCTAATTTAGTCATCCATTAGATGACTTTATATACCTTTCCTTTTTCTCCCAGAAAAATCAGCTATAGCCAGGGTACAGAATTAACCACGTCCGCTTAATCATTCAATGTTGACTTCCTTCTTGTTCAAGGCTGACACCTTATTTCTTGCATAATTGATAAATGCTTCTCTGAAGAAAAAATTATTAGTTTACACGCTGGTATTTTTCATGGTAATAATCTGTATTAAATCTGAGTTCTTCTTAGACATTAATTAATTAATTTTCACTGCATTGTACAAAATTAAGTGTCCAATATCCTAATTTCACGAATGGCTGCCAGGTACCAAGAAACAAATGCCATAGAGAATAAATATTCACAGAATACCAATGTTCAGTCTGAGGTGCTCTGGATCGTATTATAATTTCATCAGTATTTTAGCATGATATTTTGCAGTACATTATTTTTCTTCTCCCCCTGACCCCACTCCTTCAGTTTCCAGTATCTTTAGTCACTTCCTAGAAGGACAAGCCTTTCTTCATAATTTATCCCAGTAATTAAGTCAGATATACAAAGTAAAGGATGTTTAATAAATTTAATTTAGTTCTACATCTATTCAGTAGGTTTATTCAGAATTATGTTTTAATAGTATATATTTCTTTCTATATAGTCAATGATTTTGTCTTCACAAGTTTACTTTTGTTTGATTTCTCATTTTACTTAACAGATGAAAATAAAGATGGCTGGCTAGCAGCTGAAAACCTTCCAGTTTAACTGCTGAATGCTGAGTAACAGTCCTGGTTTTGGTTAAAGCAGAACCGATTCTCTTTTAGTGAATCTTCCATACAGCTAATTCTTCTAAGTAACTGCATTTTTCTGAAGCTGGCTGCATATTTTACAGACAGTGTCCGCTCCAAAGTTGATAACACCAAATGTTCATAGTTTTACTGAGGTAACGGTAGGAATGGAAGGCAGAAAAAGGCCTCTGTTTATAATTATCACTATAGCAGCCAAGGTCACCGATAGAACTCTTAGGTCCCTGAAGTGAGGAGTCGTAAAGGGTCGTACTTGCAGGGAGGAGCAGACAGGACAAGTGACCCGACTTTGACCATCTAGGTATTCCATGCCATGCACGTCATACTCAGTTTGAAGCTGGGGGATCACGAAGGTCTCGCTCTCTTGGTCCATGGCCAGCTTCTGAAAAGGACCCTGCTCATTGTTTTACCTGTTGTCATTATCTAGATTCTGATCCTTGTATTCCTGAGTCCAGTTCCCATCTACTGCCGAGTCGAGTCTGGGACTTCCTGGTGCTGTCTGGCAGCTGCTGGCAGGACACCAGCACCCCAGCATCCAACTCCAGGAAACTCAGTATTGATTTTGTATATTTTGCATTATTTCTCTTATTATTAATATTATTAGTATTATTACTGTTATTAGTAAAAAAGTTATATGCAATTTGTAAGTCTCTCTGCCTTTTTCACCTTTTGCCTACCGCTAGTGGGGGGGTAGGGGTTAATAGAGAGCATCTGTCACTCAGTTTATTGATGCCCTGCTTTAAACGGTGATAGTAACTTAAATTTTCTTTCTCAGCAACAAGATTAGACGCATCTTGCCAACATCCTCTTTTGAACACTTTGCCTTTCATTCAAACAGACTAGGGAAGATACAGTGATCCTGTCATGAGTGAGTGATTTAGGATCGCTTAAAAAGGTATGGAAAAAAGTGGTTTTAATATGACTTTGTCAAAGTACAACTTAACAAATTTCTGTGTCAAGGTTCACTCTATTAACTACTACATGGAAGAACTGTACAAAGGAAAACTGAGTTAGCTTCGAGTCAGAATGATTTGCAGAGAGACCAGAGACAACAAGGGTAAAGATGACCTTCCTGTTGTGTCACAAGGTTCAAAATAGACTCCCTTGCTTTCTAAACTCCTGCTGAGAGAAAAAACATAGTTTATTATAACTTGCCTTCTTTTTGTTTTGAGATAAAAGTTTTAATTTCTTCAGTTGTTCAAAGAAACATGAACCTTGCCTGCTTTAGTGATGACTGCCCCCCTTCCTTTCTGCAGTCCAATGGATGATAATGCTTTGCCAATAAAGTCTGCAGGAGCAAGAAATATAAGAAGATTAATAAATAACTGAGATTAATGATAAACAGTGCTCTAAAGCTCAGCTTAAAACATCACAAGAATATTTATTTTAATATGAACAATTGTAACTGTACATCATATTTCTGGAATCTAATTCATGGAGCAGTGACTCTGAGAAGAACGTAGGGTCCTGCAGTTTGTTGTCATGGGGTCTGGCTAACAGTTTTAAGTTTAGTGAAGTATGGTGCAATGTCAGACTGAGCAAAAGGCTAGGAGTCACACATGTATGAACAGGAAAAAACAGAGCAGAAGAGGTTACATTTATCTATATTTGGAACTAGAGATATCTAGAATCTCTTTTTTGATATCCACAATTCATGAAGTATCTGAATAACTGGAAAGAATTTTGACGATCACCGAAAGACTGAAGTGTACTTTACTTTACATTACACTAAAATATTACAAGACCTCTGTAGAATTACCAAAGATACGATTAAGGCATTGACTTGATCAGTGTCTATTGCCTTCACAGGGAACACAATTCTGAAAATAATGTGGACAAAGGAATAATTGATAAAGTAATGATAAAACCTGGTGGCTGAAGGATGGATTTATATAGCTACCTTTCTACAACTTGTTCTTGCTTTAACTGTCTGTTAAATAAAGTTACATGAGTTTAAATGTAGCGGAGGGCTTTTGCTTTTATTGTAAACAAAAAGACAATCTACCAGTAATAACAAACCAGCAAGGCTGATTTTAGATTCTATCAAAGAGACAATTTTGGATTCTGTCTATGTTTCACTAAAGCCATACTCTGCATATAGTAGAAATTAATAGGTGATAGTTCTATGCATAATTTATGCAGAAAGAGAGATCTTATAACAAGAGAGACCTATTATAATAAGTTCTTCTGCCTTTTTAAGCTTTTTTTTTTTTAATCTAATTTTACCTTAAATAGAGCTTCGGTTCTTCTAGCAAAATCTTTTTTCAGTATAATATCTTCACTCACACAAATGAAGCTTGTCTTTCTATGTATTTATTCCTTTTGATTGACTTGTTAACTGAATTATAGTTTTTGTATGATCTCTTCTTATAGTTACATAATTCAGTACAAATTATTCTCCCTCTTAGAAGACCTGTATGGCATGTGGTAAATTGTCAGAGACTCAGAGTCAATATGGGAAAAACAAACCCAGTGTTTCTTTGTTCATTAATGTTTTTGTAACCAAGGTGATGAAATCAGTTAACCATAAACATGAACAATGCTGTTATGTTCCTGGTACAAGCCCTACCCACCTGGACATTAGGTCTAGGAACGGAGGGTCTAGTCTCTAGGTAACCATTAATGTTAAACAATAGTAGTGAAGAGGATTTTTAATAAAAATAGAATTACCTAATAGTTGCAGGTGCATTTATAGTACCTATCTATTGTGTAAATTAACTGAAGCAGAGAGTCTTGCATCTCCATACAAAGGGGTTAGTTTTTGATAGAGGCTAGAAGTCGCCTAGAACCAGTCAAGATGACCCCACTGTGTGGATGGGAGCCAGACGAGAACTGAGTTTGCACAGAAACTGTGATGAAGAGGATAAGCCTTCATCTTGGACCCCTGACGACCACCACTAGGAGGCACTGAGCAAGCGCAGCTGGGAGGAGTCTATGGAAATGACTTCTTGGAACTGATTTTAATATGAAAGGGATAGGTTATGCATATGTATAGGTGAATTAGGAAACCTAATGAATATGTATATTGTTGATCTATATAAACTGCATAAGGAAAGTATGAGGTATGCACATTCGGTGGAATTATCCCCCGTGTATCCAGCGCTGCAATAAAGAATGCCTGCCTTTTAACACTACATTGGTGTTACGAAGTTTTATTCCTGGATTTTCGGTGGCATTTTCACCACGAATCAGTCATTCAAAAATTGTCAAGTTCTGTTAGTCAAAAGCATCAATAATCAAATATTGTTGGTAAGATCCAATGAAAGATAGTAACCAGAGATCATCCTGAAGAGGTAGGGAGTCTGTATTGCAAACTGAGCACTCAGACAAGAAGGCAGAACACAGAAAAGTAAAATGCAAAAAGCAGGACTGGAAACAGTACAAAAACTAGTGGGGAAACACTTCTCAGCTCACCTAATGTAAATCGAATCAGAATCAAAGAGGGGTATTGACTTATTAATAACATGTATTTAAGCCACAAAAATGGAGCCATGCATTCAGAAGCAACAGCAGCAACAGGACAGATAAACCACAGTGCTAGACACTTGCAAAACATTAATATATAACTAAAATTTTCTGAAGATCCTTCTGTAACCCCAAGATGTTTAAAACATGTGCATACACTTGCAGTTATATGCATCGACTTACAAGAGCACAGTCCCCCAACCACATCTCTTCCTCCTAGTCTGTAGGAGTTATCATCACTCCCCTTCCTGGCAGTGGTAGTTCCCTTTGGTGCTGTACACCCCTCAAGTGTAACTGAAACCCATGAATGGGTATACCCATGTACTTGATGGGCTAGGCCAAAACCTTACCAGGTTCATAGTTCAGTTCTTACTCTCATAGGAAATTGTCCAGAAGGATCCTGACACAGACAGGCAGCTGAAACTCTGGGTTCTTGAGGTAACTGTAGTCCTAAGTGATACTTGGTCAAAACAGTCATGTTTCTTTCATAAATGTCTTTTCTGATTTTGAGCACTTCTAATGTATCTTTTACTTCTCTAAATTCATTGGAAGGATGTTAGCTACATGTGTTTGTATCACTTCTTAGAGCATGAAAAACATTTGATAAAATATATAAACACACCTGCCTTTATCAACTGTAGTGGATGCCAGCCAATAGACTCCAAAGTTATTAGGATGGAAAAGGAGTATTCATAATCAAAACCACATGTAAGTAGACACATGTAGAGATGCTAACAGTGATCACATACAGAACTTCTTTCTGTCAGGGTCCTTCTGTGCCTGTCCAGCCCTCATGGAGCCATGCCCCTGTCATATTAAAGGGTTTCAAGGAGTCTGATAAGTGGCAAGGAAGGGTGGAAGCCCTCCCATTGAGTCCTGAGGTTCAGAGTGGACCCCCTTGCTTTCTAAATTCTTTCTCAGAGGGAGGAGCCTAGGTGTGGCTGAATCCACTCCTAGTCCTAGACTTGGTCAATGGTTTCTGTCTAAAGGATTAGGTGTGTAGCAACTTATCAATGTTTGCTTATCAGAACCCTCCCAGGGAATTTCACTGAGAGAGTTTAGCAAAGCTGAGATAATAAGTAATTTATTCAACTGACAGTTATCACAGGTTCTGAGTTGCTGTTGATAAATGCACTGTCTACAAAAATTGAGCTCATGTTAGTAGTTCAGAACTTTAGTTAATAATATTTTCCTGCAGATGTGTTCAAAAAGTTGGAGGCATAACCGTTACCTAAAAGGCATCACTTATTGAGGGGGAAAAGAGGTCCAGGCCCGTCAACCTGTCCATTAGGTAAGTTTTTCATTTGACTCCTCCAAAAGTGGATTTTCAAGTGCCAGTTTTATACCTTTGAAAAATCCCTGGCAGATCTTTGTGAGGTGGGACTAAGTCAATTGTTATGTATTGATTGGCTCTTGGCATAGCATGTTGTGTTGTCAGAAGCAGGACTCAGTGGTCTGGCATGCCCTTGGTGCAGGGAGCTTAGTATGTGCTTACAGGGACCTGCTGGTCTTCAACTGAAGCAGCATCCAGCTGTGAGGCCTTCACCTCACACCAGGTGTCACACAGTCAGTTTGAGTGTTGGACAATCACCCGTTTCTTTTGTTGGATAAGAAAAGTGATGTTCATTGTTCAATTCGAACCACTCCCTTTTGTTAACTCCTGGGTGATACAGGAGTCCGAGCAAGTTCCCCTCTGGCATCAACAAGTCCAGCAACTTCAATGTCCCACAGCCCCTACCCTGTCCACAGCCCAAGACCCCATTTCAGGTCCCTGGATCCAGCAGCCCCTGCCCCAGCATTGCCACATAAAGGCAAGTCTCCAGCTCCCCACAGCCCTGCCAGACCCGGCCATGGGTCTCACTGAGCTGGGCCCACCCCCAGTCCATCTTAGGCCCATCCTCATCCCCAGGAGGTGCCTAGTGCCCTGGGCTGTGGATGCCCCTGGTGTACCCTGGCTGCCCTGTTCTTGGCTGAGATAGTGGGATGGGCCCTGGCTGGCAGGCCCTGCCCTGACAGACCCCTAAGGCAAGCCTCTGACACTGCTAGTGACACAGGCCCAGTAAGCCACCAGCCCTTGTGCTCTGGCCACTTCTCATAAAGCAAGGAAGGAGGTGATGAAAAAAATAGAAAATATTAATATGAAAATATTTTATAACTAAATTAAAACAAGAAGTTCCTTTAAGAGTACACAGTAACTATTAGAATTTTTTTTTTATGTTGCTAAATCAGCTGAAAGATGAACACATAGTAGCAGTGGATTGTCATCTACTTCATGGACTACAAACTGAAAGTGTGATTAATCTTTCTAAAAATGCTTAATCAACACATATATTGCTTTCACTTTTGTAATTTCATTATTTTTTGGTACCTTGCAAATGGTAAAAATGAGGAAATTGCTTTCAGTCCAGAGCTCTGGAGCAGTGTGCTAAAGAGGGACTCCTTTTTCTATCCATTTCCTGCAAGCTTAACAGTTTTTTTTTCTGTTCACTGAAACACAGCCTTGCCCAAAACCCATCTCTTCCTCTGAGTTGTCCTAACCAGCTTCTTGTAATTAGAACAGACTCAGTCACCATTCTTGGGCATCTAATCTCAACTCCAAACTCTTAAGCATCAAGTCTTTTGATAAGTCATCTAGATGTAATATTATCACAGAATCACAGAATCATAGAATGGTAGGGGTTGGAAGGGACCTCTGTGGGTCATCTAGTCCAATCCCCTTACCAAAGCAGGGTCACCTACAGCAGGCTGCACAGGACCACGTCCAGGTGGGTCTTGAATATCTCCAGAGAAGGAGACTCCACAACCTCCCTGGGCAGCCTGTTCAGTGCTTCGTCACCCTCAGAGGGAAGAAATTCTTCCTCATGTTCAGACGGAACTTCCTGTGCCTCTGTTTGTGCCCATTGCCCCTTGTCCTGTCGCTGGGCACTACTGAAAAGGGCTTGGCCCCATCCTCCTGACACCCACCCTTCAGATATTTATAAGAATTTATAAGGTCCCCTTGCAGCCTTCTCTTCTTAAGGCTAAACAATCCCAGCTCCCTCAGCCTCTCCTCATAGGAGAGATGCTCCAGTCCCCCAAATATACTTGTAGCCCTCCGCTGGACTCTCTCCAGTAGCTCCTCATCTTTCTTGAAGTGAAGAGCCCAGAACTGGATGCAAGTACTCCAGATGGGGCCTCATTTCCCAGGAGAGGTTTTGGGAAATCCTAAAACACGTAGTGTTTGTATTTATGAAACAGGTGGTTTATTGCGCTTTTTAAATGTAAAAGTGTTTATTGTAGGCTGAAACCTCCTACTCTTAATGTAAAGAAGTTTTTTCATGTATCTTTAAAGACAACAGTTAGGCCAGAAAAAGGCATTTTGTCAAGTGAGAATATTTCCTTCACATGTTTTTTGTGAGAAAATCTACTTTCTCAGCTGTGAAGTCTATGACAATTGGCAATTAAATCTGCAGGAGTTCCTAAAATATATAGAAAAATGTTTTTACATGCAGTGAGCATTTTGAGCCCACCTTGTTATGCTATGCTTCAAGTAAACAAATCAAGTAATTTCTTCACGCATATATTTGATTTGAATTTGACAATTTTCATTATAAAATTCAATAATTTCAAATATTCATATAGTTCCCCAAAGAAAAAAATAATTGTTTCATACTTTATCAAAGTTTCTTTGGATATTAACTATAGAATGTAATGTAGATTCTTGTTTTAAATAACATCCCAGTATTTTGATAGACCTTAGATTATTACGTGGTTATCTATTAGTGTAGTTCCTTAGCATTAATGCAGCATTGACTGATATTCAACTTGACTGAAGTACTGCATTCATGTAAAAGTCAGGAAAGTAACTGACAAGTACTGACTGAGTTGTCATTTTCTGTATGGCAAGAGCTGTTACATTTATGGAATAAATATAAGGTTGAAATTAAAGTTTGTTCTATAATTATTGCAGTCTGCATACCAGGGCTAGGTCTGTGTACACATTCACGTGCTTCTTTGTTTATTCTCAGGCTGGCTGAGAACTTCCTAGCTACCTTCCCTGCCTACCATCTTCCTAGATGATACAAAGGACGATCACCTTGTCTCTAGCTTCACTAGCTAGAGACAAGGTGATTGACAGAACTCCTAACTGCCTTCACTGAAGAGTATTTGACTAACTCACAAGAACTCACCATGTGTCAAATCCAGATAGTCCCAAAGAGTCCTCAGGACAGCTCCTGATGCCTGTATACTAATGGATAGGCACCATTTCTATGCTTAAACATGTCGATCCTGGATGAGCAATCTGGCCATTCCCAAGACTTTCCCAGGTAGTTCCTACTGCAGAATTGACTGAATTGTACATAGATATTTCTAAATAGTCAATATAAAGTCTTCCTGAAGGTGCAGAAATGGTCATGTAGGACATGCTTTTTTACATGGTGAAGATAATTAGGGGGTATTTTCTACAAGTTTTAATATAATCAACAGCAATGAATGATGCATATGATGGAGTGGTCACTGAGGACCATGGGACAGCTCTAGACACAGACTCAGCAGAACAACAGTTCAGGAAGTTTCACCTGACTGAGCTGAAGAGGCTGCTTCAAGGACATCTGCAATACAGACTTCCATCCGTGTAGTGACCTATTACCCTGCTTGAGCGATCTGATTCCTGAAGAAAGTCTTACTTATGTAAAGATCACAATAAGTTACTGATTTTTATTCAACACTCATAAATGTTTGAGCAAAATGTGGTATTTCATATGGGAAATAATTAGTGTGAATATATTTGATATTAACTGCATTGACCTAGTTAATTCCATTGGTTTGATATAAAACCCCAGGACATTTTCCAACACCTGAAATTCACATCAAGGAGTATGACAGGTAATACCTTTGTAAACATGTTAATACTCCTCCCTCTGGAGAAAGGGAAGGTTGGGCCTTTTCTGGAAATGCAAGTAGCATGCTTGGAATGGAAGGGGTGAGGATATCTCAAAAGACTGTAGTTTTTGTCAAGCAGAAGTGGAGAGTAAGGACTTCTAATTCAGAAGAACAGGAAACAGAAGCACAGACAGGCTTCAGAGGTTCAAGAAGTAACCTAGGAACAAAAGGAGGCTATGCAATATTTCTTGCCAGTCACTGAGTTGACTGAAATCAAGTCTGACGGCAAGGACCTGCCTGAAAGGAAACAGTGGAAAGTAGGAGATTTGTATAAAAGCCCCTTTCTTTCCCCTTTTCTATTTATTGCATTTTATACTGCTAAATAAATAGGTCCAGGAAGCAATCTGATGGACTAGGACCCATTTTTCCATTACTTAAATATTAATGCAATTCTTGCTTCTGTTTTGGATCACTGCATCTAACTGTCTCCAATGTAAGTCTCCCATAGAGAGGACTAGTCCTAAGCAATACTGATATTACTTGACTTTAGACGTACAAATGGGTCTCACACCCTCTTTTGTAGAGTTCTGAGACATATTGGTTTGTTGTGGGGTTTGTGTGTGTTTTATTTCTTTTTTTTTTTTAAAGACCTTTGACCTTTTTTCAGGGAGCCCATCGAGAAGAGAAGGGGTAGGTATATCCACCTTTGAACTTGAGCCATTTTGGTGTCTAAGGAACTCTAACAAATTATGAAAATGTCTGTGAAAGGGGTTCAGAGTGACTAGCTGTCTAATGGCACGAAAGTCAGTAACAAATGGGAGGTAAGCACAGTGCAAAAGCTCAAAGGAGTTACATGTGAGCTAGATCAGATCCAAAAGGCACATAAGCATAATGGGAAAGCACTGTGCCTTATAGCTTCATGATTTAGAAGTTCAGAAGTAAATTTTTAACCCAGTTATAAAGCTGAGTAGTGCCACATGTTTCAAGAGCACCAGAAACAATAAAATGTAAAAACAGGAAAATATTCTGCTCATTTTAGTAAAGTGCAAATATTCAGCATTAGGATTCAAGAAAAAAATAAAATCTAAGGCAGATGTCTAGAAAATAGAATAGGTTAGAAAATTCTATTGAATTTACCAAAGGTAGATCATACTGGACTAACGTGATATGTTCCTGTGATAAGAAAACTTATTTCTAGCTGCAGGAAATGTGGTAGATTACTTCTTCCTCAAAGACAGTGAAATATTTTCTAGTGTCGCATGGGATTGGAAGAGATAAGAATCAATGGACAGCTTGCAGAGTGATTGATGACTATCTCATAGGGGTTAGAAATAGGTAGTACTGAAAGAAGAAATATAAGTTTGAAGTGAAATAACTAGTAGAATTTAACAGTAATAACTAGTAAAATTTCCCTCAATTACATTGACATAAAAATTGTATACATGCTAATGAAATTTGCTTCTGAGACAAACTTGAAACTCGTTGTCAATACATTTCAGTACAGAAGGATGGGATAACACATATAAAGAACTTAGTAAACAAGAGTGATAGGATTAAATGAAACAATGCAGGTAGTAAAATTATTGACCAAGGGACTAAAACCCAAAATGTCTAATACAAACTGGGACTTTACAATTAGGTGATTACTGGGAAGGAGCATTGTCTAGCTGTAGTAATTTCATCACAGTGTGACAATAAGGTCTATTTGGGAATGACGAATATATGGAATCTGTTTTTTTCCAACAAGGTAATTTAAGCAGATGACTGGGATTGTTGCCTCTGTTCAAAGTCTTACTGGACTTTTCCATAGAATGCAGTATATAGCTATAGTCATCCATGGTTCAAGAAGGATGAACTCAAAATTAGGTAGTACAGTGAATGATTAGCAGGAAGAAATTAAAATTTACAGACAGTAAATAAGATCATTTACCTTGTTCAGTACAGAAAAACAAATGCTAAAAGAGAGTGTGATTGCTGTCTCTATATAAAAACACTGTATGGAAGGACAGCTTTGGTA
>Ga0065711_1048186_pt1 | contig 11947 bp, 8 predicted proteins | sample Hoacrofraction12_FD_59098 | JGI IMG/M metagenome (GOLD analysis project Ga0065711, IMG submission 59098) | Hoatzin crop microbial communities from Cojedes, Venezuela - Epithelial fraction 12 v2 (version 2) | ecosystem: Host-associated > Birds > Digestive system > Esophagus > Crop | place... | reverse complement strand
GGTGTACTCGCACGGCACCATTATATCGGGCAAAAAGTATTGACGGCATCAAAAAATCGTCGTACCTTTGCACCCGACACCGAGGCTGCCCTGGTTTAAGTTGGCAGTATTATTCATCTTAAAAAATACAAGCAATATGCAAAATCTTATCATTTCCATGGTCGTAGCGATTCTCACTTACGTGCTTTCTGACGAAGACTAAGGCTCAGACCTTCCACTCACAAAGGGAGTATCGACCGCACGGCGGTCGAAGGCTCCTGCTAAAATAGAAAAATAATAACTCTTAAATTTAATACATTATGAACAATATCAACTGGCGCATAGTCGCCGCAATCCTTCAGGCTGTAGCAGTTACCATAAGCGAATGCATGCCAAATGACAAGAAGGCTTAACAGCCACACTCTCTCAAGGGGACTTCGGTCGGAAAGGCCGACCGGAGACTCCTTACAAAAAACAACCGAGACCACCCTGGTTTAAGTAGGTGGGATATAAACCTTAAAATTTAAATACTATGATTATCTGTTCACCAATTAACCCATTCGACGAAATTATTGAAATGATTAATGATTTCTTTAGGCGATAGCCTTCACTCTCACAAGGGGCTTCGGACGGAAGACCGGCCGGAGACTCCTTACAAAAACAACCGAGACTGCCCTGGTTTAAGTAGGCAGGATTTTATAATCAGCTAATTGTATATACTATGAAGACTATGTGGATTAAGTCTGGCAAGTTGTTGGTGAACGTTACTGTTTCAAACTGTCCGTTCCACGATGACGACATGTAATAAAACTCCCTCTTCGGAGGCTTCTCGGATTAGTTTCGTTGGTGGCTCATCAACGAAATTAATATAATTTATTTCGAACTTTAAACCTAAAACCAACTAAAGAAAAAGGAGGAAACATTTATGACAAAGCGAATTGTAAAGGGATATATTTCGATTGTGCCTGCGCAACCCCTTCTTCTCAAGAATTTTAATAACGAGGAGGAGAGGGTTGTTCAGATAAGATTGACAAACTGGCTGGGCGTAGTGATGAACCCCGAGAACACTGTAATGGTAAATGTTATGGTTCACAGCAAGCCTGTAAATGGCAGCGCCAACTGTGAAAAAAACAACGGCAATTGGGAGACCAATGGAGTGCCGGGGATTCACAAATACGGCGTGCCACCATACGAAGTAGTCAACGACAAGCGTATCGACAAAAGCAATCCGGACTGCACTGTTTTCCCTTCTTGGATTCCCGTGGATTTCCTGAAGGGAGGCAAGGAGGGCGACGTCCTCGTTTTCGAAAACACGCAATACAGATTGAACTTAACCATTTGTCAGAAGGGCAGTTTCTATCCCGACGAAATGCAGAATGTCATCGATTCTCTTCTCGATACAAAGCTGTCAAAGAAAAAAGGCGAGATATTGAGCCTGATTTACTGACTGCAAAAAGTTGCTATTGTTTTTTTTGAACCTTCGCTGACATAATGAATGTGCACAAAATAGGGTGCCTCCTCCCGCATTTGCATCACTGCAATACCGGGAAGGAAGGCACCCTTGCATTGTCTTTATATCACTGCATCTGAATATCGCGATGAGAATCTGGCAAATCATCCGATATTTTGTAGCCGAAAAATATATGCGATGCAGTGTGCAGACAAATGCGCTTTTTATCAATTTATTCTCAATAATTCAATTTATCCTATTCCAATACCGATTTTTAATGGACATTCCCGAACGGCTTGCCGTTCTAATTCTCAATTCTCAACTCTCAATTTGACAGCACAGCTGTCATAGATGGATAATTACTTTGACTTCAGGCATATCATCGAGAACAACCCATTCGGCCAGAGTCTCAATCCGAATTTTAATGGATAATTACTTTGACGACGACGACACGGAGGCATCAAATATTTTCCTTGCAGTCTCAATCCGAATTTTAATGGATAATTACTTTGACCCATAAAAAGCAGAATTATGAGCAAGACAATGGGAAGTCTCAATCCGAATTTTAATGGATAATTACTTTGACAAAGGCATGAATATGATGCTAGAGAAGGTGAAGGAACTGTCTCAATCCGAATTTTAATGGATAATTACTTTGACAAAATGAAAAAAGCAAAAATCAGAGACCTCTTCGAGTCTCAATCCGAATTTTAATGGATAATTACTTTGACTCTGGTAAAAAGGGATTTGAAGGGGGTTAGAATTCGTCTCAATCCGAATTTTAATGGATAATTACTTTGACAGAGAAAATGAAAACGATTATTGGAGAGGATACTAGGTCTCAATCCGAATTTTAATGGATAATTACTTTGACTTGGAAAAGACTCTTATTCTCCATTAATTATTGGCAAAGTCTCAATCCGAATTTTAATGGATAATTACTTTGACACCGGGGGTCTTAAAACCGTTAAAGTTGACACCAAACCGTCTCAATCCGAATTTTAATGGATAATTACTTTGACGAGAATTTATTTCAGTGTGGTCTCACTTTGACCGACGTCTCAATCCGAATTTTAATGGATAATTACTTTGACGCGCCGCCGCAAGTCATGGGTGACGATGTGGCAACGGGTCTCAATCCGAATTTTAATGGATAATTACTTTGACATACATTACACCACAGGGCAAAAAACTTTCCAGTTTGTCTCAATCCGAATTTTAATGGATAATTACTTTGACCCAACGCTTTTAGCCTCCAAATGCTGGAGGCCAAGGAGGTCTCAATCCGAATTTTAATGGATAATTACTTTGACTTTATGTCTGTAATGGACTAAATTGAGACTTTATGTCTCAATCCGAATTTTAATGGATAATTACTTTGACGCTTGGCCTTGAATGGCATCGACCCCTAGTAGAAAGTGTCTCAATCCGAATTTTAATGGATAATTACTTTGACGTTATAGCGGAAAACTATGAAGGTGATCAAACAAATTGGAAGTCTCAATCCGAATTTTAATGGATAATTACTTTGACTTAACAAAATTTAACATTATGGAAAAAGAGTTGTATTAGTCTCAATCCGAATTTTAATGGATAATTACTTTGACGAAAAAAGAGATTATATGGTAGTATCATACTGCCGCCGCGTCTCAATCCGAATTTTAATGGATAATTACTTTGACAGTTTCGAGAATAGCGGTCTTGAAAATGATGTAAAATGTCTCAATCCGAATTTTAATGGATAATTACTTTGACCCGAGGCTTACGTGAACGAAAAGTTGGCCAATAAGATGTCTCAATCCGAATTTTAATGGATAATTACTTTGACGGTCGTATCGTCGGCCATAACAATATCCACAAGAGAGTCTCAATCCGAATTTTAATGGATAATTACTTTGACATTTCAAGAAGATTAGAAGAATATATAGCATATGTCTCAATCCGAATTTTAATGGATAATTACTTTGACATAGGGACGCCCGAGTTGAAAGATCCCAAATTTTAAAGTCTCAATCCGAATTTTAATGGATAATTACTTTGACGTATGGATTAGTAAAGGATGAGAAAAGAACCCATATGTCTCAATCCGAATTTTAATGGATAATTACTTTGACATATTACATGAATCCTGGGGAACTCCAGGTCGGTGCAGTCTCAATCCGAATTTTAATGGATAATTACTTTGACTGATGGAAAAAATTAAGATAATGTTTTTAATGTTCTTGTCTCAATCCGAATTTTAATGGATAATTACTTTGACGACATGCGGAGTATGGGTATGCTCGATGAAGGAGAGGAGTCTCAATCCGAATTTTAATGGATAATTACTTTGACACCTAGATGGTTAAAGGTTCAAAGTACGTATTTAAGTCTCAATCCGAATTTTAATGGATAATTACTTTGACTCAGTAAACTCATTGCCAGGAAGTTTGAAAATAAACGTCTCAATCCGAATTTTAATGGATAATTACTTTGACTGGACTCCCCTCTTTAGACACATAGTAATATTTTTTGGTCTCAATCCGAATTTTAATGGATAATTACTTTGACAAATTTTAAAATTTAAACATTATGGCAAGAAAAAAGAGTCTCAATCCGAATTTTAATGGATAATTACTTTGACCCTCCAAGAATCCGAAAGGGTAATTAAGGAGGAGAAAGAGGTCTCAATCCGAATTTTAATGGATAATTACTTTGACACGCTGGTGTGATGGTAGCACTTGGAATAACAGAAGCTGTCTCAATCCGAATTTTAATGGATAATTACTTTGACACCCCGGTTTTTTTCGTTCCCCTCTCATATTTTTTTAGTCTCAATCCGAATTTTAATGGATAATTACTTTGACAAAAACAAAATTTTGACAAGACCTGGGACGAGTGTCTCAATCCGAATTTTAATGGATAATTACTTTGACACACCAGCACCAACGAAGCCGACGGCAAGCGACGAGTCTCAATCCGAATTTTAATGGATAATTACTTTGACAATGCCGAAGAAGGTATCAAGAGTGAGATAAATTCAGTGTCTCAATCCGAATTTTAATGGATAATTACTTTGACGCCGCCCGAAATAAAAGTGTCTCTATAATTGCTTAAGTCTCAATCCGAATTTTAATGGATAATTACTTTGACTTGCTCAAATAAAGACTATCAATACAAAAATATTGGTCTCAATCCGAATTTTAATGGATAATTACTTTGACCTCCATTATATCAGTGATCGCAGGAGCCCCCGTATGTCTCAATCCGAATTTTAATGGATAATTACTTTGACAGGTCCTTGGTGTACTGCATATTACCGTAGTAGTAACAGTCTCAATCCGAATTTTAATGGATAATTACTTTGACACCAGGGAGTGTAACTTCTTATCCGAAGGAATCCTGTTGTTTCAATCCGAATTTTAATGGATAATTACTTTGACATACCCTAACTCGATAAGGTATTCAATAAGATTATATGTGTCTCAATCCGAATTTTAATGGATAATTACTTTGACCAGATTTAAGAAAATTTACTTGAACGAAAATCTCACAGTCTCAATCCGAATTTTAATGGATAATTACTTTGACTTTTCTTGGATCACTGCTGGGCAATCGTTCACTAGAGGATCCACGTCTCAATCCGAATTTTAATGGATAATTACTTTGACTGTGGAGGATCATAGAGCATCAAAAGGGTTAAAGGAGGTCTCAATCCGAATTTTAATGGATAATTACTTTGACGCAGGTACGCCAGGTTGCTTCGACCGCTTCTCGTGTCTCAATCCGAATTTTAATGGATAATTACTTTGACATATGAGAGAAAGTTTGAAAAGGAGATTTTCAAGTGTCTCAATCCGAATTTTAATGGATAATTACTTTGACTTAACAAATTAAAATTTAAAAATTATGGAAAAGAAAATTGTCTCAATCCGAATTTTAATGGATAATTACTTTGACGACATTCTTAAGATAGATTGTTTTGATTCACATATGTGTCTCAATCCGAATTTTAATGGATAATTACTTTGACAGATGAGGAGTATCTCAGGAGATACATATTCTTCTAGGTCTCAATCCGAATTTTAATGGATAATTACTTTGACTCTGGTTTTATTTGAGGGGATAGAATATAATAAGATAAGTCTCAATCCGAATTTTAATGGATAATTACTTTGACATATATTACAGGTGAGACACCCGATGGAGAATCGGGATAGTCTCAATCCGAATTTTAATGGATAATTACTTTGACAGATAGCGGCATGGGTGAATGCGGCGGCCGCCTACTCGTCTCAATCCGAATTTTAATGGATAATTACTTTGACTGATAAAACTAATGATGAGACATGGAATTCTTTCAAGAGTCTCAATCCGAATTTTAATGGATAATTACTTTGACGGAAAGCTGGCAGAATGCACTCTTGAGGAGTTGCGTTGTCTCAATCCGAATTTTAATGGATAATTACTTTGACTTTGGGGCAGCGAGTGTTCAGAGCAAGAGGTTAAGTCTCAATCCGAATTTTAATGGATAATTACTTTGACAAAGAGTGGCTGCGCCTTTACAAAGAAGACGAAGCCAGGTCTCAATCCGAATTTTAATGGATAATTACTTTGACCTCGACAGGAACTTATAAATACAACGAGAAGAAGAGTCTCAATCCGAATTTTAATGGATAATTACTTTGACAATTTAAAAATTTAAGTATTATGGAAAAAATTATTTTGGTCTCAATCCGAATTTTAATGGATAATTACTTTGACCCTTTGAAGATATTAACAATTTAAATTTATTTATTATGGGTCTCAATCCGAATTTTAATGGATAATTACTTTGACTGTGGTACTGTATACAGTAACCACAAATAGTGGAAGTCTCAATCCGAATTTTAATGGATAATTACTTTGACTGAGACGGACAGTCTCGGAGATGAAATCTCGAAGTGGGTCTCAATCCGAATTTTAATGGATAATTACTTTGACAAGGTACAAACAAACAGAGGAACAAACAAACATTTTAGAGTCTCAATCCGAATTTTAATGGATAATTACTTTGACTCCGACGCCGGAGAGGGCATCGCCCTGACGTTCGACAGTCTCAATCCGAATTTTAATGGATAATTACTTTGACGATGAAAAACCTTTAACTAAGGTTCAAAAAGCAGAAGTCTCAATCCGAATTTTAATGGATAATTACTTTGACTTATGACAAGAAAAATCATTAGTGGGTCACTAATAATGGTCTCAATCCGAATTTTAATGGATAATTACTTTGACAATTGGCAACGTTCCGCCACCGCGGTGAAAATCCGCGGTCTCAATCCGAATTTTAATGGATAATTACTTTGACTCTGCGAGTGTGATGGCGGTACCGGAGGGTGCGTCGAGGTGTCTCAATCCGAATTTTAATGGATAATTACTTTGACTGGACTGCAGAAATAAAGCAGGATGAATATGAATATGTCTCAATCCGAATTTTAATGGATAATTACTTTGACTAATAATAGTCCGGAAATACGCGTGCTTGTAAAACCGTCTCAATCCGAATTTTAATGGATAATTACTTTGACCAACATGGATGACGCGCTTGATCCGCGCCATTCCGGGGTCTCAATCCGAATTTTAATGGATAATTACTTTGACATGGTCGTATCGTCGGCCATTACATTAGCAGCGAAAGTCTCAATCCGAATTTTAATGGATAATTACTTTGACAGAAGGAAGTGAGCTTTTGGATAAACTTGGTCCAAGTCTCAATCCGAATTTTAATGGATAATTACTTTGACAAAAGCAGTGTTCAGTTAAAGAGAGAAGTTATGGCTGTCTCAATCCGAATTTTAATGGATAATTACTTTGACTTATTTTCATACCCCGGAAGGGGATAGTTAATAATAGTCTCAATCCGAATTTTAATGGATAATTACTTTGACTGTGGAAGGAACAGATGCTCTCGGAGGTTTTATCACTCTGTCTCAATCCGAATTTTAATGGATAATTACTTTGACGCGTATTGCAACCGCGTATCAAAAAAGACTGGCAAAGGTCTCAATCCGAATTTTAATGGATAATTACTTTGACCCTGAGACTTAAGATTCCCTTTATATAAAGGGGTTTCCGCCGCTTTTGAAACACTTTTTAAAGTGTATTACACGAAATTAACGTGCTTCTTAGCGGGTGCAAAGGTACAAAAAAAAACAATATGTCAAAGAACCTTTTTGGTTAAATAACCATAAATTGATGCTATTTTATGTCAAAATGTTGATTCTGGCTTAAACAACAGTCAATTTTGCAATCTAACCCCCTCTTTTTGAGGTTAATTTAGGTTAATATTGCTGTCTCTGATTTTCAAATCATCCTCACTTATTGTTAAAATGATAATATATTATCACTTTTTGTCGTCCCTCAGTTTTTGTGCTTCAGACGACTTCTTACACTCTGAAATCAGAAAAACAGAGTGTTTTTGTTCTTCACCACCACGTCGATGTTGATGCTCTTTCCTATCACTTTCATGCTTTGCAAGAGGTCGAGCGACACGGGGCATACGATGATGCTGTCGTGGTTGTCGTAGAGAGCTTGCACCTCGGCGAGGTCGGCCTTTATCATCTGATACGTCTCGCCAGGCAGGTCGGCAAGAAATATAGACTTTTGCATTCTAATACATCCCTGCCTTTCGAGATACTTCACTACGTTGTATCTCACTTTGTCGCTCTCTATGTCGTACATTACAAAAAACAGCATATTCCCTTGTTTCCTTTCCGGTCTGTTTACTATTCCAAGTATTTTCTCCACTCTCTCTTCCAAATCCGGCAACTCATCAAAGTCGTTGGGTGTGCGGTTGGCGGGAGGAGAATTTTCGATGCCTGCACGTTTCAGTTTGCGAAGTATGTCGATATAGTTTTGTGGAGTCCTTTGCTTTGTCATACCTTTTTATATTATAGGCTGCCGACGTAAGTCTTTATTAATTCTGCCACCAAATCATTCAGTTCAGCATTCGTTCCTGCCCTTGGTGATTTCACTGCGGTGAAGCCGCGCTTTCCGAAGAAAAGGTTTGTCTCTGATTTCTTTATCCCCATTTTCACTCTTATCTTTTTGCCATACTGGATGTTGATTATTTCATACACCTCAAGCCCTGTCTCATTGATGTAATTGCACAATCCCGACATAATTTCCTCGAGCTCGGCCGGCACAAACGCCGGTGCTGTCTCTTGTCGAAATTTTCCCCGAGGGTTGAGCTTGGCTTTTATGCGAGCCATAATCTCTTTGTCGGGGTCAGGGTCGTGTGCCGTTTCCTTAGCTTTCCCCCGAACCTTTTGCTCTTTCTCGATTTTCTGCATCTCTGCTTTGACTTGCATCGTCTGTTGCGGATTTTCTTCATCCACTAATGCTTTTAAATCCACAATTGCGGCTTTGGGGTTGAAATAAGCCTTTGGGTCTGCGCTTATAAAGCATGGTTTTGTCACATCGCTCGTTTTGTTGTCGATTATCTGCGTGATGCTATATTGCATTGCGAAATTGTAGGCGAACTGTTTGTAAAAAAGCGAGAACAATCCCGCATCGTGGCATTTTTCTTTAAGATGGAACATCACTCTCAGCCCGTCGTTGTTGGCAGTTGCGAAACACATCATCACTCTTTCGTCTTTCTCAATCTTTGCTCTTATTTTATCGATGTCGAGTTGCTTTGCGCTTATATTGTCGATGTCGAGGACGAACAGTTCGGTGTATGCGAAATTATTCTTCTTCCGATAAGGCGGATTGTAAGAGCCGCATACGAAATAGGGCAGCGACTTTTCCTGCCGCAAATATGAGTTTTTGTTGATGTTATACACTATGCGCAGCTGTCTTATCTTCGCTTCCCGTTCAGAGTCGGGTTTGCGCAGAGCCTTGTATAGATTTTCAGCTGTGATTTTTTTCAGCTTCTCATCAGCCGCGGATATGTTTTCGCCTGTCATTATCATTTCTCGTGCTTCTTAAAGGTTTTTGCCAGTTTGAAGGCGTAATCATCGAGTACGTAGGAGCGAGAGTGCATTTGTCCGTTGTATTGTATCTTGTCCTCCATATAATCATTCACCGACTGAATGAGTATGCGCCTCCCGAGAGGTTCGAGCCAACAGGAGCCGTCTTCTTTCACAGAGAAAAATTCATCGTTTACAGCGCCTTGAGCCATCAGATTGTAAACCACGTAATCAATCCATACACGATAGAGTTCTATCACATCATATACCAGCACAGGCCTGTTGAAATTATCCCGGTGCATAATGCCGATATAGGGGTCGATGCCGGCACGTATCAGTGCACTTTCAATCTTTCCATATAGGAGACCATAGCCATAATTGAGCAGTGCGTTGGCAGCGTCTTTTGCCGGGTGCTGGCTTCTTTCCTTGAATCGCAGTTTTTCAGGCAGTATATAGTTCATCGTGGTGAAATACGCTTTCGATGCCTGCCCTTCAAATCCTCGCAGCGACGGGGCGATGTCTCTCACTTGGTCGCTGTCGGTGTCTTTTATTTTCTTCCTTAGGCTTTCGAGTTTGTTGATGCTTTTTGAAACTTTGTCTTTAAGAGCTTCGTTCTCAATAAGCGACAGCATTAAAGCCTGTTGGTTTTCAATTTTCTGGCATATCACGTCTTTTATCCAATCCACGGCGGCGTGGGAGGATGTGAAATTCAACTGCCCTTTTCTTATGGTCGATATGGAGCCGTATTTTGGACTCCACACCCTTGCCACCACATTGCCTGCTTTGTCGGAGAAAATAACTTCAATCTCATTTTCCACTGCCAGCATAATGGCATCGCTGGTGATTTGTGAGCCTTTGCCAATAAGAATGCTTTTTATTCCCTGTGGAGGCACTCTCTGCTTTCCCTCGTCGCTTTTAATGACGAAGGCCTCATTGTCGCGGTTAAGCGAAACTCCGTATGAGTTAAGTACAATTTCCATAGGCGTTATTGTTTAGGTCTTTACAGTGTGGTGATTTTAGTATGTTGCCTCAATCACATAAATGTCTTCTTCGTTCTTGCTCCAATAGGCTTTCAATTTGTATTCATCGCATAAATTTGATAGAGCCCATTCCACTTCCCCGGGGTCTTGTTTACCCCAAAATTTAACATGGTAATATACTGTCTTGTTGGCAGGGTCTTTATGCGATTTTATTCCATCGAAAGGAATACTGTAATCATGCAGCGTCTCAAGGATAAGACGCCTTATTGTGTCCACTCTGTTTTGTCGTACCATAGTAATACATGTTCTATTTTGTGCAAAGGTACGGTTTTTTTCGATAACTCGATACGTTTTTTGTGTTAATTTATCTTATCTTTAACGAAAATCACGACAATATCATCATTTGTCCTCTTTAGCCAGAGATATTGCGGAATATGAATGGAGTAGGGGAACTATAATATAAACGCAGCGAGGGGCTGGAAGAAAAGAAACGAAAAAAGGTAGAGGCTGAATCAAGACAATGAAACTATAATATAAATGCGGCGAGGAGCTGGAAGAAAGTTCTGTTTTTTTACTTGGAAAAACGACAAACGTTCTTGCTTTGAGGCTTGATATTAAGAAAATCATGACGATTTATAGTTTATTAACGCTAAAAATCGGTGATTTTCAGCGAAAATATGTACTTTTGCAGCCAAGAAATCGCGTTAATATACTATAATCCGCGTTAAAATGTATTGCGGAAAGTGGCGCAAAGCCTTTTGTACAAAGGATTCTAAATGTCGCAGGGTCGGAGTGCTTGTCCATAAAAAGTCGGATTGCGACACCGTATAGCCTTGCTTACCGTCCTTGGGCGCAACATCCGTCGGAGTGCTTGTCCATAAAAAGTCGGATTGCGACTCATAATATTCATTGATATTGATGATCTCAAAAGCGTCGGAGTGCTTGTCCATAAAAAGTCGGATTGCGACCATTGATCCACTGATCTACAGCAGACTCCATTTTATTGTCGGAGTGCTTGTCCATAAAAAGTCGGATTGCGACAATCATGTGATCATCTTTGACACTTTGGATTCCCAGTCGGAGTGCTTGTCCATAAAAAGTCGGATTGCGACCCACATATCTCTTTGTGGGAAATCACTGATCCACTGTGTCGGAGTGCTTGTCCATAAAAAGTCGGATTGCGACCTATCTGAATCAATAATGATTAGGGTGATGATTTTATTGTCGGAGTGCTTGTCCATAAAAAGTCGGATTGCGACTCTTTTGTAGACTACGTCACGATGACCTTTCGATGCATTGTCGGAGTGCTTGTCCATAAAAAGTCGGATTGCGCACTCACTATAAAATTGAAATGGCATTTGCATATTGCGGAGCTGGATGAAATACTATTTCTAATCATTAATCCGAAGGCTCATCAGGAGATTTTATGTCATATTTACACTGACAATATTTCATTGTGTCAGTATGGCATAAGTGCCTGATTGTCAATAATGTCAGAACTGTCATAATGCCAATGCCCTTTTGTCATACCATGGGCTTTTCATATTGAAAAAATCTTCTATAAATTATATAAATAAGGTGGCGAATGGTGGTGGAAAAAATAGGCA
>Ga0065711_1009167_pt1 | contig 11947 bp, 7 predicted proteins | sample Hoacrofraction12_FD_59098 | JGI IMG/M metagenome (GOLD analysis project Ga0065711, IMG submission 59098) | Hoatzin crop microbial communities from Cojedes, Venezuela - Epithelial fraction 12 v2 (version 2) | ecosystem: Host-associated > Birds > Digestive system > Esophagus > Crop | place... | reverse complement strand
ACGCCAAGGTGGTTTTTTTTTTTTTTTTTTTTTTTTTTTTAAAAAACCCTACTTAATCTGGGAACTTGTTGCTACAAATGATGATTGAGATGAGGAGGTTGCAAATATTTCATGTATAAAATTTTGTACAGTTATTCCTCCACACAGAGTAAGCAGGCAATATACACATAAAGCTAAGTGCATCCAAATATAAAAGCAACGTACAAAAAGGAAGCACTGTTAGGAGTGTAAATATATAATATACAAATGCATTTTATACATACACAAAAATCTCCACTGAATTAAAATCCCAGTGGAAAGAATAAAAGTTAGACTGATATTGGCTCAGTTTATTTACAAGGCTAAATTTTCTTCATCTTCAAGGATTTTGTTTCACATGCATTAACACAACAGCTCAGAGCAAAACTGCACTCACTGCTAGCTTCCTGCTCCAGCCAGAGAACCTCAGCCAAATGCCAGCCATTGGTGAAATTCTTCCTACGTGATCAGGTCAGCCCTGGTTTAGTCAGCAGACATTTGGGGAAAACAAGACGAGTATGTAATTTACTCAGTCAGCTGATGAAACAAGTTTAAGGCAATCCATTCTCATGGCTGAAGAAGAATGAATCTGCCTTGAAGTCATGTGCCACCAATAATGCAAAAACTAGAGATGAAAAACTTGATTTGCAGATCTTGGAGTGAGCTAGGAACTGACGCCTAAATAGCAACCTGAAACTCCACACACATCAGGAACCCATGAAATCACTTCTATAGGATTTATTGTCCAGAACAGCACAGTAATTTCAGCCTCCTCCTGATCCTCATCCTGGTGTTTGAATTCTAATTTTGATGCTTACTTGCAGTCTTCTGAAATACGTGACTCTTCACAAACACTGTAAATAACCTCGTACAGATTTTGTCAACACTACAAATGGGACTCCTGCACTTCAACCTGAATGATGCAACAGCCAGGTAACACAGCACGCTCCGCCAAACTCATCTCACAGTACTCAGTAACAGCATAACCAAGAAAACTAGGATGGAACAAACAGTTCTGTTCCTATACTGGCACTGTGCTTTATACACCCGCCTGCCTTTAGTTTGGAATATGCAGGTGGTGGAGGAAAGAGCTGGCAATAATACACGCTATAGTTACCTTTCACTAAAGGGGACGGACAGAATGGGTGAAGATCAGCAGGCAGTTTCAGCTCATGCAATTTCAAAATGACCTTTTGAAAGTAATTATTAGCGCCGAGTTGCAGCATTCAGCTGAAATTGAACTCTGCAGAATTCCAGGCGCTTACAAAGTAGAAATTGCAGAAGAAAAATGCATCGTACGCATCAAAAAGGAGGGGGCCACTCAGACACAGCTTTCCTCCTCCTCCAGTTTGTTTTTTTGCCATCTTACATTGAAGAAAAAGCAACACACCACATATCTATCAAAATAAAGCATATCCAAATACACAGCTGAAAAACGTACGAGTAAACATGTCAATGAATCGGTTCCAACTCAAGAAAGAAGAATTGAGCACAAAGACACAATCTAAGACAGCTGTCAGAATCACAGAATCACAGAATAGTAGGGGTTGGAAGGGACCTCTGTGGGTCATGTAGTCCAACCCTCCTGCTGAAGCAGGGTCACCTACAGCAGGCTGCACAGGACCTTGTCCAGGCGGATCTTGAATATCTCCAGAGAAGGAGACTCCACAACCTCCCTGGGCAGCCTGTTCCAGTGCTCCTTCACCCTCAGAGGGAAGAAGTAGTCGGTAGTTCATAGTTCAAATTTGGATGAAAATTTTGCCTAAAGTAGGAGGGAATATCAGATGGCTGCAGAGACACTCCTAGGCTAGTTCACAGCCTGTAGTCATTTCTAAAGCTCTAATTCTGTTCTGTTGATTAGACGGGGAAAAAAAAAGTGGGAAGGGACGGATCTGTCACCAGCTTGGGTCTCTGCAGCGCACGTGCCAGCACCCACACTCACTCTGCGTGCTGCAAAGCAACTGCACTGGCCTCAGAGAGGCTGTGAAGAAAGAATTGGTACCATTGCCCGGGACGTCTGCCAAGCGAAAATTCACCTCCTGTGAATATCCTTGCAACTTGATAGCACAAATAAGATTATATAGCTACATTATTTATATTTCAAACATTACCATACACTACACATGACAGCACAGGTAATGCAAAACCAACTTTTACTTCATGAGACTGAACTAAGTAAGTGAAACTGCAGTTGACATTTATGGTATTGATCAAGCTCCAACATTAACACAAAGTGAAATAGCTTGGGAAGGTTATCCATCTGCTGATTAGTGATTCACCTCCTTCCAGCTGATCTCCAAGTACGACAGCATCGTGTGTGTTTGCGTTCTCCTTCATTGTGAAGCATTAGCTCCATTTCACATGCTGTAAATGCAGCACTAAAATTACCATGCTTTACCTACACAAAACTAAACAGTTCATGCTGCTTTCAGAATGACTCTATTGCCCTAAAAAAACCCCTCTCAAACGCCATAGCAACAGCAGCAAACTCCATGTCTGCTAATAAAAGCCCCCCCTAAGACACTCGTCAAAGACAAAGCTGTTCTCTTAGGTTATATCAGTAGAGAATCCTTGAAAGGCTGCTGTTAAAGTGAATAATACTGTCTATGTCATCACCGAATATGCAAAATCACCTGGAAGATTTCTAGCACAGATTCCATCAATTATATGAAAATACTGCGCTCAGTAATACCACAAATTCCAGGTCGATCAGGACTGCAGGCAGCTGCTATGTGGAGTGCACAGAGAGCACAAGCAGTCCCTACACGGATCCAAACTAAGGGCAAGCTCTTGTCACTGGAGCACAGACGACACACTGAGCTGCTCCCTTCCCAAAAGCAGGAAGGGAGGAGCACAGATGACACGAGACACTGTCTTGTTTTCCCTTCACATCAGCCAGGTGAACGCAAGGGAACTGCCACGAGCACTCTCTTGATAGGTACAGTAACACATCCCTTCTTTCTCCATCTCTCCCGGTGCTTCCACAGGAGCAGTAAAGCTCTTTATTTTCTGTCCCAACTTCTTACTGTCAAGCAAAACTGCACAATGAATGGGGATACAGTTCAGCTGAGAGCAGAATTTGATTTAATATTCCTATAACACTGAACATAAAAATGCACTATAGAAGTGCTAAGCCTTATTAAGCTTGGCAACAGTGAATGCAGGGTGACAGTCTCCCTAGGCTTGGCAGTACTGCTCACCAGAAGGCCCCAACGTCTATAAGCACAACCAGACAACGCAGAGAACACTTACGGGTAGAAAACCGAGGACATGCTCCTCCTCACAAATCTAGACAGTCAGTCTTCATGGCTTTCATCTGAGCACAGGAGGCTCAGCTTTATTTGCTCTGTCTGGCACAGATATGGGACCTGACTCTCGGGCCCTGGTGGCACATGCCTACTACCGGAGACGTGCCGCTTGTAAAACGCAGCTGGCACAGGGATCTGAACTTCCATCAGTCACATAACATAGGAGCGCCTGACCCCAGCGCTACAGAGCATGCCGGTGCCTGTCTCTCTCCTCCAACAAATACTAGATTATTTATATTCAGTGAAGTAGCTCCTGAGAGATCAGGGGAGAGAGTGAGAAAGAGAGAAAACTAATTGTGTACCAGGTGTGAGTGTATCATTTTCAGTTCTCTCCTCCACCATGATTTGACTTTCCAGGTGAGTATCTTGACAACTACCTCCTCTTTGCGAACCTCTTGCTCTGATGTGGAATTTGCCCTCCAAAGAGACATCTCTTGTTTGGGGAAACGTCACTGGAATCGACATATTTCCTGAAATGTTTGGGTTTCAGCACACTTTCAAAGAAATTGGATTTTACATTTTAAAGCTCTACCACAGTGATATAGGCAACACTTTAATGTGAGGCATAAGTCACAGCAGCAGATTTCTCTTTCACAGATGGTGGTAGAAGTCTTAAGTTGGAGGAGCTTTTCTGAAGAGGCGCAGGGGGCTCATGCGCGGTGCTGGGCTCGTGCCTGGGGCAGCGCGCCTGCCCGGACAGAAACGTCCCGAGTACTCTGGTCATTTATTTCTTTACTTACCTAAGCCAAGGTAAACAAAATGTAGGCTAAATATAGTGAATAGGAGCTTTTTGTAGATTACAGTAGGAACTAAGTAAAACTCTGTGTGCATAACTTCAAGTCTGTCTAAAATAGCGAATAACCAACTTACCCATTTTTCTTCGTATATAAGTGAAAGGCTCCACGGGTTCTGAATGTATCCACACACCACTGCTGCTATAAAGACAGACTAATTCTACTATACAGCCCAATAAAAGACAAGATAGCTGGTAATCTGCCTCTTTGTGAAGCAGTGCTTCTCATCTCACATAGCAAAGTAAGAGACAGCACAGAAAGCTAAAAGGACAGCACTTTATCTCTTTGTTTGAAAATTTTCAATAGACAGCATTTAAAAGGGTTCTATTCAAATGCATCACGAAAGAAAACGGTGTCTAGTTCAGGCTGGGCACAGCGACCTGCCCTAGTTTATAGCTGAACAAAGGCATAAAAGCAAATGATAAAGTTCCATTTTGTTATACAATATTTCATTAGGGAGCTAATTAAACAGGCTGTACTCCAATGCAGCATATAAACAATATTACACATGAAGGGGAGCATTTCTGGGAAGGTATGAGCTGATAGCACTAACATAAATGATTTAAATTTTTTTTTTCTTTTCTCAACTGTTAGGAACAAAAAGCTTTTTTCCCCATTACCTCATCCTAAGTAGTTTTTCAAATCAAGCCCATGTTCACATTCACGCTGTCACTGATAATGGATCTTGTGTCAAATAAGAAGAGAGTAAAGGACCTGATAATAAGTGCAATTATAAAACATCAAAAATGGTAGATCAAAGTGGATTTCCTTTATTCCACTATGTACAGTCACTTCACAGCTTTTCAGCGTTCCTGTCATGCGGTCCTGACAGGATGTATTAATTTTCTCTATTATCAGAGCAACAAGAATGGCACACTTCAGAAGGCAGCTGACAAATGCAGCTCCTCATTATTACTCTGTCTTACTTTTATTCATTTTGTTTATAAAAACACTTTAAAAATCCCCTTCTCCTGAGATTCTCAGGCATGACGATACCCATCAAACGGTTGATAAACCTGTGATAAACAAAACTTGGGGACAAACTCTCAAGCCTTCTAAGTACTGCCACTCTTTAAAAAAGAACTAAATTGTACAGCCTACTAAACTTTCAAACCCAGTAATGAGTTCATGTTAGAAGGGCTTGAAAACTTTACCTAAATATTCCCACTCTAACTCATCTTGGAAGAGTATCTATTTTCTGAATATTCGCTAAATTCTGTATGGGAATTTATAGCATAGATTGGTAATTTAATATATAAACTGTATCTCAAGGGAAAAAAAAAAGCTCAGGCGTTAAGCAAAGTAGCTCAGCTTCATTGTTCCTGCCTTGGCCCCATGGGTACCATGACTCAACTCCTGGTGCAACTGCTCAGGTTTATCACCGCAGCGATAGTTAGAAGCTTCTGAAATGAAATGCGCGTGCCAAGAAAACAGTTTTACAGCATCCTCCCACAGGAAAAAATACGGATAGAGGTTTTGAGCTGCTGGTCTCCTCAATAAACTATGCTTACCCTTCCTGACAGGAAAGCTTGCAGGAGTGTTTGCTTTTGAACTGATCACAAAATGTGTCCAGTATTGCTAATATGCAAAGGAACACAGACTCAAGTCCAAAGAAAGCAGAATAAGAATCAAGCAAATTGCATAATATAAACAAGTGCACACAAAATAAAGTTCCAAAGCAACACACTGTCATATAAAATTGCATACCCCTGTTGAAGTGAGTAAACCATAACAATTCGCACTAAGTGAAAACACAATATTCACATTAAACCCTGAAAACTACTATATTCAACATGCAGAAATTCATAGGATAAATTCTACCCTAAGCATGCATGCTAACGTAAAGCATCATGTCCAAGAAGTCGACACGTTATTTTGAATTTAGGGTACCCTTGACCAGTACTGACTTCCATGAATTGTTTGAAAAAGTAGATCTACATTCACTAATTTAATTGACTATGACACGGCCCTGCACAGTTGGAAATAAACTAAGACACTATACCATGCTGCCATCACAAAGAGTAACTATCTTAAATATTAGTGTAAAAGCAGATGCAGCAGTTTCATATCCTATCATATGAATATTATGGCAACGATGCGTAGCAGTGATTTACATCTTCATTATTTCTAGACTGTGAGAATTGCTATTGCTAGCACTTTGTAGAGTCATTTGCTAACATTTAAGCAAGTTATGATTAATGCAATTTGAGTAGAACACATATTGGACAGATAGATTATAGCCCTGCTGATACTGTATGTACAATAATTAGTACTGTGACAACCGCTAATTATTTTAAATTTTAAAGCTGAAAGATTTTATCCAGAACTATTGTAGCTGGAGTTAATAGATCAGTTCTTTCCATAGCCAAAACAAGGTGCCAGAAATGATGCATTAAATAAATGAATACTTTCTTATCAATATTTAAAACTAATGTAGTGCCAATCAATAACATCACTAGTCATTTAAAGCACTACTGCAAAGTACGACTCACCAAATTACTATCTAAAGCACCCACAACATCCTCCCACCCACTGCGCTGTGTGACACAATGAAACTTATTAAAAGACAATTGAAAACATAAAAAAGTACCTCCTTAAAATTCGAGAGATCTAAGATACCAGCATGAAACACTGTCCCAGCTGCATGGAAGACCATCTGTCTGTTTAAGTGAAAAAACAGATTTTCTGATGGACTCCAAAGGAATTACTTCATTGATTTTGACAGTGCTACTCCAGAAGAGCACATCCAAATTGTACGGCCTGCAGTCAGCATCAGGACCTTACTTATCTGCTAATGGTCAAGGTAATGTTCCGTATAGCATGAACACACACGTCTAAGAATGTGGACAGCAGAACACCGAGGAAACTGTGAAGAGTTCACTTTTGAACGAACACCTGGTTTATTTCAGACTGGAAGTTCCGAGATTAAAATATTCCAGCAAGTTTGAAACTTTAGGAAAAGTGATTTGAAAGACTTTAAGAGAAAATTCCTAGAACTGGGGGGGGAAGGAAAAAGAAAAAAAAAAAGTATTTCGCTGGCACATGAAGATAATGCATAACTCACAGTAATCCATAACGGGCAACGCAGGACTCACTCCAATATACGGCACTATTCAGCTACCTCAGCCACAGGTATAACATGGGAGAGGACAACAGCACTGAGGTGATTGCTTCAAGCATTAATACCTACTTTTTCTATCCCTGGCAAGTCCAACAATCACTGAGCAACTGATGTGTGCACAAATAGCTACTGGCAATGGTAGCACCTAACAAAAACCAGGGCAGCCCACCGCTGCACCAGAAGACTAAGCTGTGGGCCTGAGCTGCTGCCAAGCTGTGTGGTCAAATCCAAACACTTCAGTAGCCTAAATCTAGGAGGCACAGAACACGATATAGGAATGCGATAGTATTTAGGACCCAACTGTTCAGAAATAATGAAAAAAGCCCCAGAAAACAAGGGATACTTCTAAATCACGAGATTTTCTTAAACCCTTTTATGCATTTCCCTGTGAGATTCTTTAGTCCCAATGGGAATAATTTCATGCTTTCTCATGACCAAGAGGAACACTATTTCACCCAAAAAGAAAGCTGAAATCCTTAGGCCATCCTGTCCGCACTGTCTCCCCAGACACTCCTCGGGGAGGAGACAAAGCTGGGGAAGGCTCTGCTTCCAGACTGGCCCAAATTTTAGAACCACCTTGGGTGTGCTCATCATTCTCTGGGATTGGAGCAGCATACCAATTTTCTTCCAGCTCTTCCAATTTGCTGGCAATACAGAACATTAATAATTGATGTTTCATTGATTTGATTATTTTCTTTAGAAAGCTGTACAGTTCTTCCACAGCTAAGAGCTGCCGAATGCTCCCAAAAGCATTCACATTTATCAGTACTTTTCTGACTCACTCAATAGCAGTTTATTAGCCTTAATTTGTACCCTTGTGTTTAACATCAAGGAAGTTACTTTTTGATTGACTTTGAAGAAACAGCCCTTAAAAACAGAAACAAAAGCTCTCCCAGCAGAACAATTTTTAGAACTTAGTGATACTAGAGAAAACTTCTTGGTTTCATTGACTTGGGTAATAATTGCTCAGTGCAACAAAGAAGCCATTTCTCATAGCAGACTCATATCCCTAGCTCCTTTCGATGCTTTTGCTACCAGATTAAATATTAACACAAAACAAACTGTGCTGTTCAACTACTTTTTGCATTACTGTTCTGTAAGGGATCACAGTACGAAGCAGATTGAAGACTGATGTCAATATTAAATGCACTTAGCTTTTCTTTAAAGTCAATGCATCAATTTACACAAACAGAAAGGCTCTCATCTTTTGGCACCTCAGATTTTCTTGAATATGTACATCTCAATCATCGTGAGACAAAAGAGCTGGTCAGAAATGCAAATAATGTATTTTGATTGGGGTTCCATTACCTTTAGAACAGAAGAACCTAAGAAATCGGTCAGACAGCTACGCCTGACCATGAGTCTACTATGAGACCTCACAGATTCAGGCAGAATAGCAGCAGCAGTCTTAATTTCAAGGTATGCTGTACACATGAGAAAACAGTTACTACAGAAGATGCACATCTTCATTGTACTCCTGACACAAACATGTATAAATGCAAATATCACTACAAATACCTTATTGGGTTTTATTTCTAATTCACCATCTTTTGCCTCATGGGATAGAGAAAGAACCAGTCATTTTTTCTGATATTTAAAAGAAGTTCTTGACAGCGCGCACTCGAAGAAGCAGCAAAATTTCCTGCCACAAGTAGAAAGACATGAGATGCCAGATCAACAGCGAGACCTGAGATGCCAGATCAAAAGCATCCAGAGAGTCCCAGTGTCACAGACTCTGCAGTTTTCTAAACAGTCAGGATAATATCGAAGTGCTGCCAAACAGAAGCGGCATCAAACCATTCCAAATCGCATGCCAGTGCTCGTACTACCTGTGATCGATGGCCTTGCTGGACTTGTCAAATGCAAGAGGAAAGACATGCTCGGACTGAGGCGGCTCTCGACTGAGGTGTCAAGAGCCGAAGAGCTAACAAAGGGAGCAATTAACTGGTGCTTATCTTATCAGACAAAAGTAAGGGGGGACAGCCCATCACTGTAAACCAAGTGATCTGTGGGGCGCAGCGGTCGCAGCGCAGCCAGAGATTGCTTCAGAGATTGCTTTGGATGAAGAACAGATGGCCCCGGAAGCGAAGCGCATATCAAGATGCCCGCTCCGAAGGCGTGTCACACTGCTGAGTCCCATTTCTGACGACATTCCATGCCAAGAGCCAATACGATACACAATAATTGACTTAGTCCCACCTTGCAAAAAGATTTCCAAACATATAAAAATTGGCACTTGAAAACTCTCTTTGGGAGGAGGAGTGAAGTGAGAACTTCACCTGACAGATGGGTCGACGGGCCTGAACCTCTCTTCCCCCCCCAAGAAGGGACCCCTTTTTGGTAAGAGTCGCGCCTCTGACTTTGTCAGACATATCCCCGGGAACACATTGTTAACTGAAGCGCTAAACCGTTACTTTGAGCTCAACTTTTGTAGACAGTGCATTTATCAACAGCAATTCCGAATCTGTGATACCTGTCACGTGAATAAATTACCTATTGTTTCAACTTTGCGAAACTGTTTCAGTGAAAGTCCTTGGAAGAGCTCTGACAGGCAAGCTGAATCTGAGAAGCGGCTACACACTTAACCCTTTAGACATAAACCGTTGACCAAGTCTGGGACTAGGAGTTGATCCAGCCGCATCTAGACTCTCCTCTGAGAGAGAGTTTAGAAAGCAAGGGGGTCTTCTCTGAACTTCATGACTGAACGGGAGGGCTTTCCTTTTCCCGCTTATCAGACTGCCCTTACCCCCCTTTTACGTGACACTACCACACTTAGTGGTTTCCTCACATGAAGTGGTATCTGACAAAAAGTATTCTTTTAGCAGTTTGTGGATAATTTGGCAAATGCAAATATCTAAAGACGCAATGTTTGGACAGCCTGCACATAGCATGTTTACATCCCAATCCCAACTATCGCTGGGTAGAGAAGAGCTCTCTGGCAATGGAAGAAGGTTACCAGAGGAATAAGACCTATGAGGGACACCAAGACCACTGCAGAAGCACAGGCTTTTGTGGAGATGCACCCCTAGTAGAGCAACTCTTATAAATCTTAAGCACACTGATCAGGATATAATCAGTATTAGCTTGCCTTGAGCTCAGATGGAAGCATACTAAAATAGTGCACCCAATAACAGTAACATTTGATGGCATAGCTATGTGCTATATAAAAGCATTTTATTTAAGTATGTGAGCAATATAACCAGCAAAGACAGAAACTATGACTTGCGCTCAGGTGTCCTGGAAAAACGTGTAACCAGTGACCCAAGTAACAGAACTGACAAGGTAAAGAATGGGATAAGCACAAGGTATTGCGAACTGGCAGGACATCCTCTGCACAAAGTGCATTGTCAATGAATAAATCTAGTAAAGGTTTGTTCTGAAATCTAAAACTGAGACCACGCTTCTAAATACTCTCCACACAGCCATCTCTAATTCCCCAACTGATGCACTTATGTACACGCATAGTCAACTGCAACAGAGGACCCCAGCTTCCCTGTGATCTGTGAGGTCTGCAATAGACCTTCTGCCCTTTAGATACATAATAAAATACAGTTAAGTTACTCAAGGTGATGAAATGCCATCTGACCTGAGTTCCTCTTTCTGCATCATCATCCAGAGTCTCTTCTCTTCACACATCTAACCTGTCGGATGCAAACATCCGCTTGAAGCCCCACAGTAATCAAGAGTAAAAGTGATAACAGATGCCTAAAAAAAGAAGCTAAAGCAGTAAAACAGAAAAAAAGTATGGGTGACAAACTGTGTTCCTGCAGATTTTTATGTTGCTTTTCAAATTGTAATTGGCACTAATTGCACTATTTACATGTTAATGCACAACACCTGGCCTCAGCTGGATATAAAGAGGCTGACAAAGTTTTCCTCTCACTTCATTGACAAGGAATTGAATGCACATAGTCTTACAGTGATGGGCTCACCAAACAGAAGGCACCAATAATTAGGACAATGTGAAAGCAATCTAACTTCTTCACAAACTTTAAACAAGTGCAAAGCTACAAGAACTAGACTGAAACTAAGCCTGAAACACAGAGATACAGGAGAAAAATAAAAACAAGAGACAAAGCTTGATTAAAGAAATTGTCTTTTGACTCAAGAGAGGAGATGGACACCTTCCCCCCCCAAAAAAAAACCCCCAAAAACACANAAAAAATGAACAGAAAGGCTCAGTTACCTTGCAGATAGGATAAAAACTATGCAAAACCAATTCTAGCTGTTGTAACGGAAGGGGTAATCTACTACATCACCCTTAGAATCAAAGCCCGTATACTGCAGCACTGCCAAAGGCAAGTATCCTCAGAAAACTTGAGCAGTGAGAATAAAACAGAGGTGATGAAGCTCAAAACTTTGACCTACCTGGTTTCTAACTAAAGAGCCTTCTTCCTACAGAGTTGTGATACCTGTGAACGTAACAAATGTAACATGTAGGGGATGTTATCACTTCAGGTGGTCAGAATCATTGCACAACCAAAACAAGTCTTGGTTCTTTGTGAATAATTGGGGTGGTTGTAAGATAAGAGACTCCTGAATAATCCCTTTAGGCCTTGGGAGAACAGGTATGCAAACGACAGAGATAAGGAGGCTGCAGGATAATCTGAAGACCCCACCATCACCGAGAGACATCGACAAACATACATGAAGGACATTACCATATACTAATGAGTTCTCGGAAAAACTATTACTATGATAATTAG
>Ga0065711_1048184_pt1 | contig 11948 bp, 7 predicted proteins | sample Hoacrofraction12_FD_59098 | JGI IMG/M metagenome (GOLD analysis project Ga0065711, IMG submission 59098) | Hoatzin crop microbial communities from Cojedes, Venezuela - Epithelial fraction 12 v2 (version 2) | ecosystem: Host-associated > Birds > Digestive system > Esophagus > Crop | place... | reverse complement strand
AGACTCAGCGCCGCTGATGACAACCCTCCGAGTTCTGCCATTCAGCCAGTTCTCAATCCACTTCACCGACCACTCATCCAGCCCATACTTCCTGAGTTTCCCAAAGAGGATGTTATGGGAGACCATGGCGAAAGCCTTGCTGAAGTCTAGGTAGACAACATCCACAGCTCTCCCTTCATCTTATCCAGCCAGTCATGTCATCGTAGAAAGCTATCGTATTGGTCAAGCATGATTTCCCCTTGGTGAATCCATGCTGACTACTCCTGATAACCTTCTTTTTCTCCACTTGCTTGATGATGGCCTCCAGGATAAGCTGCTCCATCACCTTTCCCGGGATGGAAGTGAGGCTGACTGGCCTGTAGTTCCCTGGATCAGTGCTGCTCCCTCACTGCAACCCAATTGCTTAAGCTTATTATTTTTCCCCAGGTTTGTAAATCTTCTGGCTTACAGTTCACCTCTTCACAGGTGCTCTGAAGCATGTAACACAACATCTTCTCAAAGAACTTTATGTCATTAACCCGTACTTTAGGGGAAAACATAAACTGAGCCAAAGGAAATACTGAATAAGCATGTGCACTAACTCACCTGAGTTTTCTCCCCCTTCTTGAGCATTCATCTGAATTTTTTAAGGCTTTCAGGATCTTGTCTTTCCCCTTGCATATAGACCTATATGGATTTCCCTTAACCACCTGTCATCCTATCTTACACCTGCAGCCACTGAGTTAGCTGAGTACTTCTCCCTCAATAAATGAGATGACAGGAGACCTTTTGCTTTGTATTTGCCAGATTTCTTGGTCAGATAATCAGTTACTTAGTTACCAGCTCATAAGGGCAGATGAGTTTTCTGCATGGCAGCCAGTTGCTCACCTACAAGTAACCGTGTGTGAAGAGATAATAATAGAGGTTCAACAACTTTTTGTTGTTATCTCTGTCTTCATTGTGTGGAATGACAGTCCAAGAAGAAGGTAAAAAGAATAGCTATCCAACCCATTCCTGATGGATCGTTTGATTAAAAAGTATCTGTGTTTCTCAAATATGTATGCAAAAGTTCACTGCCTCAAAGAGGAAATTGTTATTTGTACAGTGAGGGATTCTCCCAGCTGTTGTGGAGATCCTATTTATACACCTCTAGGTTGATTATTTTGTGCAGATGAACATTTTTGCCTGAGAGGACATGTTTGTATCTTGGTGCAGCATAAGGCTGATAGAGCTTTTCATCAGTCAAACTGAATCAATCCATCAGTCAAATATTGATTCATTACTAGTAAGTGAAATCTATCTGTAGTCTGTCAGTCTTTCATTCCTCTCTGTCTTCAACAGACCCATTTACCCATTCCTGCAGACCAATTAATCCAGAGGCTGACAGTGGTACTCTTGCTTTGGTTTCTTTGTGACAGAGTATCCAAAAGTGTTTCTTCGCTTGTTCTTGCACTTACTTTCCTTTGCCTAGTGATTCAGCAACAAACATGTGCACTATTGCTAATTAACATGTTTGAAATTCTATCCTGGCCCACAGCACCAAAAAAAAAATCTCTAAAGTCTTTGACTGCATGGTAGCTATTAATCATCCCTAAGCCTTTGCATTTGTCCTAATTCAAAGCATTTGTTTCACAACATATTTTCTGCATACCACACCAGTGTTGATCAACGTAGGTTTCAAAATTCTTTTTTATTATATTTTACAACATGTCAGTCTGGGAAATTAGACAAAAAAGCAAAAAAAGAAAAAAAAGTCTGTTAATTTGTCTCATGCTGGGGAATTTCAGACTCCAGCAGGGTTCAATGGAGTGTGTGTCACCATCACAGACTGTGCTAAGGAGGCATAGTGAGTGGGAGCTGGTGATGAGAGAGAAGGGGCAGAAGAAGTCCGCATTTGGCAAAGGAGAAGACACAAATGAAAACAAACAATACTCTTTGCAGAGAAGCCTCTTTCATGCTGCACAATGGATGCATGTTATTCTTGGCCTGCATTGTCCATTCTGCTGCATAAAGCGAAGTAGCCTTCTTCCACAAAACTCAACCCTACCACACGCAGAATGTGTCAGCTCCACAGCAGCTCTGCTCTGCGGCCTCTGATGACCTCAGGGAAGACGCTGGGACTGCCTCTACACTGAGAGACTGCCTGGGATTTAGGGAGGAGCAGTGTAGTATATCATTCTCATCCAGCTCTGTAGTACTTCCCTGAGAAAAACAACTAAAGCAACTCATTATGCAGATACAGACATCTCAAGGCTCCTGACGTGCTAAGGATGGATCTAGGCAGCCTCTTTCTAAAATTTTGCAACCAGAGTAGAGGGAAATTTGAGATGTTTTCTTTGCCTCAGATCTCTCCCACACACACTGACTTTCTGGATAAAGGCTAAAACATTGCTGTGAGCAGTGACTTAACCCTGCCTTTTTCAAAATACTCCTCCATAAGAACAATTTTTGCCCCTGCAATGAACTGGATTTAACAAATGGCAAGTATTTTTGAAGTATGCAAGCATACTGACGTGTTCTGCAGGGTCTGCTTGCTCTAACCCTTACTGTACAATTACACTGTGTTGTTCCTGCCAAAAGTAAGTGTATTTTTAAGGAAAAAGTACCTATCTATTTCTAGGAAAGTGCAGCTGTGAGAGAAACACAAATTAGCTGCAGCTGAAGTTGCTCTACCTATTCTTTGAATGAGATACTTGAAGACAGAAAAAAAATTACAACTTTATTTGAATAAAAACTAAAAGCTTTTAAAACCAGATATGCTAAATAGATGACAGATTAAAAGAAAACAAACAAAAAATGGAAAAGATTTAAATCCAGCTCTGGTCTTGCCCACTCTGTCCTTGCAGTTTATACTTTTGAGTTGCAGTGACTTACTATCCAGCAGCTAAATGTGCCTGATCTCCTGGGAAAGCCGTCTCATCATGGCGGAGACAGCCAGTTCCCATCTGCCCCACAGCTCTCCTGCTCCCCTGAGCAGACTCAGCAGCTTGTTCTGGATAGGAGCCCTTTCCCCTCATCCACCCAGAGCCCATCTGACCTATTCTTACAAGAATATGTGGTAATTTAGTATAGATAAATGAAACAGTTACTTTCCTTCACAGCAGCATGATATAGCCAGCTTTCTAAACAGTACTTTTGCCTCATCTTAGCTATGCAAAAGTTTTCTGACTTAAATGGCAGGAGATGTTACTTATTTGGCTGATTTCTCCTCCTTCCCTCCTGTGGGAGCACTCAAGGACAGAGGACTGGTTGGAGGCTGGGACAAAGCAGTCTCATCTGTAGCACATCATTGCTTAGAGCAAATATTGTTTCTAGCTTCTGATTCCCTTTTTCCCTAAGGTAAGTTTAACTCTCATTTAGGTTAGACGTTTAGTTTGGCTTTGCTTTTTTCCTTCCCTAAAGGTACCCAAAAACAAAAAATAATGCTGTGTCCCCTCTCCCTTTTGGTGTAGAAAAGTCTGTGCATTTTTCTCCAAAAAGAAGAATTGGAATGAAAAACTGGTTGATTTTTTTTTGTAGGATTTGTTATTTCTCTCCTGTGCTGGAAGACTCAAACCCTATTTGAGAGGACAATGAGCAGGGATATCATCACAAGGAAAACCTGAACTTCCTCAGGCTCAAGATACACTTTCAATGTGACAGTGTCTTTAACCTTGCTGCCATTTTTTCCATACAAAACCACCTATCTGGAGTTTGAACACAGCTTACACATCTACTTAAACAGCTGATTCACTGTTATTTTCATCTTGAACCTTCCATGTCACTTGCAAGAGAAGGAGTTTTATGCCTCTGCCTCTGTTCTCACTATCTTCCAATTCCAGTAAGCCACACTTTGGGAAAGTCTACCAGTCAAATAGGATATTAGACCCTCATTTCTCACATGTACAATAAAAAAAAAAAAAAGGAGGGGGGTAGCGGGAAGGGAGGTTGTGAATGGGGAAAGAAAGGGAAAGGAAAAAGGAAAATATATTTGAGCTTGTGTTTCCTGATGATAAGGGTGTAAAAATTGGGGCAGGAGTTATTTTTTTAAAGAGATCATTTGGGAAAAAGAAGGAGAGAGGGGAAGGGTAAGGGAGATCTATATTGTTTTTTATTTTTCTATTCATCTTCAGAATTAGTGTTCCTCAAGGTATAGATGCAATGTATAGACCCACATCCAGAATTAATACATAACCCTACGAATACTCAGTCCTCGCTTCTTGCACGGAATATTTTTTCCCCATAGCAGTAGATTGCACAACAAATTGCAAAGTTTGGTAAACAAGTCTCTTATATTAGTTGTGGAAATGGGAGGGTTTGTTGGTAAAGCAGCAAATGTAATCCAGATTTCCTAGATCTCCAGATCAGTGTGTGTACCTCTAGACCATTAAGCTCTACAAAAATCAATGAACTACATAATGTAATATGGCAGTGGGACTGTCTTACAGCTTGTCCTTGACAGATGTTTGTATTGACAGCAAACAGCCCAAAAGACGAAATCTGCACCTTGACAATTCAACAAATCACTTAAAAAACAAAAAGCATAACAATCCTCAGGGCTCCAAACCTTCCAAATTAAGGAATTAAAATCCCTATAAAGTGTCTAACCCCGGAGGCTTTTTACTGTAGAATTATCACTGGTAAATATTTAGATTATTTAATTAATCCACTTGGTTTCAAGTTGTCTGCTTTCGTATTTTCCTTCTGTGCCTCACTTTGGTGGTTTGAGACCCCTGGCACCTTCAGAAATTGCTAAGAGGTGTCTGGTAGGAAGGATCAGAAGTTCACAGGCACAGGTGGATATGGTGTGAGGGACCTCATCCCGATGCCTCAGTCCCACATCCACTCCACACTTACCCTTTGGATGCAGCCCTAAGTTCAAAGGTACACCCAAAGTGGCACCCCAATGGTACAGTATTGCCAGCTTTGCTTTTAATGAGATCAGGGTTTCACTAGGCTCTGGAGTCTGTGATTCAAATGCTCTCCTCACTGTTCAGTTAATGGGATCAGAGCAGCTCCATCTGTAATGTGCGGGTTGTCTCCTGGGTAATCTGCCTCAAGGAGATGGATTGAGAAGCTTACACCTTTAAATATGATGCAGTCAAGGAGAATTATAATTATTGCATGTATTAACACTGTGTACGAGGCCCAAATTACATGGCATAGAAAATATGAAATAAAATGGAAGATTGCAATAGCCAATAGTCAGAAAAAAACCCCCATTGATAGAGCATTATCCGTGCTATTGGACAACTTTGCTGTGGAGAAAAGAAACAGAAGGTGCATTCTCCCTGAATCTACTGGAAGTCCTCTAGGGCTGTGAGGCAGATCATCATATTTAGCTTGTAAGTGGGAGTTGGAAAGAATTCTGTCAGACTTATCCTGTCATTTCTTCTTCCTCAGCATCAGCCTTTTTCCTTTAAGAGCAGAGAACAGCTTTTGCCTCTTTCGCTGGCCAGCCTGCTTCACTCATCTAAGTACACTGTTTAGTTAAATTGCTCATTTTCCCAGAGGAATTGTTTCCAAAAGGTGTCCACTCATTCTCTGCAGTGACAGAATAAGGAAGAGGTTGAGCAGATTTTGGGAAGAACTCACATCTTTGAAGCTGACTACAGGATCCGGGTGCCCGGTTTACTTTTCTGTTACTGGGTATTATGCATATAAATGCCTAAGCTTTTGAAATCATAGCCTAGAGGTTTGATGTGTCGGTCTTACCCTGAAGGAATGTAGGTGTCATCAGTTTTAAATATAGTTGTTGGCATTTAGCTATCAAACTACATGATTTGCATGTACAAAGATTGTTTTAACCTCCAAATATTAGATCTTCTGGTGTTGCCCGAATTGAATACTGAGCATAAAACTGCACATGCAAGATCAGGCTCTGATATTTTAAAGAGTCCACGGGAAACAAAGCCTTTAGTTACATAAACAAGTTCAAGTCAAAGGCACTGGAAGCTGAAGAGAAATATATTTTATAATATGGTTCTAAGTCCTATTTATTTGGCCCAATGAATGCTGTTATCTGACATACTAACTCTATTAGAAGTGGGCACTGATTCTAACTGTTTACATATATGCTTCTTTCGCTATCAGGATGTCTACATTCAGCACCATCTAAGAAACTGTCCGAGTCCTCATCAAAGAGATTTTCCTCCCATTATGTGCACTTTAAAAGTCATTATAATTTCCACAGTAACAGAAACTCCTACTGTTCATACATTTTTCTAACTAATTCATTATTCTGTATGAGTTAAAATATAATAACTGAAATCCGTATTTCTGTGCTTCCAAAATGTGCTCCGAAGAACAGAAGCACCATTTTGTATTGCAGGTATGAGTAAGACATTTTCACTGTTTTTGCTGAGGTGTTTCTTCTGTACTGAACAACATTTTCTAACCTGATTCCCACCTCATATATTACAAATGCCAAAGTCACAGTAATAAGTACCCGAAATTACCTAAATCCTTTCTGGTTATTGTAGTTTCAAATGTTTTACCGAGGATCACAAACAAGCACATTAGGGACCAGCTTCAGAAAAGACTCGTGTTTGTAGTGAACCTGAGCATGCTGTGCAGTTTCATTAACATCAGAGGGACAAGAGTAGAATACATCAAGTATGGATGAAAGTCTTAGCAGTAACGCATCAGTTTTTGAAAGTGACATACTCCGTGTTTGTGAAAGGAGAAAACAAGGTCTTGCAACTGCAGCTTCCAGATGCAGACTTGCGCGAAGTTCTAAAAGCCTGAGGTAGGTTGCATGCTGAGTTAAAGAACTTGATATGGAAGTAATTAGGTAGCAGACAATAAGCAAGATAGAGAAAACAGTGGAATAAAAGCTTTTAAGAAATGTAAATGACTGCTCAAACCTCTCCTCCCCTTACCATTCTTGACCTCCCTTAAGTTAAGGCAGGCACGATGAAAGATCTACACACTTTCTTCTCCTAATAATTTCCTTGGTAATCAAGGAGTGGAAGTTGTTAACTGTAGTATGATCGGTTGGAAGAGATTTGCTCTGGATTTCGTTCTTATGCCAAGAACATAAAACTGTTGAATAGGAAGTCCTCTACATGTGAGCAGGGAATAGAGCTGAAGTAGCAATCAGCAGCTGATTGATGCTAGCTGACCACACCAACCAGCTGTACAAGCAGGAAATTCAGTGAGTGGTTGCTGAGCTGTTTTAGACTAGTCTATGCGTCAGATCTCAGGGGCTCTGATAGTAGCTCTATTCTTTATGAAAAATTCTGCAACTTCTTGCAAGGCTGTACAAGGACCAGAGTGCAAGTAGGTTTGGAGGTAGAACAGATGACAAAGAGAATCCAGTGTCCAAACAAAAAAAGGTAAAATTTTGGTGAGATCTGTACACTAGGAAATGGAAAGGAAGATAACTTGGTGGGATAAAAAGCTGAGGAAATGTGATCTTTTCTGCTCATTCTACCATCTTCTTCTACCTCCCACCATGAGTAAGGAGCATTTGGGTGGAGAAGTAGATCCTTTGGCTTGGTTTAATGCCAGCAATGAGAACATTTGTGAAGCAAAGCCAAGCATGCTGGCAAACAGCCATTGATCATCCTTTCCTTCATTAAAGTCCTCTCACCTTGTGAGAATAAATTGATTACGCCACCATAGGACACGCTTCCTCCAGCACTTCAAAGCCTGCAGAGGTGGAAGCTGGATTTGAGCCATAGCGCCTGTAGCCTTCAAGAGTTAATTAAACATAATAGTAACCTGTATATTTACAGGTCTCTTTTTGATGACAGCAAAAGAATAGAGGTTAACCCCACTTTTCAGGTTCTCCCTCAGGAATTGTTTGAACTTTGCTCTTGTTCCACCTCTACATCAGGCATGAACTGATCTCTGCAAGTCAGAGAGAAATGTGTGCTGAATCTCTAGCTACACACAAGGAGTGCAGGGATGGAAAGATAGCGTGGTTTGCCAAAGGTTAGACATGAAAACTGTGGCAAGGTACAGTTTTATTATTTCATCCTTTTCTCACAAATTCCCTACCACCCGCCCTCTTCTGTGATGAATCATGGGAATATCAATATGTAAATAAGTATAAATGACATGTAGGCACTGGTTGAAATTCTGCAAAGCACCTTACTGCTGGTGAGGTGGCAAAGAATGAGGAACAGAAATCTTCCAGATTTACTAGTTCTAATGCAAATAGCATTTATTTAAGCTTCCATATAAAGATCAACTAAGCAGCTTTAAAGACATCACTAAGACCTTAAAGCTGCATAACATTGATGAAAAATTGACTCAGAATCGACACGCTGCACTGTACTTACTAGACCTGACAAGGTGGGTAAAAATAGCAAGGAAACAATGGTGATGTCAATCAAAGATTGGGTGAGCCAAAGAATTTTGCAAATACTCCCACATGGAATGAGTCAGAGATGGAGTAGAGAATTTGAGAAACCCAAGGCAAGCAAAATCTCTTTAAAAGAAGTTTCACTGTGTGCTCAGAAGCCTTAGACAAGTTGAATTTAAATCAACAGAGAAATGTTTCTATAAAGAGTGGGGAAAAGAGTTTTGAAGGTGTTTCAGTCCACTGGCACGATGACAGGTTCTCTATGATTTGTCTTCCCAAAAGCTTTCCAAATAAAATGCTAGATGTGATAAATAAAACCAGATCTTTAGGCGGTATACATTTCCCAGCTGCAGTTTTGGCAAGGAGAAACCTGATCCCCATGTCTTCATGTGAGGATGTGATCAGCACCCTGCAGGACGGATCTAGCACAGAATACTGTCGTCTTCTATCAGTAAACAGAGACAAGGACAAGTTCAGCATCTGTTCAACAGAGCATGGCATGCTATTATACAGTAGTTTAGGATAGGAAGGAAAGCAGAGTATTACAGCCAATTGCAAATTTGGAGGGAATTTTGGGAGATAGACAGTCATAAAGTTATTTGAATATTTTCCAGAAACAGCAGAACAAAATTAGAAAAAAAACCACAACTGAGTATCATACCTCTCTAAACATGGCAAGCAATCAAAAATGTCCTAAAGTTTACAGAAGACAGTATTTTTAGATGTAGTATTTTAAGGTCTCATACACACAGCAATGACAAGTCATTTAATGCTTGAGTTTACTTTGGAGAAATATCAAATAATCAAGCTTTATAAAATCTCAAGTTCTGAAATTCAACTAGGTGTGTTTTGCAACATCTGAAGAGCTAGTTCCTTGTAAAAATACTCAGCTTGTTGCTGACACGTGAAGATCTTTAGAATCAAAAATTTCAGGAGTAATATTTTGTTTTTAAGGTCACAGAATTGCATCCATGAGTTTGACCTTCTTGATCCATAGGGCAATGAGGCCCTGCAATTGCACCCACAGTAGTCAAAGGAGCTATTTTCCTAACCTTGTTAGGCCTGGGATCAAGTTCCTTAGCAACATCATGCAAATGTCGTTTTTTTTCCAACAGGACAGGTGTGCAAACACAGGAGCTCCAAACGCCAGCTCTTGTCACAGTAAGCATCTTTCCCAAGGTGAGGAAAGGGGTTTCTTTCACAAAGCTTTTACCCGCTCCCTGATTTTTTTCCCCGAATTAGGCCTTTTCCCCACAGACACTTATTTTAGCAGCTGGTTTTGCAGCATTTGAAGTTTACACAATGCAATCAAGTGTCCTGAAAATATTCCCCAGTCATAACCAATCTCTTTTCCGTTTCAGAATTGATACTTCTTTGTGATGGGCTCCTAGTCTTTTCTGTCATTTTCTCCTTTGTTCCAAATAGCAAGAGTTACAGAAATGTGAGAACTGTGGTAGACCTGTGGGCTGAAATCCAAAGGGCCCGAGAAGTTCACACCCATTGATAAATGGTTTTGCAGTAGAAGGTCCTCTGTTCTCATACCAAATCTGCATCTCAGTGACCACTTGTGGATTTCGGTTTGAAGCTGGAAAACAGAACACCTGTTAAGAGGACAGCTAAGAGAATTTTTTTCCATTTTTTATTTTCTGCTAGGCATTCTTCATCTTTTTCCTTTATCTGTTTGATGTTTCAGTCTTTTGCAACTGTTGAGTAAGGAAGATGAAAAGCTGTTATTGTTTTATTAAAAATTCAGTGTTCTTTGCCACTCCTTTCCTGTTTTTTAACTGAAAAGCCAGCAAAAACTAAGATACTATCTATCTGTGCGTAGGAAGCATCTGAACTGAAAATGTCATGGTCTCCAATGGTTACGTGGAAAACCAAATATTCCAGTATACACGCACCCTAATAATTAGCGCTTTTAAAGACAGCAAGTACTCACTTGCAGTGGAAGACCCATGCTAATATTATATACAGAGTCACACGCCATGTTCTTGAGACTACTTCATATGACAGAACAATGAGAATTTTAAATTAAGACTGTAAAAGTACTAATATTTTCCGTTTTAACTTCTGGAATGAATGTACAACAATGTTTCATTTTCTTTATGCTAAGATTTGGCCATATGAAATCATTCTATCCTTCCTCTACCAAAACCATAAACCCCTGGGAAAGCATAACTGCTGTTACATGATGATTTTGGAAGATGAGTTAAGTACCAAACCATACATGAAGGAAAGGTAGATAGGCCTTGTTGACCCATCATGTCAGAACAGCTTTACTGTTTATTGTAACAGGCTTTTGGCTTAACTGAAAGATTTGGTTGAAGATGGAAGCTTCATTTCGGCCCAGAGATTACCTCCGAAAGACGCAGCAGTCTCACAGCAGAAGAATGAGTTATCTGCAGTGCTAATGTAAATACCACAAGACTGTGACATGTCAATGTAATACTACGGTGGAGTTACTCGGGGAATATGTCTGCCACACTTAATAAAGTGACCTGTTAGTCGACAGAGCTTTTGCTGGTGGGAAGTGTCTATGTAGCTCTTCATGGGAAAAGTCTTACTGTTTATCTAACACTGGAAGGTTGAGACATTATTTTATTCTGTAAGACTGATACCATAATTTAAATGGTGCTTGTTGAAGGATTGCTGGGTGAAATCTGACCAATGGTTAGCATGAAGTTCAGTGTACAAATAAAAATAATTGCACATGGTTTAGGCTATAATATGCAAGGATACAGGTTAAGTCTGACTGGTTTCTTTTGACAAATCAAAAGTTTACTATTCAGAACAGTAAACAGTGTTGTAAACTGTTGGCAGGATCAGGCCCTTAGATATTGGAAAGCAAATGTCTACATATAATCTGACTAATGTATGTATTTAGTAAGCAGTTACTATCATTTGTCCTCTGACAAGGCTTTCTGAAACATTACAGAGAAATGAAGAATACTTTTAATTTGTACTGTATTAAATTATACTTGTATTAATTATTAATAAAGATTATTACTAAAAGTTAATGAAAGAAACTATCATTATTATATCTGCCACAAATAAAAAATCTACCTATTGTATTGTAGAGATGATGCCATCCATTAATTAGTTTCAGACTCTGAAACCTAAGGGAGTGTCAAAAATTTCCAAGATTTCCCTAAATCCAACTTCCTAGAACATAAGTGAGATTTCTGATGCAATCGAAAGATATGTGCTGCATATTAGATTGAGTGCTCCTCCATTTGCTACACTCATGTAATCTCTCCCTCTTTCCAGTCACTGGATAGTTAAAATTAATAAAAAAAAAAATTACGGGTTCACATCATATACATCTTGGGATTAGCCCTTGAAATTTCTCCAGGCATGAGAATTTGCCTGATTTTATGTTTTGGAGGATAGAAGCAAACTGACTGATTAGAAGTTAAACTCGGTTGCTTCTTAGTCTGGCATAACCGAGTTTGCTCAGTTTCACAAGTGCAGAGGAAATTTATGGGTAAAATTATTCTGGAACTGCATGTATATTATCTATATTTCCTTCTTTTCCTAAAACATTATTTTATTCCTGGATAATTTCAAAAGACTATTTTTGGTTACAATTCAGGGTGATCAAAACAAAACAACCTTGGTCTTTGTTGCTGTCCTGGGTTCAGCCAGGACAGGGTTAATTTTCACTGGAATCCAGGAAGGG
>Ga0065711_1048183_pt1 | contig 11948 bp, 10 predicted proteins | sample Hoacrofraction12_FD_59098 | JGI IMG/M metagenome (GOLD analysis project Ga0065711, IMG submission 59098) | Hoatzin crop microbial communities from Cojedes, Venezuela - Epithelial fraction 12 v2 (version 2) | ecosystem: Host-associated > Birds > Digestive system > Esophagus > Crop | place... | reverse complement strand
ACGGAGCACTGGAACAGGCTGCCCAGGGAGGTGGTGGAGTCTCCTTCTCTGGAGATATTCAAGACCCGCCTGGACAAGGTCCTGTGCAGCCTGCTGTAGGTGACCCTGCTCTGGCAGGAGGGTTGGAGTGGGTGACCCACAGAGGTCCCTTCCAACCCCTACCATTCTGTGATTCTGTGATTCTGTGATTCTGTGATTCTGTGTCAAAGCAAGGACTCTTCTGTCTTCAGCAAAAATGAGCTTTCAGCTTATGTTCTTCTCTCTGAATTCTGTTCCAGGTGTGGAGAGGGAGCAGTCTCTTCCCTGTTAATATTTTTGTCAGGTTTCTTTTGAGGCAGACTGAAGTATCATCTCACAGGTGAACCAGGGGCTGTCAGTAGCACCCAGAATACACAGGGAACAGAGCGTTTCTACTGGGGAAAATTTAGAGTATAAACCAGGTTTTCCCGTAACTGTTTCCTAAAGAGTTTTGGTGTGCTAGTAGAGAATGTTAAAGCAGAAAGAGCTGTTTATATGTCTGCTGACTACATAGTTTTAGCTTAAAATGATCATGGGGAATGAGAGGAAGGAAGCTCTAAGCCTTGAAGACTTACTACATGCTATTAAGTAACCAAAACCCACTTACATATGTTACTGGCAGCAGTTAAACAATAGAGGATCTTCCAGTTGTAGTGGGAAATAATTGAAAATATTTCTGACAAATGTTTCCCTTCCTCTTATTGATGAATGGAACTTCTATTTGCAAAAATGCTACTAAGTAACTTCTTTTTTTTCAAAAAAAAAAGCAATTTTCAAGAAAGTAGTGAAAATTGACTTTGGGTTGCAGAATTATTATTTTAGCCATGGTTTTGTTTGCACACAGGAAGACTAATTTCAGTGAGACTAATACAGTTTGCATATGATTACTTTTTATTCAAGCATAAGTCCCACTGAAGGTAATAGGAAATGGAGAAATGATTCTTATATAACTATATATATATTTATTGTTCCCATCCTGATTTCTAGCCTACAGTCCTACCTTAGGGATTTCTGATGTATCTTCCTAGAAACCAGCTCTGCATCCTTAAAAGGTGAAATCATTTTTTATTTTTCTTTTTTTTACTTTTTTTTATATTCCAGTTATTGCTCTGCCAGAATAAAGACAGTTAAACCGTAAAATATGTTGGTTTTTTTAGAGTTACTGTACCATCAAATGTCAACTCATACAGATTCAAAACACTGTATGTGGGATTAAACACACAATAATATTAGTTCTGATAATTTCACAGCCAACACCTCACACAGCACCCTGAAAATGTGTAATAGATTCTGAAGAGTTTAGCATGAAAACCTAGTCAATGGCCAGAAACTATAATATCTGTAAGCATTAAATTAGAAACGTGCTTCATCCACTGAATTGTGATTTTTCTGACATCAAAGTTAAGTGACTGGCTAAACTGAGGTACCCAGTGATGTCTTAGATTCCCTTGAGTGTCTAAGACATCTGCAAGGAGCTGGCAGGTATGACATACAACATATGGGAGACCTACGCCCTTCTGCAGCCATATGCCAGGGAGGATAGCGCAGGCATTTGAAGTGGCATGGGATGCCTGCTTGGGAAGCTGTGTCCTGTCCCTTAAATCCTGTATTTTTCCATCAACTCTTTTGTCATTAGATCTGCTTCAGAGGTGTTAGAACAGAGACTAATTAGCCGAGAGTTATTGTTTGTCCTTCAAAGGTAGGAGATAGCTCAGATACATTGTCTGTGGAAGTCTGACAGACACCTGATTTAACTCAGCCTTTGAAAAATGACACAAAATGTTATTAACACAGCTGAAAAGATGTACGGTTGGCTATGTTACTTGGGTCTACTGGGTATGTATGCTATGGATATGATGATCAAGGCGGCCTAATAGAGCTTTCTGAGGAGGGGGGTGAATAGATACAATTGCTTGCTTGACTGGACTGGAAGTGCGCTAGATCTCAAGGCTGGTTTGCCACAGGGGCATTTTGATAAGAAGACGGCAAGGTTAGGCTGTACAAACAGAACTTTCTTAATGATCTTAATGTAGAAGCTATATAAATGGTTATTTAGCCAACTAAAATGTAGCTGGGGGAACACATAGTTAGCAGAATGTTTGCAAAGTAAATGAAGAGGGAGTGTAAAACAACATGCTTGAAGGGTAATTCTTTGGGGTGACTTTCCCTTGACAATATCTTTAGCAGCTATTCATTAGAAAAGAATTATCATCTGGTTAGTTTTTTTTGCTTGTTAGTGTTCCTTTGACTGTATTAATCATTAATTTTGTGCCTTAATTGTTTGGGTCTTTTTCTGTCCCAATTGTGCAAACCCACAGTAACAACTTTCAGGTAGATGTCCAGATATGCAAAAGGAATAGCTACACAATTTTCCCTGGCTCTATACCCAAATATTTCCCATTCAAGAGGAACTTCAATGTGGTAAATTAGAACACTAATTTAAAAATTGATTCGTTTTCTAATATACGAGAGGGCCCATCTGTCTAAGCTTGCAATCTCTTTTGGTAATATTTTCTGGTTGTGATTCAAGTACAATTGTCATTATTCTATTTAAGTAACTATTAGATTGTTAAATGAGATTCTGACCTAGAGGCTGTGAAAGTCAGTAAAGTGTCTCACATTAGTTCAGTGGGCAATATATCACACTATGATTTACTTCATGCCAAGCAGCAAAACTATCTGTTATCTGATCTATTGGATATGATAGGGTTTTAACCGCAATGGTGGGTGGGAATATATCTGTTTTCCTTTGATTTATGGGCTGACTTTCCATCAGTTGCCAGAGCTTAAACTTGTCCATGTAAGATGAGCTTCAGTAACTGTTTTTCAAGGGTATACAGACACTCCATGATAAGTGTAAAGACCACTGGAATTAAGAGATTTTTAAAGATAAATTGCTAGGTGGTGTCTGTTTGGTCATTACAAACCTGTTAAGCTGCCACAATGGATCATAATGACTCTGTAGCTAAGAAAAACGTCTCTGAGAGTCTTAGCTTCTTCCAGGATTCTCAATATTTTTCAAACAGCACTACAAAGATCTCCCAAATCTTGAATCTGTGGGTTCACTGAGTGTTCCAGATTGAAAGATAATCAGCTTTTTTGTATCACTTTTCTGAGCTGTTTATCAAAATTCAAGCCAGAGCAAACCTTCCTCTATAGCAATTTCATTCATTTTTGCACACTCACTCTCTTCTGATGCAATTTGAGATGAAGCATGAGGATTGCTGGTGTTATCACGTCTCTTTCACTGAAACAGCTGCTACCAGAACAGGTTGTAGCTCTTTGAATCGTTTTATCTATGGCACTAATGGCATTAGCTACAGCCATACAGGTCACAAGTCGGTACCTTCCATGATTTCTCTAGAGCCACTAGATGGTAATGATACTCAGAATAAGGGAGTTACCAATGTGAGTAAGTAGCTTCAAAACCATCACAATGTTATCAGGGATGGGGACACCTTTTATAAACTCTATGGGTCACAACTTGATTTTCCAAGGACCAAATGAACTGAGCCTGCCATTACTGAGAACAGAACCTGAGAGCGTGTTTTACAGAAGAGCTGACAACTTCCAGCATAAGCAATAGAAAAATTAAGTTTCGGGGATGTTCAGATCTTGTATAAAATGACTGACAGCCTCCTGTAGCTATAGATATTAAAATTGCTACTGTAGACACCTTTGAAAATAGCATCATGTAAAGCACTAACTGTATTCTTCGTGACAATTGTCTACAGCAAGTGAAACACAGATGAGACACAATAAGAAAAATCAATGGCAGCAGTCATGGGTGATACTGGCCACCACATACACAACTGAAACACTTTCAAAATAGTTCAATTTTTTATATCATCACTTTTGGACATGTGTTTAACAGTTATCAGTTTTCAATATGTGCTGGTATTTAACATTTTTTATTTCCCAAGGGTTTTAAATATCTAAGTTAGTGTGGCTCCTCCGATAGCGTTTTATAAAGAAGTGGAGCATGAGTGGTGTTAAAGACTACTAATACATGGTCTTCTGTCACTAAGGGCAAATTCCTCAAAGTTTGTTGTGCAAGTTTCGTGCAGTGCTCCTCTGGACCCTGGCTGTTCCTAGAATATTGAGTGTGTTGTCACCTATTTCATAGGCAGAAATTCAAGCAAGTATACTAGAGAGAATAAAATGCTTTTTTGTGTGTTTAAACAAATATCAGATATCCAGTAATCAGTTTTCATATCTTTCTTCAGCCTTTTTTGAAGGAACATTTAGTGACACTATGTGAATTCTGAGGTCTCTTTCCATTAAAATATTGATCTGTAACATGGATTATGTTCAGGTTGCTTATGTTTTGTTTAACTCCAAAAGTGAGTGGACAAGATCAGCTTCTCAGACTTTCTAAAAGCCAGTTAGGACCCGAACTTTAAAACTGTAAGCTTTTCTAATTCTGTTGAACAGTTCTTTTGTCTCATTGCTATATGAAGAGACAACAAATCTTATCTGTTAAATAACAGATGTGCAGTAATGGAACATATTCCAAAGGTTTTAATAGTTCATTCACAGTCAATGGCAGAGAAAGCACAAGGAAAGAGAAATGCATCTGTCAAGATGTAATATTGAAAGAATATATTATCATTATAGATTATAATATTAAAATAATGGATTATTATCAAACATCCTATGCAAGTGAAGTATCTCATAACTTTACTGCAGCTAAGACCATAACCATTCTAATCACAGCACAGGAGTAGTTACCTGCAATTTGTAGGAGCGAAACTGTAGTTTCACCAGCAAGCAATTGTAGCAGGTGTTTCAGGATGGAGAGACTGATAATACATGATACTGCTGTTCTTTGCTGTAGGCTATGTCTAACCTGAAGGACTGGGAATACCTTTTCTGGATTCAAGTGCTTATTTTGTCTGCATAATGACTCTGTGTTGACCCAAAGACCACCAGAACCCCCTGCTCCATTTTCAGATGGGCTGAGCAGGTCTGGCTTTGGAGAGTTGCAGGAGCAGAATCATAGCAAATGCAAAGAGTTTTCATGTCCTTACAGACCTCCCTTTCTGGGCCACTTTATTTAAACAGCTTTAGCTCACACCTAAAGATTCTGCAGGTAGGACATATACAGCCTAAATGCATACAGTAATTATTCATTAGTGAAAATGACCAAAACATATCTGAGATTTAATGAGCTACACGGCTAAGCATTAGTATGCTCACCACCACTCCCAGGGGCTTTCTGCTGGGCAGGAGGACAGTCAGGCTTCACTTCTCCTTGAAACAAATCCTTGACATTGCTGAGTTGCCATCTTCCATCAATTCTGTTTTCTCTCCTTTAGCTTTTCTATTTTAGTGGTTTTCTCTTGAGTGCTTTAGCTACTCGTGATCATCTTCTTTGCAACCCTACCTGTTTGAAATTTTACCTTTCTTACTCACGGCTCCCTCACATTTGAACAATTTCCTTACAAGTCCAAGCCAAGGTTACACAGCTGGGCTCCATCGGAGCGAGGGCCATGGGTCCTTAGAGCGTAGCTGAACCCATACCAGGCTGAGTATTGCAGATGGGGACTGCACAGAGTAGCACCCTACATCATAGATGCAATACCTGAAACCTGTCAGATCTTTAGCTTAAATTTTAGAAGAGTCAGAATTTCATCTGTGGAACAGAGAAATGCATTGCCAGATCTTTGTTCTCACTCTTGACCAAAGGATATTAATAGGAATAAGCACGGGACAAAACACTTTAACATCTCTGCCTCTGTGAGTACACAGTGATAATTTCTAATCTTGAATGGTGATACATTCTGAGAAATTTTAATTCAGCCCATTTTTTAAATTTACAAAATACATCTTCATTTCAGAATGCTTTATTTTCTGTTGCACATTTAAATAACCTCTGTTTTGTATATTTTGGTGTAGCTAGTGAAGATTGTTTTCCGAGAAGATTAGCAAACAGTTATTGTAATCTTTATGCCTCAGTGCACGGAACAAAAGAAAGAACATGCAAATTTGTGGGCGGGGGAGGACCAAAAAAAAATTATCATGTTATTCTCTTCTTCTGTGTTACTTAGCTGTAACGCACTACTCATCAGTTCTCGGGCTAGATCAGTTCCTGCATTTTTGCAGTATTGAGTAGTTTACTAAATAGGTTATGTATGAAGACACCTGGAATATCGAGATCTTTCTGATGGTTTGCAAAAACGACAGCCTCAATCTTCATAGGTGCTTCTGCAGAAAATTTAATCAGAAATGCAAGTCACTGTGTTTCTTGGCAAAGTGTGTGCCGTGTTTCCATACATGTAAATGCAGAGTGGAAACAACAGGATGGTGATCTAGCAACAACGATTGTGCAGGTAGAGCTAATACAAACAGAAATTTATTTGCCTGGAAGATCGTTCTCCCTGATACCTCGTAGCCTGCACCCCCGTCTAGGCCTGCATTTCCCTTCCCTGCCTATCAATAGCTCTGAATTTGCGAGAGTTACCCAAGCACGCAAGCCACTGCAGGATTTATTTTCTGTAGTACTATCTTTTAAAGCTCATGTTTATACATAAGAAAATAATACCTATGTTTTCTGACAGAATTTGAATCTACAATGTACTGGGAGATAAAAGGGAGGAACTGGGGTTCTCACTGGGTTTTTTAACCTCTTAAAAAATGGAAATATCAGAAACTCTGTAATTTCCTAAAGTATGAAAGAGGATCTTATGTTCCTTATGTTGTGCAGTGCCCAGTTCAAGCATTTCGTCTGTAATATTCTTTTCTTTCAGTGTTAGGTCATGAAACATATTTCAGCATGAATTTTTAATTTGCAGGTTTTGGTTGATCTACTTACTGCAAACCATGCAGCATGGAAGAGAAACCAGCAAGGACCGAGACAGGTGGGTTTATTCCTCCTTCTTTTCTAAGCTGCAGAGAATGCTACTGTTTCTGTAAAAGCCCTGCTGGAGACGTTGCATTGTCCTACCTTCTTTCACCTACACTTTCCCAAGGAAATACTCTCTTCTAGTGTTCAGTAAGAACATGAAATGATTTTTTTTCTTCTTTCATTGTGATTTACTGTTTACACAACCTTCCCCTTGTCCCTAGTCCCGCCTACCCTATCATCCAGAAAACCCAGCACTACGACGCACATATCCCCCCCAAAACAGACAAAGATCTGAAGATGAACCCTGCCGCATGCAGGGCAACTCTTTGTCAGCAGTACAAATGCTCTCTATGTAAGAGCAACAAAACTATTTTCATTGGCCTCATCAAGACTTAGGTCTTGTCTCTTGTCTTTACCAGAACTAAAAAAGGAAACGCTTCCTAATACAGGGAAATTTTCATCACAAATGATGTGACTTTCAACATCCCTAACAGACAAAGTAATATCTGAGATGAGAACAAGTGAAGTCTTGAAAAGAAAAGCAGACAGCTACCCTAGCAACTGTCTCTCACATGTTTGATAATACTTCAGATCTGATAATATTTCTGTCTCCTGTCAAGTGCTTAAGTCTCTGGACTTCAAGGAAAGAAAACCAGTGCCTTTTTACTAAATAGCTGTGACAGAGTGCTGAGAATTGCTAGTCTAAGTAATATCATGGCACACTTGATTACCAGATGTATGCATTCATAAGGATATATTATTGTGTTCTAGTAGCTGCTGGGGTGTTTTCACAATGGTTTTCAATAGGAAAGAGATTGCTTTTATGCCCATCTTTCAAAAAGGCCAGAAGAACTGTCCAGGGAACTACAGGGCACTGAAGTCTTGGAGACACCACCTGGAGACCATGTTCAGTGGTGGGTCCAGGAAGGTCCCTGAGAAATTGAAGCATGTCCAGCAGAGTGCTCTGAGAGGCCTTAGAGCCCCTGACCAGAGAGGAGGGGTTGAGGGAGCTGGGCTCATTTCATCTGGAGGACCAATGCATAAGGGGAAGTGGAGTGGTGTTCCTAGTTGCTTGGGGGACTCTTACAAAGAAAATGGATCCAAACTCTCCAGAAAATTGGTCCTGGTATTGGCAAATGCTAGAACAATCAGCAGTGCCCCTAAGTTACATTTTGAGAGGTGCAGACTGGACTGGATGGTAGGAAAATCTTCATTGTAGCAGTGGAACAGGCTTCCAGCATGGCTATAAAATCTGTCCATAGAGTTTTACAGACATGGCTAGAAGAAGACACACCTGACCTTGTCCAGACTGAGACTAGTCCTGCTTCATGTAGGAAGCTGGACTTGATGACCTCCAGAAGTCCCTCAACATTTGTATGAGAACAAAAGCAGAGGAAAGTACAATATGTGTCTGGTATGCTTCCAAGTTTTGTAAATAGTGTCTGGTATGAGTCATGCTATTTTCTACAAACCTTGGTAGAAATTCTGCTTTAAGCACTCTGTAACCATATCAGAAGATGATGTCCTCCCCAGTAAGAGTGAGGAAGCATGGCAAGATCAAAAGACCAGAATACTCTCAGTTTTTTCTCTAGGGATCCTGCTTTAAAAGACCATTCCCTTTAAAAGGATACCCAGTCTAGATGGCATCATATATTATAACTAAGCAGCTTGGATTTATAGTGAAGAAAGGAAGGGAGCTTTGAAAGATTTCTGCTCTGTGATTGTGAGGAATGACCTCTAAGGAAAAGAGCTCAGTATGACTTGGTCTTTCCCTTTCTGGTTGATGAATTTCCTAGCGTGAGAGAAATCTATAGTTGCTAGCAAGATTGCCATGACTGCTTGCAAAGAGCAGTTGCTCTGTTCACTGAACTATGCTTTTTTTTTTTTTTTTAATTTCACAAAGGCTATTTTGTTAATAAGACTTTGGCAGCATAATAAATTAACTGCAGCATTTCCCTTTCTAACTGCAGTGGGGTTGTGAAATGTGTTCCAAATCAAGTTCCCTGAGCTGTAAAGTATTTTCTGCCTCAGTGAAAGGCCCACCTTCAACACAGACAAAAACTAAGTAGAATATGTCAAAGAACGTGATTATGACTTATTTCCAGCACAATAATCAAGACTTGACAAGCTATGAAAAACTCATTAAAATAAGATGACCGTGGTAAGAGCCACCTAACAATACCACACGATCCATTTGCAAGTACAAGCTTAAAAGAAGAGCAAAAAAAGAGAAAATTGGAAGGAAATACTTGACAGATGGATGCATATAGACATCTTATTTCAGACTTTCTTAGTCGTGGCAAAACTATGGGAATGCAGCCTGACTCCACTTTTCAGTGCTTGAGTATAAAAGGGTCTTCAGAGCATGTCTCTTTCCGTTTTGAGGAGAGGAACAGACTATTCATAGTACCATCAGCATTCTAAAATAAAATGAAACTCTAAAGCATATTTTCACAACAGAGTAGATAATTTCAGATGTATACGTAATAAATAGAAGAACATGCCAGTTTCTGACAAGTGAATTTCCTTCCTCTGCCCAGATAGTAATGGCATCTATCTACGTCGTCTTCAGTTCACTCCTCCAGCTTGGTCACAGATTTAAAAATGCACTCTCTCACACTTCCGAACCCTGGTGACCCACTCTAGTTCCTGACTTGTTTTTGTTGTTGTTTTCAGTATTCTCTTGGTACTCATCCTCCTTCTTTCATTTAGCAACCATCAGTGTATACAGAGCATACCACAGCTTCTCATCTTGAAAAGACCTCTTCTCTTCAAGCACCTGTACTACTTATTTCCACTTAGTGCCTCTCTAGCTGTGGGATTTCCTCCCTCCAGAGCCCATGACCTCTCCAGCTGCCTTCACACATGCTCTAACACCTTCTTCCTAGCCAGGCCCCGCAACGGGTCATCCTCCTGTACCCTCTTTGTGTCTCTTATTGTCTTGAAGATCATTGATGCCTTAGTTTCCCTGGCCTTGTCCACTCCTGATTCTCACTGCTCTTTCAGTGCATCTTCCAAAGGGTTCTTTTCCACTAACCAGCAGGAATATAACCTCTGTTACAAGCAGCCACTAGGTTTTACATATTCTTTTAAACAAGGACTGTTGCTAAATTCCTAATTTTCCATTTCTTTTGTTGCAATGTTGTAGAGTTGTTTCTAACTGGTTGATCTAGATTGTCTGTTGTTATGAATGTCAGAAGGAAAAGCTGGAGACTGTGACAACAGTGGTAATTTTACAATCGATAAAATGTATGTTTTGCCTTAGCCACTAGTTTTATCTCTTGTAATTTACCTTCTGCCTCAGAAAAATGCTCAGCCAGTAGCTTTCATCCATTTTTCATTGTTTGCTCTTTAATATACTCTGCATCATGAGTAGCATCTCTGAGGTTATTCATTTCTCTGCCTGCTTCCTGGCCTTGATCAGAGGCGATGCACTTATCTGAACTTGATGCAGATAGGGACAGAAATTCATTCCTCTTCTTAGGAACGCTTTTCTTTTCTGTTCTCTGGTAATATAGATGGGAAGAGCAATATGTACCGACATCTCCACCAATACAGTGGGAGAGTGATGGGAAGGAGATTCTATTGTATATGAATTTACCAAGCCACATGTTATTCTGTCACACAAGCCAGTGGCCCACTCCTGATGATTTTTGGAATGTACCACATGTTGTAGGCAAGAACCTCTCTGCTGTCCCTCAGTAAGTGCTATAGGACAGCACAGGCCAGCTGGCAGATGCCGGGCTGAGTCCTGGCTGCAGGCAGCTCTGTCTGCAGCTAGCACATGGAAAGGATGCAGAGGCGCTGCACCAGTAAGCCCACGATGACAGGAGCAACAAGTCATTTTCCTGGGCTGCAGCCATGTGGACTGTCCTTTGCAAACACCTTGTTACTACTGCTTAAGCAGTGGCTGAGTGTCCAGAAGCTTGTTCTTGCTGTTAAAGAAACAGTCTTCTGTAGGTGTGTACAAGGATACGGAAAAGCTTTAAAAGGCTTCAGGACTGGATTTAGGCTGTCCTGGAGCCTCATAAGGGTTAAAGTAGTCTCTGGGATGGTCCAGGTAGTACACTGCTTGCTCTTCATTCTACCACTTTCACAGGGAACGGCACAGGGAGAGATCTTTTTCTGCCCCAGAGCCAGAAGGGGTCATCTTGCCTGCAACGGGGAATTTACAGCTTCAGTTCAAGATCTGTGGTGCACTTCGTGCCATGTCTGCTGATTCTCCCGGCAGGCGTCCTCAGGCTGGGACCCGGCCACTGGTGTAAAGCTCTCGCTGTGACGGATGGGGAGAGGCTCACCAGGGCTGTGGCAGTGCAGCCACACCAGACTTCATCCGGATGAGCACAGCCCTGCTGGCGTGTAGGGAGGAGTAAGTGTAGAATGAGGAAACACCAACACACAAAGGGTAAATAGGTGAAATAAATAACAGTTTGGTACAGAGTAATAAAGGCAAACTGTATTCCATTTTCTTCTTCTGCGTTATTTGATTGCTTTTTTTTTTTAATGGTGTGTTTGCTGTTTAGTGATTTTATGAGCAGCCCCCAAAGCTTTATAATACTCTTTTTTCCAGTGTGGGTGGATGTATTTCCACTTTGTTTAGAATGTTGCTTTTTAATCACAAATGCCATTCAGCTGTGCATGGAGTTTAAGCTCTGTGCAAATCCCTCAGATATACCAGAATAACTTGTTTGTCTAAAGTGAAATCCCTGAGATCTCTGTGAGATGGAAGTCTCTGCAGAACGAAGTCTTTGCTCCGGATTTCTTGTAGTGCTGGGGAAAACACCCCCAGCTCCGACTAGCAAACAGCAAATACTGAACAAATGGCCTGGGTCTCTTACCTTCCAAACCCTAGCAGCTCATGCTGACTAGAAAGAGACCTTGGACTGGATTCCAGGAGTGGGGTAGAGCTGCCAAACAAAGGTGGAGGGAAAGCAGAAAAGATGAGCACTACAAACTGACAGAATCACAGAATCACAGAATCACAGAATAGTAGGGGTTGGAAGGGACCTCTGTGGGTCATCTAGTCCAACGCTCCTGCCGAAGCAGGGTCACCTACAGCAGGCTGCACAGGACCTTGTCCAGG
>Ga0065711_1048182_pt1 | contig 11948 bp, 6 predicted proteins | sample Hoacrofraction12_FD_59098 | JGI IMG/M metagenome (GOLD analysis project Ga0065711, IMG submission 59098) | Hoatzin crop microbial communities from Cojedes, Venezuela - Epithelial fraction 12 v2 (version 2) | ecosystem: Host-associated > Birds > Digestive system > Esophagus > Crop | place... | reverse complement strand
GCCGGGGGCGGTGTGCCGCAGCGCTGCGGCGGGCGCGGGCACCAGCTCCCCTCCTGCGGCCGCTGCCGAGCTGGACCAGCGCCTCGCCCGTGTTTCTGGGAGCTCAGCTGCGTCCTCACCGGGGCCAGAACCGCCCCCTCCCCGCGCAGGGCTCGGTCAGGGACTCGAGATTCAGCGACGCTTCACACCCGACTCTGCCCTCTTGGGTGGGAGCTGCCTGGTCTGGTTCATGTGAGCTTACCGATGCTCGTGGGTCATTGCCCTTAGAAATACTCCTGTCTTAAAAAGTTAGAGAGGAAACTGTCCTCCATGTGGGGATTTATTTGAGACTTACTAAACCCAGAGTTTTGAAACCTTAAGAGTGCGTACAACGATGTAAAGAAGTTGGGTTTTTTTTCAGTAGAGGTGAAAACCAGCGAATTCCATCAGCGTGCATTTGTTTCGGGTGTGCTTGCTCCCTTTTTATTTTCCTTCTTTGAATACTCTGTGACATGTATTAGCTGGTAAGAGTGATAGGTGAAGCAAGTGACGTCTTGAATGATTATAGGAGAATTCTCGTCGAAAGTAATTTTGGAATTAAAAAACATTAGAGTTGGCATTGGAAAACTCTTACTATAAGAATGTCATCTAATCGGGGAACAGAAAACAATAACCTGATAGACACTATCAATATCAACCAGCATAGCTCAACACAGAATGTTGAATGCTGCTGTAAATTTCTCTTGAACAAACTATAAATCAAGAATATATGCTTAAATTATGTGACAAATAAATTCTAGCAGTGAATTGCATTCAGGTGAAAAACTTCTGTCTTGTTTGCCAACAGTTCACAAAACAAGAACCGAAGTCATGTCGTCACTGTGAAATATAAACCCTGGTCTAATTTTTTGTAAATAGTTTTGCAATTGCAATTACATTTTCTGAAACATGGTATCCATTTTTGCAGATAGGTAATTTTGATTCAATGAGATTCAAGCTAAAAGACCTCTATTCTTTTAAAAATGGTTGCTGTGTGCATGGTAGTGTTTCAGAGCTCAGATAACTGCCTTGTTGAATGCGTATTGCATTAATATTAATCTAACAATATATGCCGATAATCATGTGGGTCTGGAAATTATCACCTTTCACAAAGACAGGAAAAATGACATATAAAAATGTCATCTATCATTTACTGAAGCTGAGAAAACTGTGAAAATGGACATAACGTTGCCAAGCTTTCAAAACACTGTAAGAAGTACTTCTGGTGCCAAAAGGCGTGCTTGGAGATCACAGCGTGTTGCATTGCCTCGCTCCTAGTCACCTTGTAGCATCTTCTGCCTCCATGTTAGACTCCCTGTACAGCACATGCATAGAAGTGCTTGCCTCGAGATGGAGTCGAAGGAGCTGCTTTGCTGTGAGAAGATGAAGACAGGCAACAGCAAGCACTAACAAGTAGTGCACACGTCCAAATTTTGTTCTTCCCTTCGGCTTGAGCATTCAGGAAGGCTCTTCCTTTCTGGAGACAGGCTGTTGAGTCTCCCCTGTTCGTGAAACCCGCATTCAAGCTACTAAATAGCAGGATGCTCTGGGTAGCTAGCTCCCAAGCTCTTCTTGGATACTGACTATAAAATACCTCATCACTAACTGGGACCTCAGACCACCTCTCTTCTGCTTTCAAAGAAGAGCTGAAGAACACGATGAGAGTGTTGAGTGCTGACTTTCCCTCTCCTGTTTCCAACAAGTGTTTGATTATTCTGTGCAGAGCGTGCCTTGCCCAGAGCAGAGCTGCTCCAAACCCAGCCTGGGAGACAGTCCAGGCTGCCTGTGGTTAGGGCAGCCTCAGGTTTGTAGGGCAATGTGATGGGTTAATCCCTTCTGGTACAGGTGAGTGATGCCAACAACCCAGCTGAATCCCTGAAACCGGGCACTGGTGCTGGTAGAAAAAGCACCCATGGAACCTCCACTGCAGCAAGCCCCGCAGAAAGGCGCAGCCCCTAGTTTGGGGTCCCAGCTGTGCCCCTGTCTGAGACAGAACTGAGCTGCTCGCCAGGGGTGGGAGAGAAGCTTCTCTGGGAAGAGGCAGAGTCAAAGACTAGACTGGGCAAAGGTGATGTTCAAACCATAAAAGCTACAGCCTTCAGGTGCTTTGGAGTAAAGGGACTGGGGATTATGAAGACCTCAGTTTTGGAAACAGCATTTCAGTGCTTGTGTGAATCTAGCCCTCCGCTTTCTGGAGAATAAAAGGATTTTTTGTTTGAATGCAGAGGTAACTTATTAATGGAGAGATGACCTTGACGTTACAACTGAAAACAAACAGAAGAAAAAAGGATTTGATGGTTAGGAGTCTTATACCTGTGTCTCTCCCACTCCAGGCAGAAGTTCCCAGACCTCAGGCAGGATGAGAAAAGCGCATAGAGAACAGCCAAAACTCTTCTTTTGGCCACTGAGTAGGTGAAAAGGTTTAACAGAGCGAGCCAGTCTGAGTACACCAAGTTCCTTGTGCAGTCAAGGCATCCTAGCTGTATTCCCATGAAAGAAGTCTGCATATCAGTCAGAGACGACTTGTCCTCCCCCACCCCACTTCGGCTGAACTAAATTGCTTTAGGGTATATTGATGATGTTGTTCATGGTAGCTCTGCTGCGGTTACGGGTGCTTGCTATTAATAAATACACCAATAACTACATGAAGCTCTAAGGTTTCCTTAGCTAAATGAAACAAACTTTTCACAGAAAAAACTTTTTCAAAGTTTTTTATCTTCACAGCACTAAAACAGAGCCTGTTTAAAAACCTATTTCAAAACCAGAACCAATAGTTTAAAAGTGATTTTGAGATACCAAGTTAAATGTTTTTCCTGCACAATTGCTTTAATGTGCATACACATAGAGATGGGACAGGCCCTTAATATTTCATACAATAAAAATTCGTATTGCAGTTCATGGAAATTTTGGCCTGAGCAGTCAGAAGAAAAAAAAAATACTGAAGAAATTTTAGCTTATACTGATAAAGAACTAGGGTGTCTCTTCTTCTGTTGTGTGGGCCCCTCATATCAGGGAATCTTTTCCTGTGCGGGTCCCTCATATCACTGTCTGGAGGAGGCAGGCAGGGCAGCTTGCTCACCAGGCCTCCGCAAAGGGGCTGGGAAGCGAAGGGAATTCGCTTCACATTGCTGCTACACGGTGGCTATCCCTGCTGGTCTGGTGCAGGGAATCCCCTTCAAGGCTTCCAGTACTGGCCCAAGGTCTCTCTGCTTGAAGCAAAAGACAAAGCGGGAATTAAACTGAGGTTATCCAAGGCACAACATAACCCCATGGCTATTCCACATACCCGAGTTAGGACTTCAGTGCCTTCAAGAGGCGAGTAAATCCTCACTCTACAGGCTCCAGAAAATTTGGATATATCCAAAATCGCACAAATTATATATAATATAAATATAGCAGATAAAATACAGCAGACAAAATGAAACCATAGGTATCTGGCTGGGCCAACCTGTTTTTCTGTATGCACATATGGCAAATGCAGAGCTTTGAAACATGTATGTGGTTAAAATGAATGTTTCCAATGGATTTTAACTAGTTTTGTACAAGAAGACATTTGCTGTTAAGACAACACAGGAAAGCTCAGTTGCTAGACACTGCCCCTTGCTTAAAGAAGATATTACGACAGTTTCAATTCTGAAGCAAAATTCTACCAGTTTTAAAGAGCTTTTAGAAAAGGAATGAAAGCCCTAACAGCGAACAGCTATTAGCTCCCGAGACGTGTGCTTCAACAGTGGCAATGTTTTATCTTTGCAACTGAAAATGACACCGGCAAGTGCCAAGGGCATGTTGGTGTCCACATCCTTTTCTCCTTGGCCTTCTCCACACCTACTAAGAGAAGGCGCGGTGAAGTTGTGAAAAGCCTGGTGGTGTCCACCACAAAGTCCGAGTGAACCCGGACAGTGCCGATTGCTTTAGGCACGGCAGGTTTCCACGTGGGGGTCATCACTCCAGTCATTCACAGCGCTTCTGTCGTTACACACCATCACCGGGATGGGAGAGCCTCCTGCACGACTGCTGGTGGATTTGTGTCAGACCTGTTAAGCATACAGGTCCCCAGTGTGATTATTCAGATGAGCAATCAGGTGATTCATTTCCTGTTTGAAGCATCCGGGTGCGGAGAAGAGCATCCACACTATTGCTGTTATTTGCATTTGCAGCTGCTTGTAATGGGCTCACTCATTACTGCTCATACAGTGCCATTAGTGGGTAGAGTGTATTACTGACACAAACACACAGTTGCCCTGAGGAGCCTACAGCCAAAGGCAGACACCAGCATAGTGAAGGCTACAAATACTCGAAAAGCGCAGGAATGAGAGAATGAGGGCTAGAACACCGAAAGATTATGAGATATGCTTGTTATGTTCACCTCTTGCTAGTGCCTTGTTTTTTTGGTCTATGCTGACACCTAACCTGAACGATCTTGAGAAAGAATCATGTTCTGAATTCATATAGCTTCCTGTGATAAGCTGTTGATGTGCTAGCGGTATTTTTAAGACACAGAGGAGGCATGTCAGAGAAACGGGAGCCCGATTGCACTGCAGATAGAATATTCGAATCAGCAAGCAGCTTATCAGCACACTTATGGGCAGCAAATGCTTCACAAATCTCGGGGAATGCCAGCTGAAAATCCCCATCATTACTGACATAACTTTCTTGATAAGCCTCCTCAACAATATGAGCTATTGTTTATGCTGAGAAGCACTGCTGAGGTTCAGTGGAAAGGTGTGCGGAGCTTGTTCCCCCAAACAAATGAAGCGCTGGATTCATGGGTGAGAAGCAGACCTGCTGGCATTCACAGCTCTTATTCTATTCAATGGTCACAGCGAATGACACCCTTTCATTTTGCCTTCCTGTGCACTTCATAGTACAAAAGAAAAACTTAAACCTAAACCAGCTATTTTTATTTTTGATTAAATCTTTCTTTCCCCTCTCCAGATGGTACACGCAGGGGCACGACATTAACCCCAAACAAAAATGAGCAACCAGAAGCAAGTGTGCCATTAGCTCAGCTCGGCACCTGATGTGTTTATTTTCAGTGGATCTGTGAAGCAGGCTGACAAGCAGAATCTTTTGCTTCACATATCACTTACAGTGCTCCAGCGAGCAGGCACTATATGAAACAGCCAGTAAAAAAAGCTTCAGCAAGGCATGGCCGGGTTTTTTTTTCCTTTTAGCACAGATACAGTCGATCAAAACCTCAATCGATGAAAGAAACTCATCAGAGACAAAATTAAGATAATTGCCTCGTAACTACAAATTGTCATAAGAGACATTTTATGATACAATTTAGCTGAATTAGATATTATTGACCTCAGAGTGGTTTATCAAGGCAGGAGAAATAAATTAAAAGAGATCTGAGTACTCTGAATGCAAACGGTAAGCTGTGTTTTTCAGCTTCTTTTCAATGTCTTTGAGATCAGGTGGGGTGCTTTGATTTACAGTCACCAAAATCAAAGGTCCAGTCTTTCAAGCTACTGTCATGTATGAGAACAGCAGACCCAGAAGGTTGACAAAGTGACATTATGTGGCTTTGTCTACGCTAGTAGACCAGGCCAGGGCATGGGGCTGTGTGCTGGCCTGGGATCATCCATACTGGAAGTTGCATGGCAAGGTCCCTGACATGGTTTTGGGCAATTAGCATCCCCCTGAGGCTTCAGGCACAGCCCGAGGGTTAACATAGGCTCAGGACCTGCCCGACTGCAGGCCACATGTGGCCCCCTGTTTTGAGAGGCAGTTTAGCCATATGGATGAGAGCGGTGCTGTGCCAGTGGACCTCAGGGCCAGAGAACGATCCCTGTTTACTAACGTGGATGCACCTTGCAATATCAGACAGAAAAGGGGCAACAAACTGTCTTCTGCACCAAAAACAACATTCCAGTGGATAGTGATCGTATCTGGAGTCACTAAAAAGGAAATTAATTAATTAATTAATTAATGAGCATCAATTGATGTGAAGGTCCAACTCACCTTGAGAAACAATTAGTGCCTCAAACGCAGGCAAAACTGAGACGTCCTCTGCCACCTATAACTTCATTAAGCCAGTGAAGTTTGCCAATGAATATACTTGGCAAACACACCACCACAAACCCTTGCTGAGTTCTCTGCTGCTTTCAAAAAGTGGCACCTCTTGGGACCTGGAATCTGCTGACACAGATGTTACAAAAGACTTTTTGTAGGATTGACGGCAAATAAAATATTCTGCTGCTTATTGCAAGTCTTTTGACGGCATAATTATGGGTATCCTTGCTGCAGGCTTCCTGACTGATTCCCACCTGACAGACAGCCTCACAGATTTTATGGATTCAACAAATGCATTGGCACTCTCCCCCATATTTCAGCATAAATCCAGGAATGGAATGGGCATCAGGTGACTGTCTGTTTTGAATCTGTTGTACAGCTTTTAACATTTGTGTCTTTTCTGTGTTGTTATAGAAAGTCTCACTTTTGCCTCTCAGCTTTCTGAAACAGAAACAAGTTGCTGTATCACAAACATCAGAAACAAAAGACGAGAATCATGGCTGAACCAGGGTGCTGTATGTGTACAGTAGTGTGAACAATTCAACATTATGTTTTTATTAAAGACAGCTTAAAGGGGAGTTGAGAGAAACTAGAAAACCAGAGCCTTCTCTTCACAGGTGTTGAGCACCTGAAGCTTCCATTAGCTTTCTAAAGGCCTCCATTTCTTTTAGGTTCAAGGTGCTCTGGGAACAAAAAGCACTAAAGAGAAACACTCTGCTTTTTAAATGGCAGTGGCCAATGACAGACAATAACAATTTGAGGAAGGACAAGGAGTGCTTTTCTGTAAAAAGACAAGAGCACCTCTGAAAAAATCAGAACAACCTGATTTTTCTGTGCTTATTTTGGCAGAATGATCCAGAGCAGACCTATTAAAAATCTCCACTAAATCTTATTTCCTTGGAGGAGTGATATAATTTGTGATCATTGATACCATCTTTAGCTTTGACTAGAAGCACACTAAGCTACTTTTGCCTCATCATTTGTAACTTTAATTGTGCAGTGAAGTATTCTTAGCCTCCTCGTGTGGCACTATGCTAGGAGTCAGCTTTCTGCTGTACCTCTCTCTTCTTTTATCACATCTTCAGCTTTTCTTTATCTTTCTATAGCTATTTCGTCTCGATACCACTCTCATTCGTTGTAACCTCTAGCCTAGCTTTCAAAAATCCCTCTCTTTTCAAAATAAGCTTTATACTTTGTCTAATCATTACTTCCCACAGGTTCCCTTCAGAGCAATAAAATTTCAGTGTTAATGTGCGAGGGGCAACGCTCAGCATCCTGTCACACTTGTGCAACCCGTTGAGATCCGAGGAAGTTCTACTGGCGTAACAAAGGAGAGTTCAGCTCATTACATTTGCAGTCCCAAACCCCTCCTTGCCGTTTCTCTGAAGTGTGCATCCACAGACATCTTTCTTACTCCCACATGCCACGGATCCCCAGGGATCGATCCCTTAGCATGGGTGCTCCTGAAAGTCAGCAGCTGAGAATGCAATGAAGAGCAGAGGCTTTTCTTCTTCTGATCTTGTCCGTAATACAACTGATACCTCTGCATTTGTAGTTGCTTTCTCCTGGGTAATGTAAAAGCCTGATGACTAAGTCTGTAGTCCTGAGAACTTCCAGTAGAAGGTTTCAAAAATTATGTCACTACGCAGTGTTACTCTTAGTATAATTGGCATATAGAAGACAAAATATTGTAATTTTGCATCCTAAGCCTGTGGAGAGCAGGTCTAGATCCCCTTAAATTGCACTGAAGTCTGTAATATTACTGTAAAGGGGATGGAAGCATCCAGTTTAATTTTGACCTTTCAGAAACCACTTGGTAAGCTAAAGAACTGCCTGAATACGTGGCCTGGAGGTGACAAGTAACATGTAGTTCAGAGTTCCCCGTATATTTCTTTCCACTGTACTGTGTGGTACTTCATAATGCAGCTGACAACTCTCTTCCCATAAAGGACGTTATTTAGGAGAGGTGCTGTCTAAGCATGGGTCAGAACTGCCTGAACTTGTGCCTCTCGACAGCTGTGGAAGAGGGCTTTACCCATGCTATTCCGCCTACGTTCATGCAAATGAGGGCAATAAAAATCCCTCACCTTCATCTTGAGGTAACACATCAGTCCATGAGAATGAAAAGGGACAAACTATTATTTGAGGTTTCCTCTGTTATCCATCATCTGCCGCATTCTAATTTTACTTCACCTTCCTAATTGGTAGAAAACCTTTCTATTTCATAAACAAGGCAAATGCACAGGTTCAGCAGGAGGGTATTTAAGAGGAATTAAATTGTTCCCCTTGGCATAGTGCTTCTGCAGTTTTAATTTCCTATTCTGGATTTGAGCATAACAATTCAGAGCTCTTGATAACCAGGATTGAAACCCGCCTAATCACAGTGTTCCCTGTGCATTGCAATCCCTGTGAGACCTCTGCTTTCCCAAGAGCGTGTTCCTGACTGAAAGGTCTGAAATGAAACCAACGTTTCTGCATTTTACAGAACATTGCAGTACCCCCATGGAAACAGCATTGACTTGCAATAAATAAAAGTTAGGGTAAAAGGATAATATCTCTTCTCCAAGGCTCTAATGTTTTTTTGAGATGGGGTACGTCAAACACTTCATCCAATGTAAGCATGTTAGGCTGAGGAGGACAACTCAGCGTTTACTAAGGCACATGCTGAACTTTACGGTGAATGAAGGAAGGACCAAAGGAGCAGAACAAAAGTTACTCACAGAGGGCTCGAGTGCTTTACCAGGCTGTGGTTACCATCACCGTGACACTGAGTTGGTAGTCCAGTAGGCAGAGCAAGCAATAGCAATTTTACCAGCTATCACTGTCTGCTGTAGTGCAATGAGAAATGACCACAAACTGTCATTTGAGAAGAAATACTGCTTCTTAAGACCAGCAGTGCATGTTTTTTTTAGGGTATCAGAGTGCGTTTATACAGCAGGCCTACAATGTAATTTCTGTGAAGAGGTGCCACCACAGGGGCTATCAGAAGCAGGCTGCCTTGCAAAGGGAGCTCCAGGTGCTGCAGTGAGAAAACCCAAAACTAGTTACATCATTGTCTCCGTGGGAGTCCTAAGCCTGGAAAGACTCCACTGCACAGGACCTCTGATGTCCCAGTGCTGCTGGCTGCTGCGCCCAGCAGGTGTTTGCCACGAACGGGGAATCTCTTGGGTGGAGCATCAGAATTAAAAGGCAAAACAAATGTCCATGTCTATAGCCCACCAGAAATATCGGCACTTCTCAAAACTGGCAAGACAAGGAGGCTGCAGGGGAAAAAAGTGTAAATGAAGTTCATTTTGGAGGGAAGCAGCAATGGCCTGAACACAGTGGCTAGCCCTGAACTCTTTCTTCAAAAGCAGAAAGACCTGCTGAAGAGCAAAATCACGACTGTTCAATCCTGTTAAGTGAGCTCACAGTAGGAGTAATTTTAAAAATGAAAGGCATGCCCACTGTTCAGAGATACAAGCGGGAGAGTGGCAGGGGAATCTACAAAAGGAGAGAAGTGATGAAGAGAGACAGCAGGAAATCAAACTCTACTCAGAATAGCAACCTGCAAAGTTCCAGCGCAGTCCAACCTGCAAAATAACAAATAAACTCTCCCCAAGATGAATAAACTGCTAAATGCACTGGTAGAAAAAGAATGAGCTGTACCTACAGGTGCCTCGTGGCCTTTTTAAATGGTAACAGTTAGAACTCTGGATGTGAATACAACCCTCCTTTTCTTTCTCTAATTGACATTATACGTGCTTTTTTGATAGCAACATATGGCATAAGGGGTTTGACAACTCAGAAAAATCATTGTATTTCAAATGACCTACATCACCAATAGAGTCTTTTCATTTTCTTCTGGTATATTAATCATTCGCTGGAGGGGATATCCATTATAGACCCAAATAACTGTAAAACAGATACCCTCGCATTACATTTACACTTAGATACAGTGAGTGAAGCCAGAAGCTAGTGTAATCTCTACCTTAATCAGAAGACTTCTGTTTAAGAAAATAGTCTTTATTTGTAGGTGTTCTCACTGCCCACTTCTATTATTCAGGTATAAAAATTGCTCCATTGCTTTAGCATGGAGTATTAGCTTTCTAATACAGATTCTTGTAATGAATTGTCTATGTTTTACCTTTGAAATGTCTGTGACGTTCATAGTAGGAACATTAAGAATTGTTTCAGGCAGATAAAGTAAGCAGATTTATTTTAGAGACTTTTTTCAACTTTATTGCCTTCACCAGATTCAGAGGTAGCTACTGTACACTTTTTCAAAGTTTGAGAAGGTCTAAACTCATTAGAGATAGGAGCTTTGACTGGTCGGGCATGGTACATGGCCGTAAGGACTCAATTAGGAATTTAAAGCCACTGCTCAAAACTAGAAAGATGGGTTGATTTCATTAGTATTGACAGACAGGTCATTGAGAAGTTCACCACAGGAGGAACTAATTTAGATAATAAATCCTCACTGGTATTTACAAGGTAAACTTTAATTCCTGTCCAAAAGAAAAAGGAAGGATTTCTTCTTTTTTCCAATAATCAAGGTGGCTTTAGGATTTAATGCAAACATCTTTTGATTATAGGATGGTCAGCAGTTTCACTGGGAAAATTTGGACAAACCTACCCAGGCAGTAATTTTCAGCAAGTACAGCATTACTGTGTCACTTCTGCCTCAAGTGCTAGATATTCCAGTACTGTAGAGAACATCAGGATTGCAAGGCATTTATGTGCTTGCTATGGATGTTTGTGAATTCTTCCTGACCAAAAGGTTTGGCTTGATTCAGCAGTAGAAAACTGCATTTAACTTACTGCCTGCAATGAACTCATCTTGTCCAAGTTACTTAGTAATTCTAAATCATTAAAGTATTCAGAATAATTACTTTGAATTTTTATTTTGGTCCATTTTCATTAATACCAGTTAATTTAAGTCCAGTTAGAGAATTCTGACAAGGAAAATATTGTGTTAGCATGGTATATTCTCAGTTCCCACAGGTGTGGTGCTTTAGGTTGGTATATGTCTGTAGGTGTCCTCTTCCACAAATACACTGTGGGCAGCAGACCGAGGATTTCTCCGTAGTGTTTGAGGTGGTCACTAATGAGATACCTAGCAGCACATTAACCAGGATTCTGCAGAGTTCACAGAAATGGGGTCAAGTCAAGAATAAATCCCTCTGCAACTTGTGAAACCCAGCAAAGCCACTGTGGCAGTGACTGTGAATAGCGAATGCTTTACTGATTTTTAGTCAGTGAATCTACATATTTCAGAAGCCCTACAGGCACACTTGGACTCTGCCTTCAAACTGTCCCCCTTCATGTTACTGCTGCCTTAGCTACAATAGCTGGCAATTTTCCGATGCAGATGGCTAATCTGCCACTGCTGCCCTGCAGCAAAACCCGGAGAAGAGTTGAATTTCTCCCAAGACTGTTTTTCCAAGTAGCTAAAACAAGCACCCCAATTTGGGGAATTTTTAGGAGGGTTGTAAACACAATCTGTTGAGACGGTTTCAATTGCACAGGGTGAGCTGTCTCTACAGCTGAAAGTGATTGTCCTGGTGGTCTTCAGTGTACTGAAATTAAAGATGTGCTGAATTCTGAAATTACTGGCATAAGCAACTGTGCACCCAAAGATATTCACGACAGTTACACCAATTCAGTGTGTGATCAAGATTTTGAGATTGCTATGATAATCAGGTTGGTAAGTGTATGCCCAGGCACGTAATATGTCTGGCTTTGAAAGCAGACTGAACATGCAAATAAGCACCCTTGTTAATCCCTTATTTTGTTTAAAGCACTAGAGATCACTAGCTGTACTGTTCACTTTTATAAGTCGAATAGAACCCTCAACTTCCTTCCTTCCTTCCTTCCTTCCTTCCTTCCTTCCTTCCTTCCTTCCTTCCTTCCTTCCTTCCTTCCTTCCTTCC
>Ga0065711_1011830_pt1 | contig 11948 bp, 13 predicted proteins | sample Hoacrofraction12_FD_59098 | JGI IMG/M metagenome (GOLD analysis project Ga0065711, IMG submission 59098) | Hoatzin crop microbial communities from Cojedes, Venezuela - Epithelial fraction 12 v2 (version 2) | ecosystem: Host-associated > Birds > Digestive system > Esophagus > Crop | place... | reverse complement strand
CCTCTGAGGGTGACGGAGCCCTGGCCCAGGCTGCCCAGGGAGGCTGTGGAGTCTCCTTCTCTGGAGATATTCAAGACCTGCCTGGACAAGATCCTGTGCAGCCTGCTGTAGGTGATCCTGCTTCAGCAGGAGGGTTGGACTGGGTGACCAACAGAGCTCTTTTCCAACCCCGACCATCCTGTGATTCTGTGATTCTGACTGGGAGCTTAAGGACAAAAACCCACCCACACTCAAGTCTTGGCCCACCATATCTCCAGGGTGCTCCTGGCCTGGTGGCAGCGGAGGAAGACCCTGTCAGACCCAGTGCTGGTGGGCCAGGACAACACGCCATTCTGAACGCCACCCCTTCTCCCAGAGCCCAGGAAGAGCCCTGGGCTGCAAGCTCACCTCCGTTGTGGTTGATGCTGTTCAACTCCACCAGAGCCACGCTGACAGGATGCCGGGCAGCTGGGTGCTCCTCCTCACTGTCAGAGTCATTCTCCGCGCCGGCACCCTCTCTCTCCTCCTGGAAGCTCTCGCTGGCCCCCTGCCCAGGGGGGTATGCAGCAGTGTCGTCCTTGCCGCAGAGCACTGCCACCCCGTAGATGCTGTTGTGGCTGATCTGATTGTTGACAAGGTGCGGGAGGCTGGAGGACATCATCCACACGCCGCAGCCCTTGTTGCCTGCAATGTGGGCAGCATAGTCCACTGACCAAGCAGTACTTGGAGACCCCCAGCCCTATCCCAAAGTGGCTGGTAGTCCACGTGCAGTGCAGGTGAGATAGAGGTGATCCTCCTCTTTGAGCACCCATGAAAGCCAACCCTACATGTCATGGGCTCTCAGCAATCCTTCAGCCCTGACTTGGTCTCACTGGGCCACCTCGAGTCCGTGACCTCAGGGCCTTCATGTCCCCACCTCCACCGTCTCCTGGCACTGTCCATGCTCTGACCCCAGCTTGAGTCCCCAGGTTTAACTCCTGCAACCGGGAGGTAAACCTCCCCGCCCCAGGGCTCTGCGGGATGGCCAGGCACAGCCCTGTCTGCTGGCTCCACAGGCAGGTGCCACAGTGCTGGAAGCCTGAGTGCCACCAGCACCGGCTGCTGGGATGAGGCATGCCCTGGTCTCCCCTCCTCTGGGACCAGGGAGCGAGCAGCTCCAGCGGCACTGAGCCAGGCTTCCCTGACCTCAGGGACCCAGGTGTGTTCTCCAGTGCCTAACGCAGGCTGAGCTGCTGCTTCGCCACCCCAAGGGTAGCTGGGCCCTACGACCACCCTCCTCCTGCCCTGGCCACTGCTGTTCCAGAAGCCTCTAGAACTCCCTGTCTGTGTATTTTACCCTCGCTGGAGGGGCTGACACTGGCCGCCAGCACCGCTGGCCACCACTGCCTCCGGTGTTACCAGTGGGACACGTGGACAGACAGACGCACACAGAGCCATGCTATGTGATGGCCTGCATCCCACCCCTGTCCTAAACAGGGCCAGAGAGGAGCACAGCCCCTCCAGGACTTGGACCCACACTGTGGTGGGGACAGACAGCGTCTCTCCGCAGCCACTTTAAAACCCCTTTAAAAAAGCTATTTCCAGCTTCCTGAGGAAATCACCCAGGGAGTTTATCCTCTGTCAGACATTAGCCCAGTTGCTAGATTACAGACCTGCCAGACTCCTCCGGCCCCACGTGAGCTGGGTGCAGGACAGCAGCAGACGAGCTCCGCTCGTCCTGTGGGGACCACACATCCTCCCCTGCAACCCTGTCCTGCACGAGGGCAATGGCACAAGGCCACCTTCCACCTCAGGGCTCAGAGGGAAGCCCCAGAGGGCCCCTCGTGAGCCACAGGCCAGCAGCACTGGCAGCATGACCTCAGGTTTAGCAGGCATGGTGGTGTTGGGTTGATGGCTGGACTTCATGATCTTAGAGGTCTTTTCCAACCTTAATGATCCTACGATTCTATTCTATGATTCTGTGACCTCTGGAGTGCTTGAACTGCCATGGGCCTGGTGTCGTTCCTGGCCAAACCTCCTGGACAGCCACCGCAGCCCCCTCCTGGGCACCCATCACAGCCCCTTCCTGGGCACCCACTGCAGCTCCAGAGTGCACTGGAGGCAGAGGGCAACCCAGCAAGCCCAAGAGGATGGGGGGATGTTGGAGAAGGCGAGAATTGTTCTCCACCCGAGCTTGTGTCCTTACCATGGATGACGTTTCCTTCGATGAGGCCCTTCCCACGCTCACCCACCACCACACCGTCCGAGTAGCCGCAGCAGATGAGGTTGTTCCTGAGAACGGGGTTGCCTCCATGGCGGATGTCTGCCCCACCCCACTGGTTCTCGCAGATGACATTCCCTATGGCCAGGCAGGGAGGATGAGGTGACCACATGAGCCTCCTGCCCACGGAAGAGCAAGGAGACCTTGCAAGGCAAGACCCAGCCCCACCAAAAAGCTCCCATTGCCCATGGCAGAGTTCAAGCCTCAGGAGCTTCCCGCATTCGCCTGGCAATGCTCTGCCGCACGGGACAGCAGTCATTAGCAGTTCCAGTAACCACCACTTCCCTGTCCTCTGCAGTGTAAGGGCAGAGTGTAGAATCTGTGCCACAACAGCAGGAAAACATCACTGACAGCTTTAGCCACAAACATGACATTAACTGGCTGGCACAGCGAGGAAAAAATGCAGTGTGTCGAATCAGTCCCATGCCCCAGCTGGCCCAGGGACAATGGGAATAATAATTTGGAGGACACGCTGCAGAGAGACATACTGCCTGTGTCAAGGGTAGAAATGCCAACTAGGAAATGCAAACCAGGGGATTATTGCACCTAAAGACAGCAAAGAACCGTAACGAGATAAATTTTGCAATCAAACAGACAGAGCTTAAAGAGAGAGACAAACTGGGCATAACAATGCCGTTTTTATTCCCATACCTGTGATTTGGCCTCTGCCGTTCTCATTCACTGCTATTCCAGCAGCCAGTCCCTGGAAAATATGGTTCCCACTAAGGTAGGAGAAGAAAAGAACATTACCAGCAGCAGTGTTGCCTGCACCGATTGCACCGTTCGCAGTGAAGCCAGCGCAGCGGGTCTCTGCACGGGCACCAGTCTCCCTGGCTGGCTACGCCTCGCAGCCTGTGGCCTCTGCCCAGCTGCGGGAGCTGGGCACGGGGCAGCCGCACACCGGAGTGCAGCAAGAGGGAAGCACAGTGGGGAAGGTTCATGCAAAGCAGAGAGGAGCTACGGACAGGCAAACCACTTTCAAGGAGGTGAAAGCACGCAAGAGGCACGGAGAAAAACGTATCAGTAAGAGCGTTCGAAAGGTGAGAAAGGGCCACTCCTGAACACCCAAACAGCCACCGCATCAGACCAGTCGTTGCACAGCCAGCGTGCCGTCTCCAGGAGTGGCCAGTGACAGCCCAGCCATGAGGAGCGTACAGACAGGGAGAACCAAGTACTGCCCCCCACACCTGGCCTCCCTGCCCCGCTGTCTGCCCGCACCCACGGTCACTCCCACCCTTCAGATGGCCTTCCCTTCTCCTCAGGACTAAACTCGCTCCTCTGCAAACCACTCTGCACGCTGGGCTCTCCAGCACCATGCAGCACACCCATGGAGATGCAGGCCACCACGCTGGCTGCCGCAGCCTCCCTGCGCCCACGGGCAGCGCAGAGCAGGGCGCTCCGAGCTGGAGACCCCCGTGCCAAAGACGTACCACGTGGCAGCTGGAGCCCACTGAGGTGGACATTACGGAGGAGTCTGCAAGGGCTTTAGCCTGTTGCCCCCATCTTCCCCAGCCCGCGAAGAGGGTGAGAAGCTTTATTTGCCATGGGATTGCTGCTCTGAGAGAAGCCCTGAGGGCAGTGGGCAGACAGCAATTGCAGCTGACGGTGGGAGACATTAAACATGATAGCAGGAGCACCGACAGCACATGGTGGGAGTGGTGGCCTGGAGAACGTGCATGGGTCCCACAGCACCTGTGTAGAGGCGTCACCTGTCATCCCCAGGGCTCGCACCCATCGCCTGTCAGAAGAAACGAAGCCCAGCAGTCCCAAGCCCACCACTAGCTCCTGCTACACAAGGTGACCCTGAATCTCTGGCTTGCTGCCGAGGTTCAGAGCAGGAAAGCAATCAGGTTGATCAGGAAGGAAAAACACCAATGGAGTGCAGCGCCTGGCACCAACTCTGCCCCAGCATCCACCCAGGAGCACTCCCTGGAGATGGCCCACTCCTCCCAGGCTATGGAGGGAGTGGAAGAGCTTCTGCAGCAGTGAGCCAGGGTGGGAAAGCAGTGCCTGTGACACGCGATCACCACCAACGCACGATCACCAGCGCTGGCTGGGGGTGGAGGGGTGGGCGCAGTGCTTCACGCTGCTGTCCTGCTCCCAGGGACAAATGCAGGTAGAGCAGGGACCACCCCGCCTCGCCGAGCAGCCAGTGCCTCTGCTGCCCTTGGCTGCCCTGGCATGGCTGCCCCTCCACTTGCAGCTGTCTGCTTGGGCAGGGCTGCTCAGTCCAGCCAAAGAGGGAAGCCCCCACCACCCTGCCACAACAACACAGCTCACCAGCAGTGCCCAAGGAATGGAAAGCTGCTGTGGGCTGCAGGGCCTGGTGTGACACAGGCACCGGCCTCTGGAAGAGGACCAGGTGAGAAGAGCGCACAAGGCACCCCTGACTGGAAGATGTACACACCCAAGGGCTTGTGTCATGCTTAAAAATGGTACTTGGCACCCACATCGCTGGCACGCTTCTCAGAGGGACACCCCCCTCCGCTTTTTGCATGGAACCCCTCGCAATGCCCCACTGAAACCCGTCCCCCAGCCAGGCAGCTGCAGGCAGCGTCACACGATGGAGCTGGGCTTGCAGCCCTCGGGGATGGGCAAAACATTATTCCGTTTCCAGCTGTGGAAAAGGCACCCAGAAAAGCACATTACTCCTACCATAAACCTTCCCCTTCCACCAGCCCTGCCTGCTTGCAGCCGCACAGGCCATCCTGTCGGTGAGACCCAGCCGTGCCGACAGCCCGCGTTGAGCCCTGTGCTCAACGGAGTTGTGGCACAGCTGGGACAGCGCGGGGCACACAGCCTCGGCCAGTGCCAGAGCTGGACTCGAGCCAGCGCAGCCGAAAGGCAGCACGGAGCGGCGTGCACGAGCAGAGGAAGGGAGGTCCTCCAAAACGGGTGGCTGGTCAGGAGAAAAACGTGTCTTCCCACTGAGCATCCTCCCTGCCTCCTCCCCAGCGTCTCCTACGTGTCAGGAAGCACTGGTGGTCATATGTCAGCCACGAGGTGCAGGCTGGGGTTCCAAACGATGTGGCAGTAAGGTATGGAGGCAAGGATGTCGAGTGAGTCTCTCCATCCCGCAGTGTGTTTCCTCTGCACTTCTGGGCTCTGCCATTACAACATGGCTTGTCTCAGAAATCAGTGCCTCTCTGTGACAGCACTTTCATAATCCCTTGTCGGAAAGCCCAGCCCTGACCCCTGTATTTTCAGGGCTGGTGCATCTGGTGCAGACTTTGCCTCTCCAGGTCCCAGCATAGACTAAGTGCCTCATTAACTCATTCGTAAGTGTCCATACAGGCAGTCTGTCTAACCCTCACCAGCTCTGCCCACAGATCATCAACCTGAAAGAAGTCACTTTCATTAGGACTGCAGGACTCAAGGCTGAAGCGCTGTTAATTATCAACACTTCCAGCATGAATACTCACATCCCAGCTACAGGGCTGATCCAGGGCAACCATTTTCTTCCCTTTGTGCCCTACCCTGCTCTATAGCACCCTGGTGAGCTGTCATACACCTGTTCCTTGTCACCCACAGGCACAGTGAGAAGTGGGAAGGGGTGGCAGGACAGACAAGATGCCCTCACACCTGCAACCAATTCCACACTCAAGCTGCTATCTCATTTCTGGGTTCATTGCTACCAGTTGATACCACCACGTAAAGCTGATGGCATTGACCTGAAGAAAGCCTGACAGACACCAGTACTAACATCTAAACCAAATGGTTTTAAACACACCCAAGTCAGTAGCTCCAGGTGTTTAAGGCAGTAAGATGAATTGGAGTAACAATGACTGCAGTGCTGAGGTCTGCTATTCCCTTTCCTGCAAAAAGCTCCATGACATGTGTGAGTTGCTCATCTTGAACACAGCCTCTGTCCTCCACAGATCCAGGGGGAAAACCCAGGACTGGCACTTGGGAAAGACCTGGGTGCAGCAAGCAGACAGAGGGAAGTCACAGAAAGACACTAGTGCACCGTGGTCCTATTTCTGTTCTATGGTGGGGATAGAAAAAGAGAGAAGAAAAGTGCGCACAGTGGGAGGAATAATTCTTAACAGACAAAAGAGGTGAGAGAAAGGTCAGTGCTAGCTAACATACCTCACAGCAGGGTTTCCATTATACAGAATATAAATGCCAGCTTCTTTATTCCCATAGATCTGATTGCTACGGATGATGCCTTTTCCATTGCCAACGACGACAATGCCTGAGCGAAGGCCACTGTGTATTTTATTGCACTACGGTTTTATTTTTGCACATGTAGAGAGAATAAAAGCAAAAGGAAGGAAGGTCACTTATAAAAGTAAGTAAGAGCAGACAGCAACCACAGAGAAAAGCAAGAGCTTCCAACCCTGCTGGCGTAAAGGGCAGAAGGGTAATTAATCCAGCTGCCAAGAAATCACTCTCAAAGGCTCAAGGCACACTTAACTTTTACCTTTCTTTGGGGTTCTAGCACACAATGCCAGACTTCCCATCATGCCTGCAACCTCCTCCTCCTCCACCAGCTCCTGCTGCCATCTCCAAGGGCCCCCCTGGACCCTTCATTCCCTGCAGCCCGTCTGACACTGGCTAGGTCTGGTGGGGCTGCAAGTCCCCACAGCCACCAAGAGGAAAAGACCCTCAGCGGCACCCCACAGCAGCTGCAGGCAGAAGTCACAGCAGGGAGCTCAGCATTACAGCATGGTGCCTTTTCTCAAGCTGCTAGACAGCACTTTGCACAGCCTGAATGACCCTGCCCTCTCCACAACAGGCGCCAGTGTCTCCCGTGAGGACAGGAGCATGCTGGGCCCTCCGAGCAGGACAGCAGTCCCAGCCCAGTGTCTCGTGGAACAGCGGGGTAGGAATCGCCAAACCAGGCGAATCAACACACGGCAGCTCAAAGCTGCACCTGAAGCCAGACAGGACCCGTGGCTCTGTGGGTGAGCTGCCACCTCCTCCACAGGGCCACGGCTCTGCCTGCCCCATCTCCTTTGCAGAGCTCACATGGACACCTTGGTGCAGCCACAGGGTCACTGGGACAGTAGTTTGTATCTACCTCTCTTCCTCCCCTGCACGGTGAGGCCCCGGTTCCTTCAGGGATGTCTACAGATACAGCATTCTGTGAACAGGGACAAGGTCACCTGCTGCCGATTCCGAGGAACAGCCATGCCGCTGGAGAGTGGGCTGCTGTTCCCCTCCTGCCTGAGACCCTCCACCAACTCCCAGGGCAGACAACATGATTCCCAGCGTGGGAGAAACAATGTACAGCACAGTGCCAATTTACTACCTTGTTGCACGAGTTGACTCATTGCACAGGAATGTTTATTTGATAGGGGAACATCCCCCTCCCCTCCCCTCCCCTCTATGTGCAGCAATTTTAAGGCACGTACTGTCAAACAGAGCAGGAGACCGTGCATGTGCAATCAGGCAGCACTTCTCTGTGCCTTGCCCTTGTTAGGCAACAAACTAACCTTGTTAGGCAAACTAACCTTGTTAGGTTAGTTTTACTCTAATTCATCAACAAAAATCTAAGAAACAGGCTGAAGGGCAAAGCTGACAGAAAGGTCAGTGTTTTCTATGCTGGGAGATAGATCCCTGCTGCCCCTTGGTGAGAAACAGCATGTGAGAGAAAGAGTGCGCTGCCCTCCAGCACAGCTTCGAGGGCTACGTACCAGAACTAGGGGGTTGGCTCCCTTACGAATGTCCACTCCCGCCTCACAGTTTGAATGGATGCTGTTGTCTGCAATCAGGCCTCCTGACGACAGGCGCAGGAATATCCCGGACGCTTTGCAATGGTGGATGTCATTCCTCAGCATGATAACCTGCAGGGAAGAGGAGAAGCACCTGCAGTTTCTAGTTAGAAGGATGAGGAAAAAGACATGACCAAAGGGTATAGCTTTCTCTTCTGCAACCTCTGTGCATCTATGACCTCTCTGTCTCTCCTGCAGCCCAGGGTGGGCCAGGCACACTGTCCAGCTGAAAGGAAGATCAGTGTGTGTGGACAGTGCTATGGTAAGCCTGTTGGGCATGGATCTTCTTGGGGATGGGGACCCTCAGTGCTTGGTGCTGCACAGCCAGAACAAAGATATCCTCTTGGCCTGACACGTCCCTCTGTTTGACAAAGCCCATGTTCAGGTGTGCCCAGTGGCTTCATTCACTGCATTGCACTTGCACACCTTCAGCAACAGCGAGCGACCATTGCCCGTCCCATCTCCACACCGCTCATGGTACAACAGACCTGTCCCCTCCCCACTCGGGCAGTCCCCGTCGGCACCTGTCTGTACACAGTGGGCAACAGGCTGCCTTCTGACTCACTGCTGCACAGACCTGCTCGGAGGGGACACGTCCAACGCCACGGAGCCTCCCACGAGCCTCCCACGAAGCCGACTGGGCCAGTGCCCTACAGCTCACGTGCTCAGCAGGTGACCTGTGCGTTGCCTTGCACCTTCAGAGCAATGATCCTGCCATGTGAGGGTATAAATGGCCCAGACAGCAAACTGACGTCACTGACACTGCTCATAACCATCTAGTTCCCTCTATGCAAATAAATAGTCAAATATTTACACAGCAGCAGTCTTTAGTATTTTCCAGGCAAACAAAATAATGCCTTAAATCCATGTCTTATGAGTGCTAAGAAACAATCTACAAATTGCCTTTGCATATCCTACTTCAATGAGCAACACAGATCAGAAGGTAATTAAATTATATTTCCTTTTATTTGCTCATTCCAGAAAGGTGCTTCATTCAATCTCTCGACTAAATGTGGAGCTCAGCAGGGCCTGTCTTCATCAGCCACACTTGTCTGCCTGGAGAGCAAGCTACAGGAGGTCAGAGACACAGGCACTCGCTCTGGCTGGGACCCACACACCAGACTCTGGTCCAGGTGTCACACCTTGCCACTGCCTCACAGCCAGGCATTTCACCATCTCCCACTGCCTGATGTTCTGACACCCACCTCTCGACAAGAGCCTCTCTGCTAACTCCTAGCTGAGCAAATTCTCACTGAGAGCAGAAGATGGGCTGGCCTCATCTCCCTCCCATTTGCTACCAGTTAAAACCAGGCTGCTGAGAAAATTGGAAGCAAACTCAAGGAAATAAAACCAGAATGCGATCCAGAGTGCTGGACCCGCATTTGTTGCTAGCCTAACTTCCATGAAAATGGCCCCCGAGCAGCTCAGAGGGTCTGTGCAGCACGGTGGAGCCGTGTGAGGTGCCTCTGCTCACTCCTGCTGCCAGTCTGTCTCTGTGGGGCAGCCTTCGGGAGGGCACCTCTGCTACAGGTATCCCTTGGAATGGAAGGAGTCATCCTCTGCTGCCAAGAAGCAAAGCATTTCTGCAGGGCACAAGCAACAGCACTCGGCAGTCCATCTGTGGAAACTGCAGATGGGAAGTTAGCACCATCACAGCAAAGCCCTTTCCCAAAACTGGGTGGAAAAACTTCCCTTTCTCTCCCTGCACAAAACTTTTATTTGCAGTCTTTTAAAGTGATAGACTAAAAAATGGGCCCAGATCCTGGGATGCCGTGACCAAGCGGTGGGGATGGTCTTGCTCTGAGCAGGTGGCTGGAGAGCAGGCTCCTGACCCCCCCTGCACCACCAGCACTGGGGGTTTTGGCGGTGTGATTCTCCCCCAGTCCCTGCTGTCACTGTCCTGTTGGAAGAGCAGTGCAGGCACAGAGGTGGAGAGCTCTGGGCAAGCTCAGGGTTAGACGATGCTGTGCTGAGAGAAAACCTCAGCTCAGCCTCTAGCACATGTCCCCCGCCAAAACCCCTCCTTGCACCCCATCTCTGCCTGCGGTACGCACCCACCCCTGCGGGCGCTTGTGAAGCAGCCGGGACTGGCCACGGCGAGGGGCAAGACCAGGGGTCGACACTGCAGTGTCCTGACTCAACACCAAGCCCCTGTGTTTGAGGTACGGGCTGTGCTGGGAGCAGCAAACATGATGATAAACAGCGGTGCTTTTACAGGGTGAGAGTTTAATTTACAGGCAGAGCGGGCCTGACTACACAGCCTCAACTTGCCACTGACTGAAGTCCTTTCGTTTGGGCTGGTTAGTCCCAGCTATGCACAGGAAAGGCTCTGGTGGAGCAGAATGGAGAGGGAAGAGGGCTTGCAGCAGCACCTTACTGTTCTGTATGCAGCGCACTGCGTAGGTCAGATCCCTGAAGATGTTTCCTTCCAGTTTTGCTTGCCCTTGCGAAGAAATGAATATTCCTCCCTTCCCATCCCTGAAAAGGCACTGTCGGATGATGCAGCCTTGCAGAGAGCTGGCCAAAGACCGGGCCTCCTTGTCCTGCTGCAGCTCCTGCTGCAGAGACTTGAGCTTAAGGTCCCTCTGAAGGGCGTGCAGCCGGCTGCTCTGAAGCCTGCTGTGCGTGACGTCAGCAAGTGCGTGACTCAGGCTGTGGGCTTGGCAGGGCAGTTCGTGCGCAGCCTGAGCATCCTCTTCGTCATCACTGCATAAGTCAGTGTCACTGGAGTTTGAGTTGTGGGCTGGGCACTCCTCCTCCCTTGCTGCCCGCAGGTTCTCTCCAGATTCAGTGTCCTCCTCGGTTGAGTCAAGCAGGGCTTGAGCACCCGCAGCAGAGAGAAAGCTGCTTCGTTCTTCCCCTACGACAATCTCGCACGTTCTCACTGGCCCCAGCAGTGACTCCCCCCAGCCATCCCACTTGGCCACAGGGCAGCCGGCTGGGCTGGGCTCCCACACAGAAGCTGTACAGGACTTGGCCAGCACGGCCAGGTGCTTGCAGGCCCAGTTACGATCAGAGCTTGGGCAGCCCTCCACTGTTACAGAGGCACTCTCACTGCCGGTGAACTCACAGTTCTCCAGGATGCAGAGGGCCACGCTGCGGAGGTGGATGCTGGACTGGCTGAAGGTGCAGAACCTCACCTGGCACGTCCCTGGCGCATGGATCTGCAGCTGCCCACCTTTGAAGTTGCAATTGTCAAACTGGACATAGCCTGAGGTTGTCTGGAGAGTAAACACAAGGTGAGATCATTGCACAGAGGAAAGAAAATCAGTCCTGGATGTACCGTGCAGTCCTTCCAGAGCAAACAAGCTCACGCTCACACACACGACAGGCGTTCAGGTGCCACAGATGCAGCAGCACACAGACGCACAGATGCAGAGCTGCATGCTGAATTAGCAAGTGTCTTGCAAAAAGCGACAGCTACTGACTTTGTTCCCTGCTGGCAACGCTTCCTTAACCTCCCCGCCAAGACACAGCTTTGCAGTCTCAGCAAGGCCCAGCAGTCACGCGTGGGAGCAGACAGGGCCTGGATGTGCCAAGATCACTGAACTTCAGCAACACTCCCTACACGGAAGAGTTTGCAACCTTCAGACCTTCAGCGTGTTTACCAGCCGGCACTGTTAACAGACTCGGGGGTTTACTGGGTGAAGCAGCAGGTAAGACATCAGACATCACCTGGCTGGCCTGGAGAGCTACAGTTCTCCCTGGACCTGTTAGCATACTTGGTGGAAGGACGCTGCACACTTGATATGTCAAGTGCAAAGCAAAACGCATAAAAATTCGTGCCATACTGCTGCACAGGCATTACATTGTGACACTGCGGTAAGGAGACACCAACAATTCCTTGTTCCCTGGCTGTGGTTTCCCACCTGACTTGCTGTTACAGAATCCCAGCATGGCAGGGGTTGGCAGGGACCTCTGTGGGTCACCCAGCCCAACCCCCTGCCCAAGCAGGGTCACCCAGAGCAGGCTGCACAGCACTGCGTCCAGGC
>Ga0065711_1048180_pt1 | contig 11949 bp, 3 predicted proteins | sample Hoacrofraction12_FD_59098 | JGI IMG/M metagenome (GOLD analysis project Ga0065711, IMG submission 59098) | Hoatzin crop microbial communities from Cojedes, Venezuela - Epithelial fraction 12 v2 (version 2) | ecosystem: Host-associated > Birds > Digestive system > Esophagus > Crop | place... | reverse complement strand
CTCAGAGCCCTGTCCAACCTGGTCTTGAATGTTTCCAGGGATGGGGCCTCCACCACCTCTCTGGGCAACCCGTTCCAGTGTTTCACAACCCTCATTGTAAAGAATTTCTTCCTTATATGCAGCCCAAACCTACCCTGTTTTAGTTTAAAACCATTACCGCTCGTCCTGTCACTGCTGTCTCTACTAAAAAGATTGTCCCCATCTTTTCTATAGGCTCCCTTTAAGTACTGAAAGGCTGCAATCGGGTGTCCCCGCAGCCTTCTCTTCTCCAGGCTGAACAATAGACCAGGATGTTTCATAGAAATCCCAAAACTGTGAAATTGTCTAAGCTGTTTTTAAATCCCTTCCCACTTTTGGCCTAAGAATTATTAATATCTTCTAAAATCTCACAACAATTTTGCAAGATACTGAATTATCCATTAATTTATCCAGTATTATTAAGTATACTTGATGTGGGAACTGACAGTCCATATACCCTACAGAGTAACAGTTTTAAGCAAACCTAGTAATTCTTAGTGCAGTTTTGACAGGTAAGGCCACACACATCTTTCCCTATAGCTGGGCAATCTCGGTCGCTGCACTCTGGCATACCGAGGCTGCGCTATGGAATAATCTGCACAGTTGTTTCTTCCAGGAGGCAGAGTCAGGTGCCAGTTTAAAACCTCTGTGAACAAATAGTCCTGAAATCACACTGTAACGCGTGGCATCTATACTTTCATTTCCAGACTTCTAAAATTTACTTTTTAAGCATTCAGTTTGACAGGTGTTTTGATGTATAAATCATGCCCATAAATTATGTCTGAAACCACTTTGGTGTCTGACAACAAGCACAGAGTAAAGATGCCACTTATCCAGAAAAGTGATGAAAAATGACACAAAAGCCGACCTTGTCTGTCCTTGAATGCAGCACAGGCATACTCAAAGAGATGACAGCCCTGCATGATGCCACGTGAAAATATCTGCCCTGGCTTGACCACAGCAGAAGAGCTCCGTGCCCAGCTGAGTCCATCACCAATTCTCGCTCTGTCATGGGCCCTCTGTTGACAAACCTCTTCTTGTCCCTTTTCTAAAAGATGCCTTTAAACACACTATTATTTTGTTTCCATTCAACAGAGTTTGCAGCTTGTGTCTATTCACACAACATTGCCATTATGCCCATTAAATATCAAGCCTAAGTCAGAGAAGAAATTGTGAATCTTTTGCGTTACAATACCCAGAATACATCTCCCCATATTTTTATTTTATTTCACAGTTTAGTCAATGTTTCAATATTTGGAGCACAGCAGTGGCATTTTTCCAAGTCCAAATCCAATTAGTCTTTTCATTATATGACTGCAATGCAGAGTACAAAAAAATAATTCCTTGGTTTTGGTGCCAGTTATTTAATCTGAGTGTAAGTAAAATTGCTTACTTGATAATTTACCTAGGAATAAATATTCCATCACAGTATTGCTGATCACACAATTTGATTTTATTTTCATTTGTTATTAGAGACCCCAAACAGTGGAACAAAAAAGTATTTTTACTACGTCCAGTTAAAACTGTCAAACTGAATTTCCCACCTGAGTCATCACATCACCCCGAGCAAGCAGGGAGCTTCTGTGTACATTGGTGTCAAGACTATGGTGGAATATAAGCAGGTGCTTAAATAGAAAGATATTAAAGCTTTGTCAGCAGCAACACAATTAAATAAGTACTGTGGAATCTGAAAGAAAAAAAACAAAATTGCAGGGAGTTTTGGCAGAGAATGATGGCAGTGTTGTTGTCCAAGCACTCTATACAGCACTTCTGATCATCATGCAAAAATAGACCGGATTCTGCCATCAGGCTTTAACAAAGGTCACGTGACTGACTGCCTGAGAAAACAATTTATCTGCATGTGTTTATTTTCTTTTGGCTCATAAGCATTTCTAAGCAGTCAAGAAGTTTTATCTTATTCTCTCCTGAAATTCATTTTGTTGCAAAACAGGTCTGCTTCAACTGTTAAGACCAACTATTTCCCCAGCTCTTCAGCACAAGGAAAAAGTCTGATCTGCAGTTTCAAACAAAATTATTGTGCACAGTACAAGTTAATTCAGCTCAGATCTGCGGTAGCATTACACAGTTTTTGCAGCTTTATGTCTGAGAAGAAACACAGACAAATTGCCCTCACTCAGAAAAGCTGAGTGTCAGCTTTAGCAGGGCCTGCTGCGACAGGACAAGGGGTAATGGTTTTAAACTGGAAGAGGGTAGATTTAGGCTGGATATAAGGAAGAAATTGTTTATTATAAGCGTGGTGAAACCCTGGCACAGGTTGCCCAGAGAGGTGGTTGATGCCCCATCCCTGGAAACGCTCAAAGTCAGGTTGGGTGGTGCTTTGAGTAACCTGATCTGGTTGAAGATGTCCCTGCTCATTGCAAGGGGGTTGGACTAGAGGATCTGTAAACGACCCTTCCAACCCAAACTGTTCTATCACTCTGAGATTTTTGAAATCAGGAGCAAAGCACTTTTATAGAAAAAAAATTACTGCAGTGGTATATATTTTCACTTTAATAATATTTCACACACTTTAAAAAAATTTTAAAAATCAACTCAGTGTTTCCTTAAAAGAAAAACTGTCTTTCTGAGGCGAGTTGCCTCTTCTGTGAGCTGTACTCCATAATGTGCTTGCAAAGAAATCAGAACCCACAATCTGCCCACACGGCCCCACAAGCAGCAAAATTCTTCTAGCTCCAGCATCATCTGTGGTGTTGGAGAACAGTTTATTTGTCACATATGCTCTCTAAGTGTGAAGTCATTCAAATGAAATGAAAGACAGTCTGGTGTAGCTCATTCATTAATTTTCACAGCAGTTGGTGCCCTGTTGGCATTTCAAATTAACGTAAGGAAAAGTTCAAGAGATGTAGCTTCATTTCAAATCATGTCTACTATGATTTTCAAGAAACGTTACAAATTAAATTGCATTAGTAAAAGCTAATTGCAGAGCAGAAGAGAAGAATATTAAATGCTAAGTACCAAACTAATTTCAAAGATCATTTTACTAGCTGAATCATCCCCTGCATGAAAGACTGCACTCAAGGAGCTGCAGCGGTGACTGTGTGTCACTGTGCAAGGCTGAAGTCCCTAAAAATACTGGTTGCAAGTGTTAAATGACAAACTGAAAAGAAAGTATTTCAGTCCTGTTTGTTTCACAGCTGCAGGTCCTTCCAACATTCTCTGCAATCGGATCCAGGGTCTAAATAAACCTCCACGTGCTTGTGGTTCTTATGTGTATAATAAACTCTTCAGGGCTACTGGATGCAGAGTTTTAAGAACATGCAGAGCTCTTACGATGGGGCTGGAGTTGCCTGATGATTGCCTTTGGCCATGTATTTTCAAAACTCCCAGTAACTTATTGGTATTAAACTATCTTGATCTGACCATGATACAGGAAACTTGCATTAAAAAACTGCAATCTCAAGTGTAATTGCAGCTCCATATTTATTTATACAGTGGTTGGTGTCACTGCCTGTCCTTGCGGTGTTACTTTAAGGTCTCAGACACAGAATACTCAGGAAATACATCATTTCAAGAATATTTGCCATCTGCTGATGGAGAGCACACCAGTTCTTTCTAAATAATGGAATGTCCAACACATTTTATGCCATGTTTCCTTTCCTAGTATGTGGGGAATTTCCTAATGAAAACCCTGCACCTTCCAATAAAAAACTTGATTATTCAGAAAAGAAACAAAAGGTGATAAATGCTGGGGAAAGTTGCAGGTTGTAGCTAGATATTATCTAATTACAAATCAGGGAACTATTTAAGGAAGTTGGATCAGAGCTGATGAAAGGGACGAGATGCAATCACCTAATTTAGATATTTTCGATGCAGATGGCTGCAATTAAACATTTCCCTTCTATCTAATGGAAAGAAGTTCATCGATGCTGTGGTTTATCTTTCCCCTGAGAAGGTGTCAGAAGTGCTAACTTTTCTCAGAGAAGGTGTCAGAAGTGCTAACTTTTCTCATCACCTATTTATTTTCCCATTGTCCACAGTCCAGATGATATCCAAAGTCAGGTAGGTTGAATCCTACTCCCTGGTACAGGGATACTACGGAGAATCCCAAACGAGGCATTGGCACCCTTGAGAGAGTGCACTGAAGGGATGTTTATGAGATGGGAGGAAAGAATGAAATTCATCAAGTTTCCAGAAAGAATTTACATATGGTCAGGACCTACATTGCAGTGCCACCACATCAGTCAGGTCTGTACGTGTGTTGACAAAAATGTCCATCCTTAGTAAATGCTGGCCATGAGGTTGCCTTAAATTAGTCTAAATTGCATAAGCTCTCCCTTTCTATAATATAATAACAATAATATAATATAGTGTAGTATAATACAATAGTGTAGTATAGTATAATATAATATACAGCCTCCACTTCAGCCATCCACGTGTGCTCACTTCCTCAGTGTGACATGGAGATGGCTCCCATCACAAGGCACACATTTCTTTGTGCCTTGTGTCATAAAATCTTTGAAAAAATCAGTCTATAGACCACTGTCTTTTCCTACTTACTGGCTTCAGTGTAACAGAGTAGAGAGTAGAAGGTCCAGAAGTCAGGAAGAAGAGAGTGAGATAGCTGATCATGGATTCCTGTGTTCAAAGTCAACGGAGAAAGTCTAAATTCCTGGAACAGCTCAGAAGCAGAAAGTCTTGGAGGCGATCAGTTACGGGATCAACTTCAGAGAGTACAGTAACACAGCACACTGTGTTTACATCAGACCTAAGGTTCAGGCCCAGCATAGCATATGTTTTAACTGAAGTTATTTGCTCTTCAGACCTGAGTAACAAAACTCTTCCCTTCCAGATTGGTGGTATCAGACTGATGGAGCAAGCTCTACTTGAAACTTTCTGTACATACACAGGAATAGCTTAAGGTCAGTTCCTTACCCCTGCCTTCCTTTTGGGTCCTTAAAGATGCTTTAAGACCAGTTCCCTCTATGTTCTCACCACGCACATTTATCTAGGGGCACTGCCTCATCCACCGCTTTACCAGTGCTCTTCTGACATTCATAAACACCAAGAAAGCTCTCTACAGAGACTCTATTCAACGTTTCTGCACACTTGTAACTTGTGTGTTTCACAGGTAGTTGAAAATGTGCAGCAATATGCTCCATTCACTGTGCAAAAAGCAGTAATAATGAACAGCTTATTGAAGGGTATTTCCCTCCTTTGACTCCTCCAGATCTTTGAACCTGGTCTGTGGTTTGTTCAGAGGCCAATAGGCTCTGAACAATAGTTATTGTTTACCAGCAGTTTACCTGTGCATAACTACCCTTGTCTATAATAATCTTGCAACAAATCTGCAATTTCTTTGGTCGAATGCAAACAACCGTAACTACAAATTCTACCCAGGACACAAAATCGTTGGAGTCAGTTGATTATGGAAGCTACAGCCAGCAAGGCAGCAGAGTCATAGCCATACTGCAAATTCAACAGAGCTTCCACAGCTGCCACTGGGGTGAAGCTTGCAGGTTTACGGTTCAGATAATAGGTATGGATGAACTTAAGCAATACCTTGTGCTTGGACTCAGCTATGTCAGCACAGTCCCAGCCCTAAATCTATAGAGGGGTATGCAAAATAATAGAACTACGCAGCGGAATGATGGGATGTTTTAAATCCAAATCTAAAGAATTAATTTCTGTGCATATGATAAAACATGCTGTGCAAGGTTTTAACCACTTTTCAAATAAACAGGAGAGACAAATCATAACAGGACTGTAACGAAACTCTCATTGTCTCAAGCTGTTATCTCATCAATCTGAACAAGCTAAGCAAAGTCGTGCTAAATGAAAAGTTGGGACTGAGGATCTCCAGTTGCTGTCTGACATTTCAGCATTGCAGTTAAAGGTCTGCTCCTTTGGAGATGCCTCTGTATTTTCCAAATTAAGCACAGGGAATGTTTTTCAGTTACTTTGAAGAAGGTTACAAAGTAATAAATAAAAAAGAGTAAGCATAACTATCAGACTAAACATTTGAAAATGTAGTATCTGATTCAATGCATGCATAATGTATTAAATTCATGATATATACGATGCTGAGAGACAAAGCATTTTTGTCAGTAACTTAACCCCAGATCAGAAAAGGGACTTAGGAATTACCACATCCAGAGAGGAAGACACATGATCCTCATCCCCCAGAAGATTTTCAAGAGCAAGAGAAAAATCTTGGAGAGTGACAAACTACCATAGCGATCAATAGTTTCTTTAATTGCAATTGTCCACAAAAAAAACACATGTATTTTGGCAAATACTTTTGTCTCTACCAGCAAACACAATAAAAGCTGTAGTGATAACATAGTCTCAGGAAATGTTGTGGCATCTGCAGTATTTCACAAATGTTTCAATATAAAGAGCTTTTCATCAGAAGATGGTGAATTTACTGATACCTAAATATTTCATGGAATCATACTGAGTTCCACATTTTGGGTAGTAAACTGGGGATGAGGGTGGGATTTTTGGGAAAGTTGCAACATCCTGAGAAAAACTATTACCCTGCTACCATTCCAATTCTCTATGTGTTGCAATGCTTAGTGGAGCAACAGCATACCTTTAAGAACCTGGACCTCACATCCCATTAATGAGAGGGTTTATGATGCAGATATATTCTGCACAACACACAGCTTAATACTCACACTACTACAATTTCATAGTAGGCAGAGTCTCTAGGGGAACTGATCCTTTATAATGTTCTGTGCAGGCCTGAAATCCATTTTTTTCCCCTAGGGAACGCCAATCAGCCAACACCAGAGGAAATTTAAATGGACTGTGCTTTGTTCTGTGAGAGAGAATGGATTCAGGTTTATATCAAGAAGATAAAAATAAGATCTAATGGTTGCAACCACTTACAGACACACCCTTTAGTAACATTGGGCATAAACTATGTCATTTCCACAACTCCAGAAAAAAATTGAGAGTTTGGGCTTTTTTCTTGCCAAAGAAAGTTTGGGGTTTGGGGTTTTTTTTTAATCTCTGAACAGAATGTACCAGGACGCACTGTAAGAAACTCCATCATGCAATTAGTACAGTCATTGTATGCCCTGGTACTTCAAGCATATTATTTTCATTATTATTGATTCTTTTCATCTGGGAAGCGCTGTGGGAAAGGTCCAATAACCGGCCTTCAAAAATAACACTTTTAATTACATCTTTGTTACTGGCAAGAGCACAGAATTAATTCAGTTACTAACAGACTTATTAGAAATGTCGTGATTATCAGGAGAGCAGCTGGTCCAGTATGGAAGTTTCAGTAAAACAGTTTGAGAGTCTGGAAGATCAAAGACCTTTAAATTTTAGCAAATGAAGTTAAAAGCCAAATGTATGTTTGCTTGGAAAGAAAAAGATCACCTTGTGAATAGACAAAAGGAAGAAAGATATAACTTGAAATGCCTTTTCTCAGTTACAAATACAACTCCTAATCCTACTAATCAAAACGTAAGCAGAAAATTTATGACTAGAACTTTTCATAGAAGAGGCATAACACTTCTAAAAGAGACTGTTTTACCAACACAGCACAACATGGCTAGGGGGTTTCTTCCACATTCAAACATCTTCTAAGCACAGATAAAAGCAAACTGAAGGACACTTCTAGACAGCTATCTGTAGATTTACGTAATTATGATGACATTATTATTATGAAATGGTGTAATCATTACAGTAAAGGAAAACAAAAAATGATAAATAAATGCAACTGATAAGATTGTAGTGCTGTAACATGGTAGCAGACCCTTTACATAAAGAATGATGGGAAGATTTGTCTCCCAGTCCTAATGATGACGAAGAGCAAGTTGCCAGAGAGGATCTATGCAGGAGGAGCAAAGGCCTTCTGTAGCTTTGACAACAATTTACACCTGTAGTCATGAACAATGTTGCATAGAACTTACATTTAATGTGATAAATAATGCTGCCACCTAACTTTCATCAATAGCTTTCAATGTGCTTTTTTGTTATCCTGTCTGTCTTACAGATGGTGAAACAGAAGCAGTGTGAAATTATTTGCCAAAGATCATCTAGGAGATTAAAATCTCCTGAAACTCCAGGCCATCGCTTTATACTTCAAATGCACTCAACACGGTGTATTGCAATGCAGTGTTGTTGTTCTAACTGAGCTAAGCTCACTGTTCCTCATTAGTTCTCTGCATTACAGAAATCACTGCATCTGTTTACAAAATTACGGCTCCCTATGACTCATCTAATCTCTTTTAAATAACAAAGTGAGGTATTTCATGATTCTGGTTACTATTTTTGTCACTTCCTTTTCTTCCTCTCTTCCTGTGGAATAAAGAGTGGGGATTTGACTTTACCATGCTCACACGATTTTGCACTCTCTATTTTATCAAATTTCAAGAACATATAGGCAGAAGGAAAGCTACTTGTTTTCTTCGCTCTTCCTTAGAAAAATATCTGGAAATGTGTTCATTAGATGGTCACAAAATTTACACAATCAACAGAATTCAATCGTATCACATCGTCTCCTCATTGCAGTGATAGTGAAGAGGTAAGTAGAGGCAGTTTGCCCTGAAAAAAATGCCAAAAAATGTGAGGTTCTTCTATAAGTTAATTCTTCTCTGTAGACAGAGACACGTACAGACACATGGCTTGGGCACAATCAGCTTTTTTTTTTCGTCACATGCCCCAAACACACGCTTGACCTACAACAATTGTACACTCAAAGCCAGCAATTTTATAAAAGGTTTATGTAACTACACTGTGGTGGCAGCAAAACCCAAAATGAGTCCCTGACTTCAGATAGGACAGCAACACACAAACAAGCAGCAGCCAAAAAAGAACTGGCGAGGAAAAGCATGGGAACAGGGTCCAAATACCAAGATCACTTTTGGCAAGCATGAGGATAGATGTGCTAAATTACCAAAACAAGCTGTCCCAAGCTGATGACAAAACAACTCTCACTATGTGGTATGGGCAGGCAGGAGTTGGTTCTCATACTACTTCGGCCTATTTTCATCACCTGGGGAGCCTCAACTCCCTAATCACAGTGTTCCCCTGTCCTGCTCTCCCATTCCACCTGCTTCCATCCCTTCAGCTCTCTTCTCTGCACAATTCACCCAGGATCTGCACAATACATGCAAAAAGATACATACACCCCTCAGCTTAGCTCCTACCTATAGCGTTCTCAGCCCTCTCCCGCACCTCCAGTGGGGTCACAGCCTCACAGCCTTCTGACACCTCCCATGCCTGCTAGGTCACACAAAGCAAAGACCCAGCTCTCTTGATTTAAGCATGCTGTTGACCCCAGAAGACTCCTTTTGAAGTGAACAGTAATTGGTACCTTCCTGGCTTGCTCTCAAGACTTCATTTGGCCTCACTCACCTGTGCGACCATTAATTTGCTAGAGGTTTGGAGGGTTTTAACATTTTTTCAGAAGTTTGGCAAATAGATGACATTTTCATCCTTGTGAGAAGCGGTACTTAAACTCTTTGTCTGTGCTACTGCCCATCACAGGAACATCCTCAAGACAAGGTTATACTGACTAAAAAAATGTACATCCTACACCAACTCTTCAATCAACCACCCAGCAGTGCAACACTGGTTCCACTAAAGTACATGGAAAAGCTCAGAACAAGTTCAAGATAAGCAGGCAACACAGTGAAAGACTAACTTTTTATTTTTCCAAGACTATCTGGAATCTTTGTCCACCTACTCTCTCTTTCTTTGCAGCATGTAAGAAAGCTTGCCTTAATCATACATACCTGCGTAGCTTATATTTATTGCTTAATTATGAAAGAGTAATAATTAAAATGAAAAATGGCAATATGGATTTTCAGTCATATAATTCCAATGTTCCACTTTGCTAAAATGATGTAAAACACCTATCCATATTATCCAGGAATATGCTGAAACAGCGTTTTAAAAAAAGACAAAACCCACAGCCAGGCAGTAAGCAGAACTGCTATGGACACATTTTACAGTCTCCAATTAGCTGTTTCACTGCATATAAGCTATCAAAAATACACATTTCTATCTCCATAACATTATACAATGCACAAATATCTCAGATCAGCACTTGCTATATAACATCAATCTCAGAGTAGTAGTTCAAGAGCTCCAAATATAAGTACAATTTACAACTGGACAAAAAGTATATTTTCTTTGTTCCTTGTTATGTGTCTTAGATTTGTTATGTATCTTCATTTCTGATAAAAAGTTGCAACTCCCTTCTTTCACAGTTATATGAAATATTATTTACATGAGTCACAAGAACCAAAGCATATCTTGTCACTGAAACTGTAGCATCCAAAATGCTGCAGTCATTTGGTAATCTAAGCATCAGACACTACTGTGTTTAAATTACAGCAAATGTTGGCATTTTGATAGAGACAACTACATACATAGAAATCAAATTAAAACAGCAAATATTAAAGTCACATTAAGGCTGGGAGTTTAATTAACTTCGCTGAAAGTCAGAATATTCAACACATTGGAGATCCTAGGGTGGCTGAACATATAAGGAGCAGAGAAAGTGAGGCAGACATAAGAAAGTGAGAAAAATCATCTAAATCAAGCTCGCAGCACTGTGTGGCCACCAGCTTGGGAGAGTGGCTTGCTCAAAGCAGGAAAGAGCTGGAAGTGACAGACAGTAGAAACAATGAGTGGGTCCAGAGGAGGGCCACAAAAATCACCAGAGAGATAGAACACTTCCAGTACAATGGAAGGCTGAGAGAGTTGGGGGTGTTCAGCCTGCAGAGGAGAAGGCTCCAGAGAGACCTTACTGTGGCCTTTCAGTACTTAAAGGGGGCTCGTAAGAATTATGGGGACAGACTGCTGCGATAGGACAAAAGGTAATGGTTTCAAACTAAAAGAGGGTAGATTTAGACTGGATACAAGGAAGAAATTTTTTATTATGAAGGTGGCGAAACACTGGCACAGGTTGCCCGAAGAGGTGGTAGATACCTCATCCCTGGAAACATTCATGGTCACGTTGGTTGGGGCTTTAAGCAACCTGATCAAATTGAAGCTGTCCCTGTTCAATGCAGGGGGGTTGGGCTAGATGACCTCTAAAGGTCCCTTCCAATCCAAACTATTCTGTGGTTCTATGATTTAACACCAGATGAACTAGGGACAGACACTTCTGATTCCTCTTACGTGGGGGAGAAACAGCACCCGGTCTGGTCATGGGTGGGAAGTTCAGGGACCAGCCTCTGGGAACCTGGAAATCACAGTATAAGGTGGCAAGACAGCTGAAATTCTTAAAAGCAGGGAACTAAATGACTTCACAAATCTTTTGATACTGTGACTCTGATGGCAGGTGCTCTCCTCAGCAGTCACCTCTCTGACACACCATCTCTTCATTTACTTTGAGCACATCTATGTTCCTTCAACACGACTGTTTATATGCAAGAAAAGAACTGCAGAAAAGTCCCCTCTCTGACACACCTTATCATAGATCTCATTCACACTAAAAGGTGTTTCTGGAGGCTGCAGAACATGCCAACTGTGGAATTGAAGAGGAAACTGTCATGGGGGGGATTGTGATCTCAGAGAGAAAGGGCAACGTAGCAAAAATTCCCAAATGATTCTGTTGAGACAGAGAAGTGTAATGGAAAGAAATGTTTATAATATTGTAAGCACAGGTTTCTCAGAAAAGAGTTGGAGATGGAGCACTTGCTCCCCAGCTGCCCTTTAAAGACTTAGATTAGTGCTCTGGCACTGTCCAAGCCATATTTTTCTCATATCTCACTTCTCTTTCTTATATTTTAACCTCAGATCTTTGTGGTGTCTCAAGCACTGTTGAGTGCTCAAGAAAGCACACGCCAGCTCTGCTCACAGACAGCAGCAGATTATGGAGCTCAGCAGACAAGCTGATAGCTTCCTCCTGACACCCATCACCAGACATAACGATTCCACAAGGCACATGGCACCCTTCGGGCAATCTGTTGACACTGGGGTCCTTCCCCCCCCCCCCCCCCC
>Ga0065711_1048179_pt1 | contig 11949 bp, 8 predicted proteins | sample Hoacrofraction12_FD_59098 | JGI IMG/M metagenome (GOLD analysis project Ga0065711, IMG submission 59098) | Hoatzin crop microbial communities from Cojedes, Venezuela - Epithelial fraction 12 v2 (version 2) | ecosystem: Host-associated > Birds > Digestive system > Esophagus > Crop | place... | reverse complement strand
GCCAAGCTCTTTTCAGTAGTGCCCAGTGACAGGACAAGGGGCAACGGGCACAAACTGAAGCACAGGAAGTTCCGTCTGAACATGAGGAAGAACTTCTTCCCTCTGAGGGTAACGGAGCCCTGGAACAGGCTGCCCAGGGAGGTTGTGGAGTCTCCTTCTCCAGAGATATTCAAGACCCGCCTGGACAAGGTCCTCTGGAGCCTGCTGTAGGTGACCCTGCTTTGGCAGGAGGGTTGGACTAGATGACCCACAGAAGTCCCTTCCAACCCCTACCATTCTGTGATTCTGTGATTCTGTGATTCATTCGTTCAGCCTTCCCCTTCCAGCTCCTTTCAGGAGATTAGCTGCACAAAATGTGCCCACATCTTATATTGCCACTGCAAGTGGTGCAGAATACAGCAAGAGTCCTTGCCTCCTATAATTAATGAAGAGGCCAGGGTCAATTTTACCCACATCAGCCAATTGATACACTGTTTAACTGCAGCTTCTCTGCCTGTGTACTGGACACAATCCCCTGACTTTGTGTTCATAACATTTACATTTGAAGTACCTTGTTTTGGGGTTAGAAAGTTCCTGGCACCATGTTAAGCATGAATAGTCCCAGTAATGACAGCGAAGGAAGGTTGGAACGTTCAAGCTATGTAAGTAGAATGTGAGCTTGTGAGAAATATTAACGACACCTGCATTGATTACAGCCTGCCTGAAAGAAGCTTTCCATGAGCAGTTGTCCTGGGTCCGGTTGGGATAGGATTAATTTTCAACAAGAAGCTGGCTGGGCTGACCCAAGCCAGCCAATCAAATGGGATATTCTATACCATGTGATGTCATGCTCAGTATTTAAGTGGGGAGCTGGCTCAAGGAAGTGGATTTGCTACTCAGGAACAATCTGGACATTGGGTGGAGAGAACATTGCATGCTCTATATTATTTTTATCAGTATTATTGTCATTATTTTCTTCTCCCTTTGCCTTTCTGTTAAACTATTTTTAACACAATCCAAGAGTTTTGCCTTTTCCTTCTCCTTGCCATCCCACCAGGAGTGGGGAGGAATGAGAGAGCAACTGCGTGGTTCTTTGTTGCCAGCTGAGGCTAAACCACAACAGTGGTCCATAAACACGACAGTGGTCACTTGACATTTACAGCTCCCACTATGTTTATATCCAAGGAGATGATGATGGTGGGTTCATGTTTGTGTTAAAGGAACTGCTGCAAGGAAATTGAAGTCTGAGCATGAAGCAGACACAGAGAATGTAAATACATCTCATTGGAAATGCTGGTTTCTGTAGGATGAGAAACTCCAACAAAACCAGGGATAAACATAATACAGGTGTTCAAAGCACAGGTCCTCAGAGAAGGGGGATCAGATAACAAAGCTGGATTGCAGTGTCTCATAAATTCTGTAGCTTTCTGAATAATTATCTCATCTCTCTCCAAATATTTAAAAAATGTATCCTGCTAACAATGAGGTATAGAGAAGAAATAAAAGGTCTCTACAGATATTTTTTTTTAGCACAGAGAAATATAAAAGGTGTTAAATATTTCAGGGCAAGTCAGGAAGATCAATGAATGGGTTTACAGCAAACATCCATCTAGGAAATTATTCATTGGTGATACATGGAGATGTAATTGCAACTAAGTAGGGCAGCTAGCTCAAAACCAGGACATGCAGTGGACAAAATTAAGTAATAGAATACTAGTTGTGGATGTAGAAGAGAAATGAAGGCTGCCAAGAGATGGCAGATGGATGTGATCACAGCATTTAAGCAAACAAGATAGATGAGCAAAGTACAAGGCAGAGAAAAATGGCAGTAGCTCTCTTACTCCATCAGTTGCCTTGTGTCAGCAGCTGCTACTACTAATATGATGCTATCTATGTTATCCATAATCAAAGTTTTGCATTTTCAGTTGATTTGCAGTATCAGATAGTGCTCCTGTGTAAAAGAGAAAAGTGTACTCATTAACACTGCTGAGAATACATTGTGCCAGAGCTTTGCAAAGAGAATTGCTGCTGGGCTTCTAGTGTAGCTGCTACTGGTGGAGCAGAGCAGTGAACTAATGAATTAATTCCTGTTTTGAAATATTCTCCATGGGATCACTCATAAAACACAGACCTTGTTTGCAAAAGCAACTGAGATACCTAGCAGTCGTCTGCCCTGAATCTCTACATATTTCGCTAAACTACTTGTACACTGTTTTTCTGTGCAGTTTACTAGATGAATAACCATATTTTGCTGGTATAAACCCATGTATGATTACTGAGAAATTCACATAGAAAAGCACAGGAAGAAGTGGCAACTTGATGGAATGTCAAATGGACTTCAGTGGTTTTGAAAGTGTCAGGTTTTTCCCACTATATCATCTGGTCAAATCAGGTGTAGTATCTCCCTGGACAAAGCTTGGCTGTCTTGTCTGTCTACGAGGAATAAAGGAAATGAACAAGAGTTCTTATTTGGACACTATTAATTACATACATGTACAAATGCATGTGTATATGCATACATAATCATATTATATCCCACCCTCAGAGTTGCAATCATCTGGTCTCAGTCATGCTGGCTAGGAAGATAATACTGATTGACATGCCAGAAGGATGGGATGCCATCCAAAGAGACCTGGACAAGCTGGAGAAGTGGGCCTGTGTGAACCTCATGAGGTCCAACAAGGTGAAGTGCAAGGTCCTGCACCTGGGTTGGGGCAACCCTCAATATCAGTACAGGCTGGGGGATGATGTGATTGAGGGCAACCCTTCAGAGAATTACATGGGGAGTACTGACTGATGAAAAGCTGGACATGAGCCAACAATGTGTACCTGCAGCCCAGAAGGCCAACCGTACCCTGGGCTGCATCAAGAGAAGTATGGCCAGCAGGTCGAGGGAGGCGATTCTGCCCCTCCACTCTGCTTTGGTGAGACCCGACCTGGAGTCCTGTGTCCAGCTCTGGAGCCCTCAGCACAGGAAATACATGGACCTATTGGAGCGGGTCCAGAGGAGGGCCACAAAAATGATCAGAGAGATGGAACACCTCTCCTATGAGGAAAGGCTGACAGAGTTGGGGCTGTTCAGCTTGGAGGAGAGAAGGCTTCAGGCAGACCTTATAGCAGCCTTCCAGCACAGTTTCTGGAGATATTTATCTGCACATCCTCAGCCCATCCTCATTGCATCCTGCACTGTGGTTCTCGCCTTTTCCTGAGCCCAGACACTAAAGGGCAGTCTCCAAAGGTTGCTTTCTAAAGCTTTATAAAGCTTTGTGTTTGTCCCATAGTGACTCCTCTCCCTTCTGAGAGACCTATGTCCACTCTGTTGCAACAGAAATAATGAAGTCAATAGGCAGCTAAACATCATCTGCTTAAAAAAACCTACAGATATCCCTAACAGCTGTTCATAAAAAGAAACTAGGAAGCCATTTAGACAAAGTAAAACATACCATTTGACTTGCCTCTGTCACAAATACTGAAAGTCTCTTAATAATTTATACTGCATCAGGGTGCAGGTGTAGGTATTCCTCCTCCTGTCTGTTACTACTTCCATCCCTTCAGTGAGACGGCAACTGCAGACTAATCCCATACTGGGGGAGTTATTCCTGTCAGAGAGCACAGGAGTGCCAGAGAGGTAGATTGGGCGGGGTGGGGAGATGAAGAATAAAAATATTATAATTCACAGTTATGTCATTGGGCCCTGTTTGAAAACTTAAGTCAGCTCCGCTATTGACGAGGACTACTTTAGGAACTGGAATTATTCTGTTGTCACAGTCGTGTGTCAATGAAGGAGACAGAAATACAGGAGCAACATAATGTAAGGGACCTTGTGATTTCATGGTTAGGTTTTACATTATGATTGTGGCAAGTTGCTCTTTAATGGCCAGGTTTTCCTTCCACTTAAGTCATTGGGTCTTTTCTGCTGATTGCAGTGTTATAGATTCTCAACTTGCTCTTCACTTATTTGATTATTTTAGATTTTATATAATGTCTGTCAACTGGTGTTTCAGCAAGTTCTTGGTAATCCATCAAAAAAGGCCAATAGGCTTTTACCATCTTGTCAGCTATTTTACTGGGTTCCTGTATTTTAGAATATTGAAGTTCACGAATAATAACTTTTCCTCTCCCTTTGTTGACAGTGAGGACTCATAACGAACTTTAAATAATACCCGTGACTGTGCAGCTCTATTAAAGCTCAGTCTGCAGAGAAAGCAATTATGTCACCTTCTTTGGGACTCCTCCCTCGATCTCTTGCTCTCCTTGATGATCTTACAGGGAGAATAATTTATGAGGCGTTAAGAGTCAAAACAAGCCCTCAGAGATTCAAAGGAGGACTGGGACTAGCAATTAGACACTACATTATGTGAGTGCAACTAATCACAGAGGTAGCTTTCCTTCACTGGTAGCAAGACATGACCAGAATTGTTGAGACTGTGGGTCCATCCTCTTAAATCCTGGCAATATCAGTTCTGACTAACAGTGTGGATATTTATGGATAGTCAGCAGCCTGTCAAATATTTGTTAATTTAAGAGAAAGCTGACCTTTATCCCACTACTACTGTGCATCATGTCTCTTCTTTGGGTGTTAGCAACATCTGCAAAGAGGCTGTGAAATCAGCTTTCAGCCATCCTTGTATATGAGGACAGCAAGAAAAGATGCAGAAAACATTCCAACCTTTCAGGTTAAGTTTTCTGAAAACAGCTCAGTGCAAATGATGTTGAAATACTGTTCAGTTTTCTCTCTGCTGTGACTTAACATTGCTTTGTCAAAAATGAGACTTTTTGTAGACTTATTGTTTGTGAAAGTCCTGTGACAGAGATGACACTTAGTGGTGTTTTTCTAAAAGAGCGTACTGAGGGATAATGCTCTGCTTGTTTGTTTGTTCTTATCTATTTCTGGACTGCGAAGTTAGAAGGAGACATAAAGTGAGGAATATGTCCAGGCTGAAATCTACATAAGTCTAGTGATGAGGAGGTTTAGAGGAAGAAGTGCAGAACTGGAGAATTCAGTCCGACGTATTTTTCCACTATTTTAATGAATGATGTGAAATAAATCACTGAAACTTTTTGTTCTTTTCCATGCTGGGATAAGACAAGTTTTAAATTGTGCTAGTTAACGTACATGAGTAATGCAGTGTAAAGAAACCCCACTTTATCTATAGCCTACACTTAAGCAAAACACAGTAGATGTTGCAGGATTAGTACATATGAACTTGTACGCTCAGCAGACTAGACTTTCTGCTGAGAGAAGCTGCAGCAAAGAGGTACACCCCCCAGTGACCGCAGACCTTTGCTGGAAGCTGCTATGGGACAGACCCTTCAGAGACTTCCCCAGGTAAAATCAGTCTGGTATTCGCTGTTGCTTACCACTCTTCATAAAACAGTGGGAGTCACATCCAGGAGGCCTGGTGCCTAGGTCAGTGAGGGTTTTCTCAAATTCTTTGATGCTTAAAAGCATAATTTGAGCTGAAATGTGTAATTTGAGTTTTCATAAATACTTTTTAGTGCCATTTTTGAAGTGGGTTATTGAAACTTTCCTCCAAGCCTTCTGGGTCTTGTAGTCACTTAGACACAGAGAAGATAGATGCCACCTGTAGGTACTTCACTCAGGGAATAATTAGTAATGTTCACCATCAAAAAACTGAACTTGCCACTTCCACCCCTGCCAAGAGCCCGAGGCTAGACAGGGAGTCTGGAGAAATTGCCTCCCAGGGAAAATACTGCTCGTGAGCAGGAAACTTCGTCAAAGGGCAAGGTCTCTCTCAGGAACATCTGCATCTTGCAGCTCTCTGGGTTTCTCAGGGTGACCTTCAAACATTCATATGGTGCAGGGAAATCCCACTGGTGATGAAAGATTTATTCAGTAATTTTTCCAGCTGCTACAAGTGGCTTCCTCAGCAAAGAGGGAGGGCCCTACGCCCACTCCCCTCACACTCCTGTAATACCTGTTTTCTGGTTTGAATGTAGAGCCACGGAACCACCTTGCTGGGCGTCACAGCCCGAGGGAAGTGCAGTCACCATGCTGCCCAGGTGCCGGCAGTGACCTGGCTGTGCTGCCGTCCTCGGTGTCTCCTGGCCTGGGACCTGTCACTCTGCACAGGAGGAAAATCCCAAGCTGCTCGGGAGAGTAGGCAGCACCTTACGAAACTGGCACTGTGGGGATGGGTGAGGTGACTCCCCCCGCCCCACGTTATTGCTGTGATAAAGCCTAATGCCAGCTGGCACTGTTCTGCCAAGGTTAAAGCGTTTTGTGCGTTTCCATTAGGATGCAGCTCAAATGTCTTTCCAATCTGCAATGTTAAAAAACAACCCCAAAACCCCACCTCGCATTTCATCTATTGCCAACGCACAGTGTTTCATATCATAGGTACCTTTCTGGATACATAAATATATCCTCTATGTGCTTATCTGAACCATAATATTTTACCTTAAATAGGAGAGTCCTAAAAATTATTTCTAAACATAACAATACACTGAAACTGGGATGCATTTTGGGAAGGAGACACTCTATTTATCTCAGGTCTATGAAATGTATAGGATACCATGTATTCAGAGGCAGTGATGAGTCACCCTGGGATGGGACACTGCTCTGATGCAGCTCTAGTCAGTGGCATTTCCCTGCTGTTCTGTGGCTATGAGGCTGGAAGCAGCTTCCCAAACTATGCTGGGCAAATCTAACTGTAAAACTAGAAGTAAATCATGTGTAGCCTCTCTCCCTGGGGATATGTGTGCTACATACACATAACAGTAACTCCAGCTGAGAAAGCCATTCCCAGTGTGCCTCTTTAATGGGAGGAAACTAACACTTAATAGAAATACTTTCGTAGCATGCACCCTGATTCTGTTTAATCTTAGCAAATCTTCTTTCTCCTGTTTTAAATTCAGAGCTTCAGTCCCCTGGATCCAAGAGGTTAAATACTTCAAATCACATCAGTGCCCGAAGATTGTGAAGGGCCAGCTCAATGATGATGACTGCAAGTCGAAACATTAAGAATGCAAATTATCAGCCAAGTGACAACTGTTAAGCTGTATTAAAAAGTATGTTGCTTCTGCTTAGCAGGCACACAGATAGAAATGATGCTACTGTGAAATTTGGAAGGGGCGGGTAGCAGAGTTCAAAGTACAGGGAAAGCATTTGTTCTCTTGTCTGTTCACTTGCTGTTTTGAAAACAAGCAACAGTATCACCTTAAGAAATCTGCAGCTGAGATCTGTCACCAGGCAATGTCCTTACTAATAAACACAGGATGCTGATGACTAAAGCAAAATATTAAAAGAACCTTTTGTATAATACCAAATTCACCTTATTAGACCAGTTTAATACTTTCTGTGAGTCATAGGTGGCATAAAACAGCGTTTAAAGACAGAAGCCTCTGGCTGCTGACTGTTTGCTAATGTCACATAAATTCCAAAAGCTGATACGGCTTGGCCAAATAGTTCTGTATATCACATTGATTTCATCTTTTCCTTCCATCAGGACACAATTGTAAACTGTATAGAAATTCATTTGCTTTAAATGTGCAAAAGAGATTTCTTTACAATGTCAACAGCCAGCATGCAAGGAACAGTACTTCACACATGTCATTTTACTTGTTTTTAAATGGATGCACATTCTGCTTTTAAGTCTTCTGCCACAAATATGGAAACTGGACAATGACCTCATATCCAAACTTACCAACCAAAATATGTCCACTTCCTCCTCCTGCCTCTGCAACTTATTGCTGCTGAGGGTCAGAGAGTTAAATACTATGTCTAGATTTTTGAAAAAATAGCTGAATGGTTTTATGATGCCACTCAGATCCCACTATGGCATCGCGCAGTTCACAGGGTGAATTATAGTTTAGTTGTCACATGGCATTTCACCTTTGACTCCAGTAAAAGTGGAATCAAACCTCATCTTCTTTTAAACGATGAGAGTAACAGCGTGTCTCCACCAGACTATCCATCCTGCACTTGATGCATCTCTGAGCCAATCTGCTACGGTAAATCCCGCATTCCTGCTGCATTGGTGTGTTTTCTGTTAGAGTGCAAAAACTGATGAAGGCATTAGTGCCAGCTGGTAAGACTGCATCATCTTGCTGAAACCAGTACCATTACTCTCATCACATAATTTCTGACACTGTTGTGGCCTGTGAGTAACTTATTTAATGATGGACATTGTAACTGTAGGCAGCCTACAAAAAGAAACCCAGCCAAACATAAATATAGTAAAGTAACTGAGTTTATAGAAAAATTGTTCTGAAATGCGCATATCTAAGTACTCATCTTGCAGCAAGGAAATAAGACACAGCACCACTGAGCCAATCTGAAAGGTTTTGTTAATGCCAAGGGCTTTTAAATGATTGTTTCTGAACATCAAAATACTTTGCACTTTGCACTTTGCAACCGAAATTAGTCATACACAACTACTGCTTATACTGCAATACTATATATATGGCAACTTACACTCATTCCTGGTGTAAAATCTGCATTCCTAATAGGATGATTCTTTGGTGAATTATTTTCTAATGCACAAACCAACTTGTGACGTTTGATTGTTTTTTTCTCTGGCTGTCATCACTACTGCTGATGACTGGTCTTCCAGACAAAAATGGCTCAGAGGCCTGGTGCAGTCTATTACTTTTTGAGACACTTCCTTTGGAACTGGGCCATGTAGACTGCCACTATCCAACAAATATCTTTACTTTCTTGGCCCTTAGTACTTGGAAGACATTTTTTCTTTGGCATTTTGAACACCTGGTTCTGTGAGATAAAGTACTATGTATGTCTTTTGGAGAAGCATCTGGAATACATCTGTGCAAAGACTGAGCACAAACTTGTAGAAGATAGTGTTACTCACCTTCTTGATTTAATAAAGTTTTATAGAACTCCATATTCAAGTTAATGCAGCTCTGAAACAAACAGATGTATTTATAACATAAAGTAGCAACTAATCACAATCTCTTTTATTTGCTGCTTTTCATTTGTTGCACCTCAAAGTACTTTACAAACGAGGTAAATATCATTATCCTAGTTTGTGAATGGTGCAACTGGCAGACAGAGAAGAACAACCACCTTCCAATTTTTTCGTGAAGCTTTTGTAGACTTTCCGAAACAGAGATCACAAATACCAGTTAAGCAACTGACGTCAAACAAAACTCCATGAGAGCATGATGAATAACTATAATATACAACAATCTCAAATTTCTGAAGTGGTTAATACAGTACCATATGTGACATGGGTTTGCTGTACTGCATTAACCACAGGAGAAGTCACCAGAAAGAGAGAGACCTCTGCTATTGTTGAAAATATTCCCCCATTCTTGTCCAGAGCAGGACGCTGAGGCGGGCAAGCTATCCTGCAGTGAAAAATACATCTGAAGTCAGCTACGCCTGTTGAATGCTGTAAGAGTGCACAAGAACAGCTCTTACTTAAATAGGCTGAAGTGACCCTTTTGGAATTGTAAGTACTTTGTTCAGGTAATTACTAGTGTATAATTGGAAGTTTCTCTAAGGAGCGATCATCTTCCTTCTTTGTGAACTTAAACTCTACCCAATAGCTCAAGTGTTTATAGGAATGCGTTGTTACACAATTCCTGACACGCACGTAATGTGACTTTGACTGTATTGAACATAGCCATAATTCTGAGGAAGTCTGATAGGATTAAGGAAATGTCTTTCCTGTCCCTAGCCCACGACTTAGCATGAAAACTTGTGATAACTGCATTTCCTGAAACAAAATAATAGATAATGGAATGATACTACCACTGTTTTCTACTACAAAAATGTTATGATGAGCTTGTCTTACATTTGTTATACAGAAATCCTTATGTTAAATATTGCTCTTAAATTTCAGTTGTTTGATACAGATGTCTTTCGCACTGCTATGCAAGAATTTCAATTCATGAGCATGAACAACTATTGTTATCATGTCCTCCAGGTATACAGTGTGTGATAAGCTGTTTAAACCACCACGAACAGTTTTGCCAGTGCTTCTTCACCCTGATTGGGAATTTCTTTATTATTCCAGTCTTAGGATTTTCTTGATGAGAACCAAGATGTGCCAAATTTGTGCAGCAGTCTCTGCATCAGTAAGAGCACTGTAAGAATTAAGGCTCTGTCATTTTCCAGTTGCAAAAAATGACATAATTAAAAAAAAAAAATCAAGACTGAGTTTCATTCCCAGATTTCGGCATGGCCACAACACAGCACCACGGTCTGGCGTAAGAAAGCTGCCAGGTTGAGTCGGTGTTTGAACCTAAATTCCTTCAACACAGTTATGAATAGAAGTGCAGCTCTAGACTGGAAAAGAAGGCTCTGAAAAACACACATATGAAAGAGTAATTGTTGTTTTTATTGTGAAGAACATAGGCTTGGAAAAGGCATCCTGCGTCATTGTGTCCAGTCCCCTGCTGTCTTAGGCAACCACAACATACAATCCTTTTCATAAATTTATCAAGTTCCATCTTAAACCCAGTTAGGTTTCTTGCCCCCAATGGGAAGGCTGTTCCCAAGCCTCACTGTGCTGAGGGTTAGAAATATTCTTCTAATTTCCAGCTTATATTTATTCTTGGCCAATTCAGACCCATTTGTTCTTGTGCCAACATTGTTCTGTAGCTTAAATAGCTTCTCTCCCTCTCTCGTGTTTACCACCCCTGATGAACTTATAGAGAGCAGGCTGTCCCTTTGGCTGCTCGCTGTTGTGCCATCCTGTTTTCACATGAGCTGCAATCCCCCCAAACAATGGATGGACTATTGTTTTAGGAAGGTTAGCTGCAAATAAAAGCAGCGCTCTGCTTTGCTGTCCAGGATGGGCAAAGTCCATCACTGGGTGTCAGACGATCAGCGGAGCCCTCTGGAGCTCAAACTCCCAGTTAAGAGCATCCCAGGCAAAACATAAGTGCAAAGTTGTAATAGACCAGTCATAATAGACACAACATAACAGGGCCAGTTTAACACATTTCCCCAATTATCCCTTACTACTTCTGAGTTTGAAAGAGCAACAACAGTTAATTACAAAACAGACCTATTGGTCCACAGTGGCTAGGCAGGGAAAAATTATCATCAGCAACTGGGCTAAATAAATATTTTCAGCAATGTCAGCGTGTCTGTGAGAGGAGGAAAACGTATCCACGCTTTTAGGTGTAATGGGAGTAACTGGCCTGAGGGCCTGTGGTGTGTCCAAGCCAAACATTTCTCTCACAAAGGTTCCTCTGTGCATGCCTAACTTAGCTTGGTTGCAGCTGTTAACTTCCAGGAGGCAGGTTCTGAGATTTTTTTGACAGCCCCCAGTTTCAATACTGAAAGGCTAACCATATTCCTTAACATATGCCAGAGCAATTTAAAAAGGTTCTGACCCCGTTGCATTTCTAGTTTGTGTGGTTTTCCCCATGGCTGCATGATTAGGGTAGGAAATCTCAGACTATTATAACATAAATGGCATTTTCTCAGTGAGAAATATTCAAATGGTGGTGTGCCTTATAAAGGATGCAGTTTTATCCAAATTCCTCTCTGTATGTTTTTATGTATGTATATCATATGATATCATACAATATCATATATTCTATTCTATTCCACAGTGTTTTTAGTAGGAGAGTTAGGCATAGTACAACCTTCTGGGAGGGCCTCATAGTTCAGGACTGATGACCTTATAATTTAATATTTGCTAGTATGACTATAGTTGCTGTTACATTCGGAAGTGTATAGCTCTCTTTCAGCTTCACTAAAATATCAGTCTTTTCGTTAAACCACATTGTTCAGAGGACTTTCTGCTTTTCAATATATTCATAAAGGTCAGAAAATGAATCCATATTTTATTTTCAAAATTATCCTTAAGCTAGATACAGATTTTTATATGCTGCTCAGGAAAAAAATAAAGGAAGGGAAAGGAAAGGAAAGGAAAGGAAAGGAAAGGAAAGGAAAGGAAAGGAAAGGAAAGGAAAGGAAAGGAAAGGAAAGGAAAGGAAAGGAAAGGAAAGGAAAGGAAAGGAAAGGAAAGG
>Ga0065711_1048177_pt1 | contig 11949 bp, 5 predicted proteins | sample Hoacrofraction12_FD_59098 | JGI IMG/M metagenome (GOLD analysis project Ga0065711, IMG submission 59098) | Hoatzin crop microbial communities from Cojedes, Venezuela - Epithelial fraction 12 v2 (version 2) | ecosystem: Host-associated > Birds > Digestive system > Esophagus > Crop | place... | reverse complement strand
GTGTTGTGTTTTCTCCTTATCTGTATCATTGTTGTTCCTGTTCCCTCTGTTTGCTGTTCTGTTAAACTGCCCTTATCCCGACCCACCAGAGTTCTGTCTGTTTCTTTCCATTCTCCCCCTCACCCCGGCAGGGAGAGGGGCAGCCGCGTGGCGCTTTTATTGCCAGCTGCAGCCAAAACCAGAACAATGTGTTACCTTTGAAATATTAGGACATCAGCACATATAAATGCTCTACTTTTATGGAAGTACGTTGATTTTTCTTATATTAAGCATGGCAATAAATAATAGCATAAATTATGTGACCTGGAATTGCCCTATCTCTGACACCTTCATAAAGACATGCTTTCCAATCCTAGTCGTTTTTCCCTCCTAATGCCTTCTAACAAAATATTATGTATTGATTTCTTTTGGAACAATGCCTAGTAATTTCACCTTTGAGGAACAGACAACTTCCAAATGAAAACATATTTCTCTGCAGAAGTACACAAGTCTTCACAACAGGTAAAATGTAATTTAAAGTACACTATTTGTAAGGTAGCGTTCTTCATGTGGGTGAATGAAAATGCCACAGACACACTGCATAGTACTCTTTGAGGTTTAGCTAGTGAAGTTAAGCTGACCTCTTCATTCTGTGTTAAGGAACAATGTTTTGTGGAGTTGCAAAATTCTTGGGTAAAGCAGGAAAGAACAGTTAAAAGTGCAAAGTTAATAAGGGCCAGTACTCCTCTGGGCTTTACAAAATACAGTTGATGACACCTTGACTTTTAACAATTTCATATCAGATATGGTTAGATTGTGTAGTCATTAAGCAGGCTCCGTTATAAGATGATTATTATATTTGAAATCTGGTAGAAGCAGAGTATATTACAAGTAAGTGTTAGATATGTGAGAAAGAGGGACAACAAACAAGAGAAGTAAGGAATTCTCATGGCATTTTTGTTGCCTTAGAGTTCAGCAATTTGTAAACAGATCTGTGCTTACAGTTTCTTTCTTTTTAAAATTAGTTACTCCTATGACTCTGACCACAGTTGAAGAAATGAAATAATCTTTTATTCTTCAGGACTCATGAGTTAAGATCCCAGCATGAGGTAAAAAGGGAGCAAACCAACATATCTGTGATTAATATTATGTACCATATTGCTCCCACACAGAAAATAAAATGCTTTCTGACCTATACTGCAAAAAGATAGTATATGACTTGACTTACAGAGTGGAGAGAAGTCAGCAGACTAGACACACAAAGTGGAGCTTTAAATGCAATAGTATGGGAAAGAGGGAGTTTATTAACTTGCAAAGAAATTTTCCTGTTCATTAAAATATTCAGTAAGATCTCTAATCTCAGAAGTGTTGTTGCCAAACTTGCCTTGAAAAAGACGAATTTCCACAGTTCGAGAATTCATCCTTTTAAAAGAGATCAAAATAAATATAGAGTAAACATAGCATTAAAAATAATGGGTAGCGTTTAAGTATTTTGGCCTCTATGTCTAGGTTTATGACTGAGAATCATTATGTTTGAATCTTGTGCCATTTTGACAATAGAAAACTGTGTTTACTCTTTAATATACTTTTTTTACCTCCAATCATGTCTCAATGTCAATGTTTGTTACTCAAAATTTTGCTATGGGCACACCATGTATATCAAACCAAGAACTCACCACTAGCCTAAGCTGTCTGATGACCACAGGAAAGCCACAGTATTAACACAGTTAAAATGGTTATACAAAAACTTCCTAAATTCCCCTTTTCTCTGTTGGGAAGCTCACCCTTCCAGGTCTTTCAGCTGACATCTCTCTCTTTCAAGAATGAGAGGCAGTATGAGAGGAAATGACCTCAAGTTGCTTCAGGGGAAGTTTAGATTGGAGATTAGGAAAACTTTCTTTACAGAAAGAGTAGTCAGGCATTGGAACACGCTGCCCAGGGAAGTGGTGGGATCACCATCCCTGGAGGTTTTCAAAAAACATGTCGATATGGCACTTCAGGATATGGTTTAGCAGGCATGGTGGTGTTGGGTTGACCGTTGGACTTGATGATCTTAGAGGTCTTTTCCAACCTTCACGATTCTATGATTTTGTCAAGACTTTGTTGTGTCCTCCTGTAGAACAAAACCTGCATGAGAAATGTGGAATTTTCCACACCATGAAATTCCACAAGAGATTTCTTGTTTTCTGAATCATATTTTCAAAACAGGAAAGCAAATATGTATTTTGACAGATGTCTTTTAATTAACTTTTTCTTAATTTATTTTATGCATTTTTAAACCTAAAATTTTAATCTAGTTCACAGGCATGTAAAACAGCCCTAGTAGTAAGGAAATAACTCTGAGTCACTTTCTTTGTCTACCACTTAGAAGTGTTTTCTAGACCCATATTTCAACCTTTTGGATGGTTCGTTCAATCATTGCAAGCTTTATATTTCTGTATTTCCTCTTCTTGACAAGTTTTAGAATAACAAATAGAAAATGAATCAGCTTCTCAGCCAAATAAGGCAATCAAACAGTCAGTTTGAGGATTTCAGAAATCAAAAGAATAAATACCGAAGTTAGTCTCAGAAAGAGTAGACAAGGAGAAATCTTTGATTTGCAACTGGTACCAAATGAATTTTAAAAAGTATTGCAAGCACATTACTCTTTGTGTCAGTCCAAATCTGTGTCTGTGCCAAAAGTTCACTGCTGCTGTTTCGCAGAAAGCAGAATCCTGTGGATCCCAATTACAGGCTTTTTCTGTAAGCTAACATCACAGAAAGTGAAAATTGGGAGTCACCTACTTTATCTCTGCTTTGAATCTTGTCTTTGAACTACAGTAATGAAGACCATTTTCTGTCATTATTTCTTAACAAGTGTCTGCAGAGTGTAGGAAATTTTTGAAGACAAGTCAGTTTCCTGTAGAGTTAAATAGAATTATTCAGCTGCAGAGGCTGTACTCTGAATATATATATACACATTTTTTCCTTGATGCAGCTTGGTGAGGAATGACTCAAACTCAAAGCCTGCTAACCTCATACTGGCTTGACAAGTACTCTGGGTTTCCTACTGTTACTTAAATTAATTAAAAGAAACAGAAATTCAGACAAAATCTGTTGAAGACAGCAAAATATTGACCCTTGGTGGATCTTCATCATCATAGCCACTCGGGTCCTTGCCAATGTCTGAAAGACTAATAATCCTTTTCACAAATGCATTCAAGCTACAGTAATTTAGTACTGCTATGCATCTGTAACTTTTAATTATCTGTTTAATCAGGCTGTGAATAAACTAAAGTAGGTTAATTTAAAAAATCCTATTTGAAGCAAGTATTTTGACTGGCTCTGAAACATAGCCAACACCCAGTGAGATCATAGAAACAGGGAAAGATAGATATATTATCTGGAATTTTTGATATTAATTTGGATATCCCACAATATCACTTTGAGTTTTTCAGCAGACTTACTACTATGATTTTCAATTAATGTGCCACATGGTCACAAAAAATGAAAGACTGGTGAAAGTCTGGACATGAATGAGAAATATTTACGGTTATGGATTATATCTTTCCAGTCATGCCCTTTGAAAATTTCTCCTGCAAGGTAGCCTGCTAGGTAAAACTGTGCTGTGTGTCTATGTAAACAAGCACTGTATTTCCTTAATCCAGTTTATAGCCCGGAGAAGTCTGTTGTTACACAGCGTCTTTTGACTACTTGAAGACTCTTCGTTTGCATGTCATTAAGGTGTAATAATATTCTGATGTCTGTAACGTGTATTGTTAATCTTGATGTTCATTATCTCCACTGCATGCCTCCAGCGACTGCTATTTACAGCGCTAATTAATTTCTATATTCAAAGTGTCAGCAACTAGCCTCTCATTTCCACAGAAGTATTGTACCGCTTACATTGTTTTGGAAGAAAACTTGGGGGGGAGAAGAGTTTTTGGAACTGCAGAGTGGAGAGAAAATTGAAGTTTAAATTACTCTGATATCTGCAATATACTGAGCGTTCAGTACAGTACAAAATGCAGGAAGCTCTGTTTTCAGATTGAAGACCATTGAAGACCATTGTTGTGTTTTCTAGTCACTATTCAGGCTGCTGGAATTGAACATACTTCACTGAATATATCCGTGCATGACTGAATTTATGAATATAAGAAAACAGCTGGGAATGTATATCAGCTAAATGCCTGCTTCCGGTCACAGAGACAATTCTCATATTTTCTCAGCTACCACTGGGTATATCAAATAATGATAAAAATCCACCTTAGGGCTGAGATAAATAATCCGCTGAAAGTATTGGTGTGTGCAAGTATTTGGGGAATAGGGATTTGTCATTTTCTGATTTATATATATATATGTATATATATATATGTAGTTTCATTGAGCCATTATAAAAAAATTAATGTTCTTTTTAACCTTGAAAAGGATATGATTTTGTTATTTCTAACATCCCTACATTTATACCTCACAGCTATTACAGAAAGAAAGGTTAGAGTAAGCAACCCAGGAAGCATACAGATATTTAAAACTGCAGGTTGAAAGGAGAAAAAAATCTTAGAAATTAAGGACCAATCTCCCTTGATATTATACTATCACTTTTTTAGAAAAAATTATCAGAAATCTTAGAAACAGACCCTTCACATATGTTGCAAGGTAATAATTTAAAAGCTGAGTAGCTCCAAATAGCTGGGGTTTGTTACTTGTACAATACGCATAGGAGAAACATACCGTAACCTACTACCTTTATAGCATGTTTTTCTAATCAGCAAATATTCAAACTCCCTTACAATATTCACTCTACTATGTGGCAAAGTGCATGAACTTCATGTAAACGAAAATCACTATGTGAACATGAAGCAATAATGAACACTTCTGATTTAGCTTTAATCTTTAAACCAACACAAAACTTAGGTGCTGTATTCCAAGCTAGTATAAATCAAGACAGATAAAATTGGTTTAATTTACATTACCAAAAGAATTGGCTTGGGATTCTTGCTGGCCAGGAGGCCAGTTTGTTTCTCATGAAAATGAAATGCGTTGAGGAGCTGGGATGTCAGACAAGGTAAATTATTATTTACTGTCTTCTAAATTGTTCCAGTCTCTTATATGTGTAAGCGGTTGTGAAGAAAAGGAATCTGATAACTAATTTTCCCTAGCTCACAAAGTGCTCAGTAATCGAAAGGACTTGATGAAAGGCAAGTACCAGGCATTTTTGAAGTGGCAATTCTTTTATCGTGAAACAGACTGGCAAGGTTATTTAAAGCACAAAACAGGAAACAATTTTTGAGAACAAACTCTGATGCTACTTGACAAGCTTTTTTAAAAATTGCTGTAAAATAGTTGCATAAACAGGACCGTAATCACATGTACCTGATTTTCAAATGCACAGAAATGCAGGTGGACTCTCATCTGATGCTGCTTTTCACTAAAGAACCTTATGAATGTGAAAAAAAAGTTCTGTTGTCATCTATAGAAAGCAGAAGTAAGACTCAGTACTTCCTTCCTTAGGACACTATAACAAAATACAAAATATTATGCAAGGCAGCTATAAGAGACAGTTTCTCTCCAGATAGTGTTAGTTTTGAGATACTCTCATACTATAGAATGATATGCTTTGCCGTGACCTTGTCTATGCAGAGAAAAATGTATGTGTGCTGTTGTGAAAAATCATAAAAAGCTACAGCATGTTATACAACACACATGGACCAGATTTGAGTTCTTTACGCATAGAAGACACCTAATAAATTTTACAAAAACACAAAGCAAAAACCACAAAAAAATCCAACAAACCACCAAAATCCAGCAGAGAATTAACCCCGAATTACGTAATTCAAATCTGTTTAGCATGTACTTTAAATGCACTTTGTCTAATAAGTGGTTCCTTACTGTAGTGCATGCAATACCGGTATCTATTTTCGTGAAACCTTATGAGCTGTGAATTTTTACTTAGCCCCATTTTCTTTTGTATTAGTCCATAATGGAAGGATTTTACAATCAAATTGATTAACCCAATAAAGAGACCTTTATGAAGAGGTTTTGTGGAACAAAAGTCTGACTAAACATAATCTGCAGCTTGATCTACTCTTTGCTTGAAGTGGTGCAGTAACAGTGATTTGTGAAGAGGTAAGGTTAGAGGTAGATTATGGTCATTAGTTGGACAGAGTTGGTTTTTGTGCATTTGAGTGCTTTTCTTATCTGTGAAAGGTGATGGTGATATGACAAACCGATAGGACAAAGAGTATCAGGAAAATTACATTTCAAATAGTAATGTAATCCTCCAGGGCTCATCTGCCTTCAGAAGCTAGGGCTGGCTGAGAATTGCCTTAAGTGGTGGCTTTTAAGAAGACATGTATAAATGGAGTTTAAGGATACAGTTTTAGTAAGATTAACTGTCTGGATAGTTTGACTTAAAGATTCTGCTTTACATGATTTCTTTTCCCTGACATTTGCAGTAACTTCTCTGACATTAAACTGTTAAAAAAGCATTTAAATATTTCTTATTGAATCATACAGCTGCATTTGCTTTAAAATTTCAGACTTCTTGTTTGAAAAGTATTTAAGATTGTGGGGAAAATGCATAAGGTAGAGCTTATTACCAGAAGGCAACCTGTGGCAGTTGTTTTCATGTTGTCTTTTAACTTTTCAGATTAGAATGTAAAAGGAAGCTTGGAGCGCTTGCTTCACGATAGTTGTATGCATCTAAATCACGTTCAGCAGTTCTCATACATGCAGAACTCAAGATTCAGTACGAATATTCGCAAAGAGATATCCTCAGGAATGACTGGCTTGGTGGGGCTCTGGGGGAGCCTGGGAACTTGCATGCAGATGGCCGTCATAACCTTTGTAGTAAGAGGATGGAGTCAAGAAGATGGTTGGATTTCAGAAGGGAGTTTGATGTGACACCCGAGACCAATAAAGGCTAGAAAGACACAGGCCTGCCTGCCAGTTTGGTACCTAGGAATTAAAGACAGAACCACTGCTCTGCCTAGCCTGAATTCTACCTTGGAGACTTGCAATAGAAAATGCTATTTAGGAAGAACATGCATTGTTTAGCACCCAGAATTGCTGTCTTATGGATTTTAAAGGGTATATCTCTTCTTAGTTGTTTCTAAATTTGTTTAGGGGCTTGTCCACAAATTTCTCTAGTCTGTTTCTGAACCTGAAGAGACTGTGCACTTCTGCAGCCTCCTATGGCATCAAGCTCCAGAAATTCGTTACCTACTCTGTAGAGAAGTAATTTCTTTAATTATTTTTAAGCTAATCTCCAACTAGTCTTATAAAGTGCCTCTTAGATCTTGTATTCTAGGATTTATAGAACAACAGTCCTGCTTTCAGCTTATCTACTACCTCCTTGGCTTTGTAAATCTCAGTAAATCCTGCCCCCCCTGTACTCTCCTCTCCACAGTGCTGAGAGCTGGCTTTGTCAGCCTCCATTCATAGGACAGCTGCTTCATCATTATGGTTGCTCTAGTTGCGCTTCCCTGTACTTCCCCTGCCTTCACTGCAGGATGAGGTCACCTTGAAAGAGGTTGTCATCCTTTCCCAGATGTGCTGTTGAAAGGATTATAATTCTGTTTGCATGAATTGCTTTTAGTTTATTTACTTTCTTAAGTCAGATATTTATGATATAAATTCATAGGTCTCTTATCACAGATTATGTTATTCTAATCTTTAATACTTTTGTGTGGTAAGGCAGTATAAACATCCCCATTTAGAAGACAGGACACTGAGGCACAGAGACACTGGTAATATCTGGCATGGTTATTAATTTAATATGTCTCTTAAACTATGCCATCATCAGGTGAGCATGCTGCTGTAGCCAAGTAAATATGATTTAGCCCTTACTGGCCGAAGGCTACGGGTCTACTAACCTGGCATTGCAAAGTCTTAAGGATTTTCTGAACTTGCTTTACCTGAGTTGATTCTCACTTGTTTTGGCAAATGTCCAGTCATCAGGTGACTATTTTCTCACCTGTTTAAGCTAACCTCTCTAAATACCTTTAATGGTAAAGGTCTGGCAGACTTAGGTATTTAGTGTGTGACAAAAATACCCTTTAGGAGATTTAGGACTGTGGGAGCTGTGTAATTATAAAAGCCTGTCTGGGAAACAGTTAGAAGGAAGAAGATTATGCTAACAAAAAACATAACAATATCCCCAAGCACACCCAATGTGGAGAAAGGAGGTGGTACAAACGTGAATATCATGCTTCTCCCAGCAAAGATGCTTATTTGAATCCTTCCCTCCTTCATTCTGAGGAATACTGTAACCTTTAGCCTTGCACTGAGGACAATGGAAAGATGGCCAAAACACCAGAGAAAAGGGGGAAATACTAGGAATTTTTCATATAGTAATTCAGTTATGTAAATTATAAGACTTTTCCATATTAATTAGATAATTTAGAGCTCTAAATCATTAAGACATAAATTGGACTAGTAATAAATTCTAAGCTCTGTATATATGGTTCACACATAACAAGATATGATATGTAGCATTGCCTTCTTCATGTGGATTCCAGCATCAAAGAGCTTTTAGCTTCAGTTGGCCCTAACCATTAAGTCCATCTAGAAATCTTTTATCTGAAATAGTTTTGTCTATTTTGGTCACAAATTCTAAATGAGCGTGACTGTAATTAACATGTGAAATTTGAGTGTTATATGACCCATATGGCTAGCTCTAGCCTGTGATATAATTTTTGCAAGCATTATTTGCTACACTTTGAGATTAATTTTTCAGGGACAATATTTCGGAAACGGAGTGTTTCCTGAAAATCTATTGAATAAGGTATAAATTCTGCTAATATGATTATCCTGCTAAATAAAGGGATCAAACTTGTGACTAATTAAAATCATATGGCTTACATTTTCACATCTTTGAAAAGCTCTTCCCAAGATGAAATTCTATAAAGCTATCAATTTTTCATCTATGAAAATGCCAGCTCTGTGATGAGTTAAATTAACAAATTGACAGTTATATTAACAGATTGTCTCCTGAAACAGTAGAGCTGATGTGTCTCCAGCTTTTTAATTTACAGATGCTTCCTGTACTTCTCTGTTATTCTGACAAAACCGATATAAGCCCATAGGTCAGTGGTCAAAGATCAAGAAAAGGGGAAAAAAAAGTATTACATTAATTTTCCATTTCTCCTATTTATGTTTGGATAAACTTGATACAACAGTGTTCATTTGCTGTATTTAGATTACTGGTGGAACATTCATACTAAACTGTGGAATAAATCCCTTCTGAAATCTCTTCATCAAATATCTTTTCATAGTGTCTCTACATCTTATTTTAAGTGTCAGTCACATATACTGTCTTCAGGGACTCGGAGCGCTCTGATCCATTTTGAGCCAATAGAGGCTGTCTATTCATTCTGAATAAACACTACAATGATATAGACTTATTTTTGTAGTAATCTAGCTGAAACAACAAAAGTCAACATCAGAAGCATAGGCTACCTATGCAGTCATGCAGAAACCGAGCTATTTGGTCTGAAGACTTTCTGTTATCTGGCAGAGTTGTGTAGTTAGGAGTCATATTGGTGCAAAGAAAGGAGAGTTACAGAAACACGTTCAAGAAAAATATTAGATAATAGCCTGGAACAGGACCTACAGTATCACTCCTATCTTGTAACCTTGTTGGCAATGAGACTCCTCATTGTGGTCACTCTTCTGAGTTCCTGTGCACTTAAACATAGTTTCTGATTAAGCTTTGGCAAGGTATTTTGACCTAAAGAAGCTTTGACCTCCTTTGACCAAGATTTAAAGGATCCTACAGGGTAAACTCAGCATGAAGTTCACAATTACAGTCTCTGGCACTTACCACCAAAATATTAATTTATTAATTTATTATTCATTCTTTTATAGCATTCATGTACAGTAATTATTACTGCACTCTAAATAATATAGAAATACAATATTATGGATTAACCATCTTAAACTAACAGAAATCTGTCCTAATTCATACAAAGTCCATTAAGCCTGTTCGATAGGGCAAAACCATGTTTTTACATCAGACAGATTTATAGCTGATCTACTATCCTATCGAACATGCTAATGTTTTAACACTTTGTCTGTATGTACCTGATGAATTTACCTACATTGATTTCAGTGTAGTCAAGGTTACATCTGCAATAGCTTTTTCTTTTTAACTAACAATGCACAAAATACAGTAAATTGATTCTAAAAAATCAGTTTATGTCTGACACTATTTAGATTGATAGAAGACTATTTCTATTAAGATTTGGAAGCTAACTTGTGTATGTGTGCTTTAGTATTGGTACATTGATCAAGTTGTTAAACTTACTGCTTCTGCAACTTAGAATTTTTGTTTGCTGTGAGGATGATTTGTGATGGTGCATAAAACTTCCTGGAGTGCTCAGATTTATATGTAAGCACATAGGCTAAGTATTGCACTGTGTACATTGTTTCCCAATCATAACTTTCACAACTGAGTTTTATTCTTGTATAAATCACATCAAATGTTAAATGAACTGTTGTTTCAGACTTAGATTAATAACATATTGTATATGAAACATAATTTAATGAGTGCATTTATGCTAAATATCATCTAATAAAATTAAGGGTTGCACTGGGATCTGAATCAGAGAAAAACAGACCTCCAGCTGAATATTGCCCTCCTCCTAATTTCAGTTCTCTGCTTTGTAAGGATTCTTGTACCCTCTGCACAAAAATTATTGCAAGTGATACTCATCAGGCACACATTCCCCTAGATAGTGGTTTTTACTGTCTTTCTAATTGCCCCTTTCATAACTTGGATATAGTAACATATAGAGAGGTTTGTTTTACCTGACTTCACCTTTCCTGAAGCTCAAGCATTGAGCAGATACTCTCCTATGAATAAAATAAGCAGACTATGCTCTAAGATCATAGCAACTGTTACAGCAATGAACAAACAAACAGTATACATTTCTCGAAGTCTCAGTTTTCAGGGTTACCATTTCGTATATTTGTTAATGTTTATTATGGAAATTATCAAGTGAATGTAGCTTGCTCATTACCTTAAACATTTCCTAACAATTTTAGTTATGACTATGACATTTTGAAGTTTCTGTAATTAGATGTTCTTGGTCTTCATTAATGCAAAGAAAAAAATTCAGATAAAGCCTTGTTGGAATAGTTGAAAAGCATGTAAATTACAGAAATATACAAAGTGACTGTTATGATTCACAAATTTGTTATATGAGAATAAAACTTCCTTTCATATTTCTCAACAAAAACCTATGGTGGGTGCACAGAAATAAAATGCAAGATTTTTTGTTTACCCATGTTGCACAGACATTCACAAACTGAATGTCTGTTAAAAAACATACATGCTCATATGTGCAATAAGCAGTCACCACGTGGATGACAATGAGTGTCCCTGTTACAAGTGTCCTTGACATGACATCTTAGCCTGGATCAGGTGAGACTGCCTGAACTGCTGTTCTGGTGATTTTCTATGCCTGAGCTGGCCCTTTGTCCTACGTGGGAACTCCACAGGCTTGAGGATTTATTACGGATTATTTTAAATTACATTCAGAATATCTCCTACACAGAAAAGACTGAACTACAAGAAGTTTCCCAGGGTATCCTGGTTGTTCACCACAGATATTGATCAACAGTGCATGCAAGCATACAAATAGGATCATTTAGTTAACCTATGAACAGCAGGAACCTCCTGGGAAAATCTCTGGGACTATCCTAAATTTCCACCAGCAGAGCTCCTGTAATAATAATTAATAAGTTGCTTGAGAAGGACAGGAATCCAGCTAGCTGTCCCGATCCGATATTGGGGAGGTTTCAATGCGATCCTAGGAGACGAGATTAAGATGCAAACAGAGTCAGATGCCGTGCAACCTTGTAAACTTTGTTTCGGTGAATCAGGAACTGGAGGTTGGGTGAGGACAGCAGCGAGGAGGGGAGGCAAGAAAGAAAGAAAGCCGTAAAGTTGGAAAAACCCCAGCGGACGAGGAAATGAAGTGGGGGGGG
>Ga0065711_1048176_pt1 | contig 11949 bp, 7 predicted proteins | sample Hoacrofraction12_FD_59098 | JGI IMG/M metagenome (GOLD analysis project Ga0065711, IMG submission 59098) | Hoatzin crop microbial communities from Cojedes, Venezuela - Epithelial fraction 12 v2 (version 2) | ecosystem: Host-associated > Birds > Digestive system > Esophagus > Crop | place... | reverse complement strand
GGCCCAGGAATCTACAGAAAATTTGTCTGTTTTTAGGAGATATCTTTGCATCAGCATGTTAGTTTTGTGCCCTATCCCATTGTGTTTTAACTCTGGTATCTTAGCTTGTTTTCATATGAGCATCCTCTTGTCAGAAGGTACTCTTTAGTGATTTTTAAATAAGGTATATTTAAAAATACTTTATGTAATCGATAATTGTAAAGCTGTTCTTTGTATATTTATTTATTTTTAATCATTCCCTTTCTTAAATCGCATCCTCATTTAATTAAGTAATTAGTGAGCTGGAGTAGAATTAGGACAGAGAATTTTGCAGTTTGATTGCTTGTTTGCAATTACAACTTTTCAGTTTATATTGACTCGTGGTTCATGGGCGAGAGAATGTGTGTTGCTAGTCTTGCTTTTACAAGAAAATAGTTAAAGCTAAATTTCACAGATGTTCACTGTGCTGAGAAGTTCACAGGTTTTTAGAAGTATATGTTTGCTGGGGGGGAGGGGGTACAGCTGTACAGATTGGTTGCCAGGCAATTAATTCTTCCTACTTGGATTGCTTGCAATAGGAGACAATCCAGCTCTCATGAGCAGTGCAATATTATTTGCAAAAGGAAACTACTGAGTAACAATTTTTCTATTCTCTTCCTTCTTTCTTCTGTCTTCCCAGCATCACTATAAACCTCCCTTCTTTTGCTGTGCATTTCTGAGAAACTGCTAATGATTGATATGATAGCAGTGCTGTCACTCTTTTTAACCAAAAAAAAAAAAAAAGTCATTTTTATTCTAGGTATTTTAATAGAGTCCCATTAAGGATGTATTGCTGACTGAAACACTGGCATGAAGGGCTCTCACTGAGCTGAGCCCAGGAATTAAGAAGTCAGGAAATCGGCTGTTGCATTGCAAAAGAACCTTGTGTGACACAGTATCTCCTGATTGGGGGGATCATTACTGCTATTATGACTCGACTTGCGTAGGAATTTTAAATTTCATCTGAATGTCAGTAATAACCCTCTTAGCAAATTATCCTGAATAAAATCACGAAGGCATTTTATATAATAGGTGTTGAATTACTGGATAGATTTGCTAATTAAATACTCTTTGTTCTGCTGCAGTTGACATTACAGGGTAAGATCTTGAACAATTATTCTCAACAGCTGTACTTTGTTAAGGGAAAAATTAACTACAAAGTTTATTTTTTTTTCTACACTTGAAGTTGGCAGATTTTTGAAATGTGCTTGAAAAAAATTCCATCATCCAATTGGTAATGAGAAGATAAATATGCAGGTGTTGCTGTGAAATCAGATAACTACTGACTGCCTTATTAATGAATTTAGCAAGCCTTTATAACCTTCTGTTTTGTAGCTGTTGGCACTTACTAGTGATCTCCTGTCAGAATGGGTAGCACTAGCATATGCCAGTCACTTGATGAAGCTAACTTGTCTGTGACCCTCTTGTTATTACCTACATCTATTGCTGTCCTTGGAGACAGCTGAGAAATGGTCTTCGCACAGGCAAACATTGGTTTTTTTAGTAGGGGGTAATCCTATTTGAAAAAATAATAATGTTATCTTTTAGCTATTAATAGATAGCATTATTTCAGAGAATGAAGTAGAAAATGCCAAAGATTCTCCAGGGAAGAAAGGTAGGCTTTCTTTTCTTTTACGTGTAAACTCTTCATTTCTCTGTCCGATTTTTAAATTTTGTTTCAGGGACTCCTGTTTGCTTTTAGAGTATTAGGGGAAAGGTGTAACGTTTCTCTGTAGGAGTTAGCTAATAGGTGAGAGAAAGGGGGGTGGGGTGGTGAATAAGCTGGAATTCTGATTACTGTGTATGAAATTTGATGTCATGTACCAGTGATACGTGTCTCTAGAATAATTTCAAAATTCCATGGAAAGGTGGTGGGGTGGTGCCATCTGAATCACTCACTAGGAGATGAATAGGAGTGGAATATCTTTTTTGATTTTCTGATTAAAATGGAATCAGGTGTGCCTGAGCACATACAGCCTAGAATGAATCTGCAGTTAAGACTCACCATTTTTCTGTTCTTCTTTGTCTACGTAGACGATTGAGGCCAGCTGAGCTTTTTGCAGTTTGGGACTTCAGTATAGTTCAGGCATCACGTTGTCTGACTACCTAGCTTGTAGCATCAGTGGGTCGTCTTTAAACCAACTGGCTGTTTTGAACTTGACCCAGAGAGTGTAAATCCATAGGTATCCGTATGTGCTTGGGGAATCACCCTGATAAGGGCATTCATTGTGAGTCAGCTGTGTCAGAGTAACAGTCGTGGTTTGGAACCTAACCTTTCCTTGAGTTCCTTGGAGGGAATGGTATATTATGTCTGCTTAGTTCATGTGTGCGTGGTTCAGGAGAGTGGGTCCATCCTTAGGTGCAGCGGTTTCTTTTTGAAGATGAAAGTGGCTAGTAAATGCGTCTGAACAGAAACTACATTGAAACAGAATGTTAAGTTCACAAAGTCAAGCATTGTGAAACCAAGAATGCTGGGGGAATACAGCTTTTGGTGCATAATTCTGTGGTGCATAATTTAATACAAACTGAAGAGTCGTAGTGGAGCCATCATACTTCGGTATTCGTCACTGTGGTTGTTTAAAGGTCCAGAAATATTAAGGAAACTTGCCATTAATGCTGAACGAATCTCAGTGTTGTCATCCTGTTCGTCTACCATTATGTAGAGGTGGACATTTCACCTTTGTTTCAGAATTGCTTGTTGCAGTCGCAGTAGTTGATATCGTAACAGTCAAGACTGTTGGATTCATTTTAGGCTCCCTGGCCTTATGAAAGTAATGAGATTTCTCTCAAGATGGTCTTATTCCCACTGAGCATGGCCAGCTCTTCCCTGTGTGTCCTTTTTCTTTCCTCATGCTTGCTAATTTATACTGCTCAACTCCCTGTCACAGACTTCTTGACTAGAAGTCATAATTCTGCCTTTTTGGCAAAGGTGGTCAAGGAGTATTGCAATTTGATGTATGAAAAATAACAAAACTTAGACTAGGTTACTAAATTCAATATAAGCTGTTAAATTAGCGTGTTGCCTGACTGTCTTTGAAGCTAGAGTACCAAATTGTTTGGATTCACCTAATAAACTCTGATCTATCACTGCTGTAACAAGTGGTTCAAAGTAATCTTGTTTAAGAAAAGTACAAATATATACGGGTAGCAGGACTAGCTGAAAAAGAAACAAGGTTTATGCTGAGTGGGGACAGAAACCAGGGAACTGGGACTAACCAGGTGGAATCTGGAGCTGTGTGCCAGAGCACCAGGACGCTGATGACACGGGGAAACAGCGAATTCGGTGGAAATATGGCCAGGTGACTGAAGGAATGGACCAGATATTGATTCTCATGCAGCTGTGCAAACTTCACCAAGCCCTTGCTGCTGCAGCAGCCACACATCTTCTTCATTGAGCTAGTTCTGCTTTGTCTTTTCCGCACTACAGCTGTACCTGTGGCTTCAGATGATGCTCTTCCACCCCTTTCCACTGTGCTGACCAGCGTGGGAGATGGAGGTCGTAGCCTACTCATCTGCGGTCTCTGTAGCTCTTTCTAAGGTGCAGAGAATTGTTATTCAGAGCATTTAGGGAACTTAGGGATGCACTCTTGGCTGAGGAACAAACCTGGTTACACACAGATTTGCCCATTGATTCAACATCTGTATCCCCTCTCTGTCCCAGCTCTTTGTCCCAGTTCTGGTTTCCTTAAAGAGTTTGCTTTTTGATGACCCATTTTAAGATGGTTACGAGGGTAATCAGCCTTTTGACTAGGTTCTTGTTAAGTAAGCACCATCCAGGCTGTACTGAATAAGACAGGACATTTAGGGGGGAAAAAAATGAATGGCATCAAGAGGTAAGATGATGGTTATGAAGGAGAAGACTGACCTAAATTACTGAAAGAGCCTGAAGTCTGGCACTTCGTGACTGGGTTTCTTTGAGCGTTTGATTCAGTGTTGTTTTTTTTCCTAAGGTAGAATGTGTGTGTGCACATGTAATTTTGAGATTTGTTTTAATCTTGTTTTAGGGGAGTTAATAATAGCATTAATACAAGGTCAGATGAGAATTTATTCATGTAATAAGAGTATTGAGGTGACTGTGTGTTGCCAGGAGAGAGGTGGTTTGCTTTGTTTTGAAAGGTGAGAGCATTTGGAGTTAGCAACCTAATGGATATGTTTGCATGTGTTAGCTTGTAATTATATCATACGCTAATCTTTGATTATTTTTTTTATTTCAGATTTTGATGCATACCAAGGAGATGGTGCAAAAGGTAATGCTGAGCATTTTCATTAAACAACCACCCTTAAAGAGCACACCTGGTGAAATTTTTTTATTCTAGGAGAGCTGTAACCCAAACAGACCTGAAATCACTTCTTAGGATGCCTGGTTTACAAATGTAATCCTTCCTAATGGATTATAGCTTTTTTCTTTTCCTACCACAGATATGATCTGGCCCCTGCTTGAAGCCTATGTGTTACTGTTTCAAGCGAATTAGCAACAGTGCTAATTAGAGTTTACTCATAGACCTGTTACACCATGTGTTCTAGCATTTTACTGTGGTTTATTTTTTGGCATCCTTTAAACTCTGTCACAGGGTGGTTTTTTGACTATATGGAGTGTGGACATAGCCATGGTGCAGCTTTTACAACTGCATTGATTTTCCACTGCTGAAGACATCAGGCTTTCATTTTTTCAAGTTAATATTACATAATTGGATGCATCTGCTGATTTTTTTTTGTGACATTTGCTGGTGTTGACATTTTTTCTTTTCACCTTTTTCCTTGCTGTGCCATTTACACGCACCTCAAGCTTTTTTATGTGCCTCAGTTTGTCTACAGTTTGCTCCATTATACCAGAGTACTATGGCAGTCTGGCTGGTGTTTGAATGCAATCTTTTTCCAAGTAGGGCATCTGAATATTGTGGTATTCTCAGTTACTGTATCCACTAGCCAATACTTTTAACTAGATTTGTTTGAAAGGAAGATATTATTTTATTTTTTTTCGATCCAGAATGACTTTTTTGCAGTAGTATTGTGGTGGCTACAAATGGAATAGGATACCTGACTGTGGTATTATCTTTCAAGCACATTGGCTAAATGCCTTATCCGAGTAGCCTGAATTTGTCCAGCAGTCTTTGAGTCTAAGTCATCTTCTTGTGTCCTAGCAGTCCAAAGTTATTTTTGATTAGAGTTCCTATTGTTTCTCAAGATTAGACTTGTTCACTGACTTATTTTTCTAGCATTCATTTAATAAAATTTAAACTGCCTATGTACACAACTGAACAGTGATTTTTTTCTAAACATATCAGTGGTTTAAGTTTCATTATTCTCTTTAAATTCAAATATGTCTTAATGAAATTTACAGACTTCTCAGTAAAAACTTACTTTACATTTTTCTGCTTTTTAGTATTTCAGGGATAATATACAGACAATGATATTTTTGAATCTTGAAAATGAGGTAGGACTTTAAAAAGATGGAATGGTTCTGTTTTGTTTTTCAAAGCAATTTGTTTCATTTAGATGAACCTTGAAGTGATTTATGGAGACACAGATTCCATTATGATAAACACTAATAGCACCAATTTGGATGAGGTCTTCAAGCTGGGGAACAAGGTAAGGAATTTTTTCTTCTTAAAGCTTTTCTGCATGTCTGTGCTGTAACACTGAGTGGAGTGGATGGTATTAAGAGAGGACTCCATGGCGTAAGCAGAGAATAGGCCATGAGGAAGAAGAACTTGACAATGTACGGAAGCTATGGAGTAGTAAAACCTTAGAGTGCCCTATCTTCAGGTGTAGCTGCTCTCTGCATTTTTTAAAGTATTTAAATGAAACATTGCATTGTATAATAAGCTTTTTTACAAATCCTAAATTATCAGGAGACTGAATACTTGGTAAGCCAAAATATAAGGTACAATTCCTCAACATTAGTTCCAATTACAATGTGAACACAATTTTGATTTCAATAATTTTTGACATGAGAGATGTCTACCAGTTTATTAGTTTTGTTTAGTTGTGTAGTATGTATTACACTTTGTGTCATCAGATTTCTGGTGGTAAATTTCAAATATTAATTTCCAAGGTATACTAGATACTGAAGAGATCTGCTTGATTAGCAGTTGGCAGTTAATGATGTGGAAGTTTTGTGGCTCTCTGAAATTGTGGAAAAGAAGTGAGAAATGTTTCACAACATTGTAAAGAAAAGGTGTGAGAGAAGTTGGTTTTGAAAGATGGAAGAATTTGTGATGAAAATGAGAGCTATGGAAGCTCTAAAAACCCAAAGAAAATGTAGAGGTTTTTTTTCAGTATACTACTAAACAGAAGTCATGTGATTTTAAGGCAAGAGTGATTCTAGGTCTTTTTTAGAATACTTCTGCCTTCATGCTAAGTTGGTACTCTGAGGGGTAGATGCATCTCAGGAGCATGGAAGAAGGAATAATATCTTGATGTTGTAACCGAGTAGCAGGAGGGCTGATGGCATGGAAGAAAGCAATCTCTCTTTATTTGCCACATACAAGGCTATAGGTAATTTCAAGCGTCAATTAAATTTGTCCATAGATATTAAGTGTTGCATTTGTTTTTAATGTTGATGCATTTGCAGATCAAAAGTGAAGTGAACAAGCTCTATAAATTGTTGGAAATTGATATTGATGGAGTCTTTAAGTCCTTGCTACTGTTAAAGAAGAAGAAATATGCTGCTCTGACTGTGGAACCAACAGGAGATGGGAAATACATAACTAAACAAGAATTGAAAGGATTGGATATAGTCCGCAGAGACTGGTGTGATCTTGCAAAAGAGACTGGAAAGTGGGTTTCTTTGTGGCATTGTCGTCTTTGCTCTGTTTTAAACAGTACATGCTTCGTAAATGTTTGATATCATGTGGCTGTTTTCCTGAACAGTGCAGATTGGTAACTAACATTAGCGTTAGAGCGTCTTAACTGGTTTTTGTAAGACATAGCAAACATTACATTTTGGCATTGGTAACAGATTATAGTTATGAAAGTCCAAATGTCTCTAATTTCACTATCTGTTTTTGCATCTTCTGTGGAAGCTGTGCATTTGAGGAGTCGCAATTTTGTATATGCAGTTTTATTAAACCACAGCTGAAATCTTGTGAAAACGGTAGGTGCTGTCAGCGTTTGGAGTCATAGGTTTTAGGTCACATTTTTTTCCAAAGATGACTAAAGAAGCTGGTGGTCAGCTCTTTCAGCATCCTCTGCTAAAGCTGGAAGCGCACTGGATGCAGGCTGAGGAGATGATCCCTTCCTCAAAGACTTTTGCTCTTCCCTTTTTCAGATGACACTCTTCTCATACTTCATAATGATGGATATTGGATGGATGATTTATTAATTGTCATTGCACGAGGCATTTTCGTACTTAAATTTGATAGAGATAATACAGTTAGCATGTAGAAAGAAAACTGGAGTGGGTGGAGAGGTGGTCATCTGGGGGCTGACTCAGATTGCGTACTGCCTCTTGAAAACTTAACTTAAAAGTTGTGGTCCAAATGTATCCAAAAATGAATAGTTTTTTACATCTGTAAAAATACACCACACGCTTACTGTTCTTAAGACTTGCATTTTCTAAGAAAAGATGCATCATAATAGAAGCAAATTTTTCCAAGTTAGGAATGTATTAGTAATTAAAGCTATACAAATGTTTGAGAGTGTTCTTTAGTGACTAACTCTTCTGCAGCTGGCAGATCTTCCAACCACATTTTACAGAAATAGGCAAGACTTTGCTTACTTGATATATTCTCTTCTCCTCCATCTTCAGATACCTGCTATGGAATAATAAATGGCAAAATTAAATGGGAGTGGAAAATAGAAACCAGTTGCACTGAACAGTTCCAAATCACTGTTTAACATTAGAACTATTTACAATAATTTGCTTTTAGTAAACTAAGTAAATAAATAGAACAGAACATGGAATATCCTGGCAAATTTCTATAAATTTTGCATCAGACTTTATCTTCAGGCTCTTTAATTTCTAGAGGTAACCCAGGGGAAGAGAGGATTGTGTTTGTTGTAACAGTTTTGCTTTGTGTGTCTGAAGCTTTTCTTCCTTTCTGGACTGTTTTTACAGCTATATAATTGGTCAGATTCTTTCTGATCAGCCCCGAGACATAATTGTGGAAAATATTCAAAGGCGGCTTATTGAAATTGGAGAAAATGTGACCAATGGCCAGATCCCAGTAAATCAGTTTGAAATAAACAAGGTATATGATGTCTCAGTTCTTTTCTGTCCCAGAAAAACTTTACTGTTCATGAATATATCAACTGCTGAGAAAAATCTTTTTAATTCATGTGATGCTGTGAAATAAAAGTTTTATTAGATACTGAATAGCATGACAGAAACTGCAAAGATCCTACAATATGAGGAAAAAATACCTTGTGGGGCTGGAGGCCAGTCTTGCTTCCTCAGATTAGTAACTTTGTGTCTTGTCCCATCCTGCTGTCTTCCCCACTGATACATTGAGAATGACAGGATAGCTCCTGCTTCCGGGAGTTTTCTCCTAGATGTTGTTTTATATTTCAGGTTTAAAATACCTAAACTGTCAAACACAATGGAAGAGAATCAAACGTTCTGTTTTCTAGAAAACCCTTATAAAAGCATACTGTTGTTAGTTTATGTCCCTTCAAAGCTCTGTGGAAGAAAGCTAATGGTCATTTTGAGATCTCATTCAAGACTTTCCTGCAGCAAGAAGTAAAACACTCTGCTTTATCTACAGGAGTTTTAGCAAACAGCATTGTGGTATTGGTTTATTTTTGTGACTCTTCAGTGAAAGCTGTATTTTCAACTTCAGAAGCCTCTCCCTTCTGCTAGGGGATGTTTCACTAATGATTTAGATACTAGATGCCTCTCTCATGCTTCTATTAGAAGAGATTTCCCAAATTTGCTCCCTCCAAAGTCTCTTTCTTTTGCCAGCTGGACATTTGTCTGCTGTGTAAGGGTGTGCTAATCGGTTAAGAAATGTGTTGAGGTTGTCATACCAGTGTTGAAGAAATCAGTGATTTTTATGGTTGACTTAAAAAAAACCAGTTCTTATTGCAAATATTCTGAGAGTACTTAGTATCCCAGTAAAAGATATATATGGAATAATTTTAGCTTTAAATGTTGAATGTTCCTGTGTGTTACTACTTTGGGAAAAAAATGAATAATGTATTTCACTATGAAGTCAAATGTATAAGTTGCTTCTAAAAATTGGGATGACAGTACATATTTAAAAGTAGCATTTTATTTTATGTAAAAGAAAAACTCAATGTGGAATCTCAGTAGTACGATATACATGGAAATATTTAAATTTGGTTGTATTCTCTTGCTACGGAGCTTATTAAATGCACTTAACTACTGGATATTCAGATGTACTTTATGACCTGAAGGGGCGCAGGGGTAAGAGTAATCTTTGGCTGTATTTTTGTATTTTGTTTAATGTTTTGATCTTCAATTTAGTTTAGCTTTAAAACAATTGCATTGTATCTGTAATTGCTTGAACTGTTGTGCTTTTAGGTAATGCATTTTTCAGACAGTAATTGTAAAAGCATGCTCTCATTAATAATAACATTTTTAAAGTACGAAGGACTGGTACCTAGACCCTAACGTCTGGAAAATACCTTTATTACAATTTTTTTGTCTTTCTTTTTTTGTGTTGCAAATGTACTTGTGAACAGTAGATGGTTGAAGATAGGTACTGTGTAATCTTGCCTTTTAAAGTTCTGAGTTGTCCGTCACTGAAGTAAATACTTTTCTCATGGTTATGTTTCTGTTTTCTCCTCTGATCTCTTAGGCATTGACAAAAGATCCACAGGATTATCCTGACAAAAAAAACTTGCCACATGTGCACGTTGCCATGTGGATAAACTCTCAAGGAGGCCGAAAGGTGAAGGCAGGAGACACAGTGTCATATATCATTTGTCAGGTAAAAATGTCTTTATTTATAGCTAAATACTAGGTATTGTTTGAAGAGATGGCAAAGAAAACCAACTCAACTCCTGGAGAAAATGTTTTGGCATCTCTTTATAATGAGATTATGTTATAGTTTAAAACATTAAGTTTTCTGTACTAAATTTAGTTTTGGAGAGCCAGAAAGAACCATTGTGATCAGCTCAGCTCATCTGACTCTTTCCATATAGTGGCTGATAACATTTCCCTCAATTAATTTCTGTTTGGAACTAGAACTTATTTTTAAGGAAAATGTCAAGTCTTTGCTTTAAGGAGAAGAAAATTCTGGTGGTGAAGAACCTGTCATTCTTCGAAACCTACTCGGTGGTGGTTAGTGTCATTGTTATTTCCAGTCTCAACCTGTGTCTTTTCAATTCATAGTCATTGGATCTGGTGGTACCTCTATCGGATGGACTGGGGAATTTGAGAAACTTTCTATTTTCAGGGGTTTATCCTAGAAATGCTTATCATTATCTCACAAATACATCCTCCATTTTGGTTTTGCTATTAAAAAAAAATATAGGTTGGATTAGATGGACCAAGGGAAATCTTATGCCAAACTGGTGGACTTGGCAATGTGACTTCTACAATGGACAGCTATTTCAGCTCCTTCATCATTAAAAACTGAAACATACTGATTTTTATTTATTGAGAGTTCTTATCCTGGCATGACATAGCTGCCAAGACTTACGAGAGCTGGGCTGTGGGTATGGCTGAGCAATGGCACAATGCAAGAGAAGAATGTACTTGTTGAAAGAAGGGAGCTGAAGGAATTGCATTGTAATTATTTTTGCAAAGCAGCTGGATGAGCTGAATAGTCCTAAATTAATTTTGTTCTGAATACTAAGTTGTCTGAAAGGAGTAGGAGGGACCAATGGCTTGCAATCTGTCTTTATTAGTGATGGGTTTTCAGTCTGTGGTTGCTGACCCTATTGAAGCCAGTAGCTTGTCTTAACTGAAAAATGAAGGTGTCATATGTTAATGGATTAGTTTTATTTTGCTGTAAAAAAGGCAAAAAAGAGACTGTACTTAACAAAAAAATAAACTGTGGTACTCCTACCCCCCTGTTCCCCCCATGCCCATTAAGGTTTACTTCTGTGGCTGAATACTTGCTAAAATACTACTTCAAGTTCTGCTTTAAGATTTTTGACACACATTAAAAATGAAATTTCCTGATGTAGTTGTGGACTGGGAATAAGATTCTGCAGAATGAATGAGTTATTTTTTTCAGAAGAGTACCGTCTTCCTGGAAGTGATACTTGGTTCCTCCATGAATACTGTTTTCAGTTTAATTGTTGCATTCCCAAATTATTTAATTATTTTCTTCTTATCTTCCTCTTTCAAGTTGGAGAAGAATGTAACATCTACTCTAACCTCTGAGTGGTGTTTCTCTCTTGCCTTGAGATGTCACCATGTGTTTCTTTCAGTTTGTCCAAATATTTCAGAATCTGCTCTGTCAAATCTGTACTATTGCCTCTGTCATTTATTCGCATGCCACTGAACGATGGTCCATTGTCTGACTGTTCATTCTATTTGTTTCTTTATAGAATCAAAGAATATAAACTTCCTAGCAAAACAGCTATAGTTTTGATATCCAGGACTTAAAATTTGCTTGTTGTGCAAAATGATAATGCTAGTTTAGTACGGAGTGGATCCAAAATGCCTGTCCTCCGCGTATTTTTAACTGGGCTGATGGTTACAATGTGTTTTCATTGTGCATTTCAGAATTGACAGATGGGACTGTTTACTCTGTCTACTCTTACTGATTTGCACGTGTAGGCTGCAATAATACAAGCTGGATTTACATTCTTGAACTTGCTAGTTGATGCCAGCATCAGCAATGCAATTTTTTTTTTTACTACTGCTGGATCTGCATTGGATGCATAATAAATCAACCAAAAGAGATTGATTGTGTAACACTTTTGCGTTAAAATAATGCATAATATTTGAAGCCTAACCCTTTGTATAGACTGAATGTGGATTTTACTTTTTTCACACTTTGTTTCGTATGTGTC
>Ga0065711_1011712_pt1 | contig 11949 bp, 9 predicted proteins | sample Hoacrofraction12_FD_59098 | JGI IMG/M metagenome (GOLD analysis project Ga0065711, IMG submission 59098) | Hoatzin crop microbial communities from Cojedes, Venezuela - Epithelial fraction 12 v2 (version 2) | ecosystem: Host-associated > Birds > Digestive system > Esophagus > Crop | place... | reverse complement strand
GCCTGGAGAAGAGAAGGCTGCGAGGGGACCTTAGAAATGCCTCTAAATATCTGCAGGGTGGGTGTCAGGAGGACGGGGCCAGACTCTTTCCAGTGGTGCCCAGCGACAGGACAAGGGGCAACGGGCACAAGCTGAAGCAGAGGAAGTTCCGTCTGAACATGAGGAAGAACTTCTTCCCTCTGAGGACACAGGCTGCCCAGGGAGGCTGTGGAGTCTCCTTCTCTGGAGATATTCAAGACCCGCCTGGACAAGGTCCTCTACAGCCTACTGTAGGTGGCCCTGCTTCGGCAGGAGGGTTGGACTAGATGACCCACAGAGGTCCCTTCCAACCCCTACCATTCTGTGATTCTGTGATTCTGTCACACAGAGGTGTCAGGGATCTCCCACCTCTTTTGTAGGAATGAATTCAAGCCAGCACGCAATCCCTGCTGTTAGATTGATTTCACGTGGTTATTTCCAGTGTATTTAACCACAGCTTTCTCATAATTTCCAGACAATGAGGCAGCCCATCATCGAGGTGGTTTTCAACACCTTGCCCTGCGTTGTAAGCTGTGTGGGTCTTCCCAGTAGCTTACACTCACGTGCTTTAGCAGCTCCTGTTAAGCCCACAGGATGGGTAATAAAGCAACAGCACATTTGTGGAAGACACTTGGACATCCAGCGACACGTGGATGTACACACACAGGTACAGAAGGATATCGGTATATATATTCTGAAGCGTGCTATCCATTTTCAGCTGCTTACCAATGTGCATGAAACTCTAGTTATTCACCTGAGTGCCAGCTGAACACTTCATCTTCACAACATCAGATGGCATGTTAGTCCTCAGGTTACTAGATTTTACTCTAAAGCAAACCCCTTTTTCTCCCTGTTTTAATTACTTTGTGTCCCAGTGCACCCAATTCTCTCTCATTCTAGCACATGGAAACAGAAAAAAAGAAGCAGAGATTTTCCGTATCTGTTTTATCCCTTCCTGATATCTGAAACACCACACTTTATCAAACACGTGCAATAAAACTAGCCCCATCTAGTTCAAACGCATATCATAAATCAGTTCCTTTAACAAGGTGACAGCAAAAATACCCCAAAGCATGTTTCTCACTTTGTCTTCCCCTTCCCCAAATGTCTTGGGACAGAGACATTACAGCAATCTCTGAAATTAAGTTGACATCCTCTATGTTATTCATTGGTTTATGTGTTTTTTACATGCACACTTTATTTTGTCTCTTGTCCTTACCTCCGAGCTCTACTTCTTCCCTCAAGGCCATCACAGGCAGTATAAGCAGAGAAATAATTTTCAGGTTGAATAAATTCTTTGAAAAGTAAAACCCATGTGCAAGAAGCTAAACTCAGAGCAACCTTTATATCTGAAGGTGTCTTCTGCCCAGCCTTACCTAGATTCATACTGGTAAGCGTTTGCATTAGCGGCCTCCCCTTCACCCATATTGCTTGATGAGGCTGTGCTACCACCACGCAAGGTGCTACCACGATGAAAGGTGCCACCACCATGCAAGGTGCTACCATGATGGAAGGTGCTACCACCATGCAAGGTGCTACCATGATGAAAGGTGCCACCACCACGCAAGGTGCTACAACGATGGCAGGTGCTACAATGATGGAATGTATCACAACACTGGAAGGTGCCATCACCACCCAAGGTGCTACCATGACGGAAAGTGCTACTGCCATGCAAGGTGACACCACCATGGAAGGTGCCACCACCACACAAGGTGCTACTGTGATGGAAGGTGCTACCATGACACGAGGCGCTTGCTGAGCAGCTCCAGCAGTGAGCTGGGAAAGCAGCGCCGGAGGACTGCCCTGTCACTCAGAGGAACGAATCAATGTCACCACTGATCTCAGCAAGAGCTCGTGCTGCCTTCAGGCCTTCACCCTCCCCGGGCGCTTGCACTGGTTCCTGCGCAGGGACGGCAACGCGGGGCAGGCGACAGGTTTGGCTCTATTATAACAGCTCCTCTCTCACACACCTGCAGTCCTGGCTCTGAAGCGTGCTGTTTCTCAGCAGACCACCGTTCCCATATGGCTGTTTTAAAAATACATACGTAGAACATAAATCAACGGCAATTTCAAGAACTCTGGTTGTGGTTTATGTCTTTCACACAGTGCAGCAGGCGGGATGGAGTGGCAGGGATGCTCAGAGGCCGTATTACCCAATAATACATGCCATTTACCAGAGGTTTATTGATTTTTCACCAGTGAAGGATGTGGCTGAGGAACTCTTCTGCCTTTGAAGAAACGATATAAAAATAACACTTCTGTCCACAGAGCCATTCCCCTCCCCAGTAAAACACCGCTACTCCTTTTCATACCCAGCAGCCATCAGAGGCAATACAGCTGCGTGAATCCCAAATGTAGATCTGGCTCCTCTTCCCAAAGAAAAGTGATGGGAAAGTTTATTCTTCTGTTCTGCCGATGCACGAAACCATCACCCGCATTTCCGTGTATCAGATGTTTTGGATCCAGGCTGTGCAGCATTTACACCAGTAGCATTTACCTGTATTACCAAAAGCAGTGGAAATACTAGCCCTGGGGCTAGGACTGATCTTACCCAAAGCTACCCCACCCATGAAGTTGCTCCGAGCTCCACTTACGTGGGGCTAGCCTAGGAGCATGAGGAAAGCCCAAAAGCTTATTAAACACCACGACGGTCTAGCTAAAAATGTGGTGTGAAGAGCAACCCACCCTGACAAACAGATTGCTGCACTGTCCGCAGTTCCTGTTATCCACAATTCGCATTTTTCCTTTCCAGAGCTCTAGTTTATTCATTTATTTTCTACACACTTCTTGTGCCTTTTATGTGCATTTAATTACAATATTAATCAAAGAACTCCAAAGAAGTTCCTATGCAAATGAAGTTACAAATTTGCAATTTGGGAAAATTTTAAACCTATTCATTCTATTTATATTGAAATATTTTAATGTATTGTTAATGCCTTGGCCCTGACAAAATGCATTTTCATTCAGGAAAATAATGTATTGAGGAAATATTACTCTCTCACATTTATTTCTTTGTCACATAATTGATTTTTTGAAAAAAACTTCTCGCACTTTATAGATAACATTACAGAAATTGCAGCGGGCAGATTTGTTAAGAGGTATTTTTCATGAAAGCCCCACCATTGTTATAAGCCCCATTTCTACGAAGTGTGTTTCTGCTGCCTCTTCATTTCTTTGATGCTCTCTTCAGAGGATTTACCACAAATCCACGTAACCGCATTCTATTTCCTGGAGCAGCGTTATCTGCAATGGGGCCAAAACTCTGGCGGTGCTCGATGCCCTGTGCCTGGACAAATAAAATCCTTCCCTCGCCTCTCCCGGTGCATGAGTAGCCTCAGCCCGGTGAACGACGGTTGGACGTGATGATCTTAGAGGTCTTTTCCAACCTTAATGACTGTGGTTCTGCTCTCTGCCTGGGCAGGACACCTTGCAGACATCTCGCTGGATGCAGTGTAAGCGCTACCCACGGCTCAGCCCTGCTGGGTACCAACAGGGACACTTGGGACCTCGAGAAAGTGTTCTGCATTGCTTGGAGAGGGCCATGCGGGTTAAGCATGAGGAACTTGCAGAGCAGCTATTAACCTCCTTAGAAGTAATACTGGAGGCTGGGGACTGCCTATTTTTAACCCAGGCAAAGACTGCAGGCATGTATAGAAACGTTGTTAAACCATGCTTAGAATGCCCTCGCTCTGATCACGCGCGGGTGCGTGTATCTCGCTGCTTCCAGCTAATTACTGCCTGCTCCAAAGAGAAATCTCTGTTATTATTCAGAAAAACCAAAGCACAACAACCCCTGTAGCTCACTCCTCAACGGCCATACGCAGGGTCAGAGTTTGTCAAACAGGGAGAAATGAATCTTTAAAAAGAACAAGAAAAATTTAGGTACGGACAGCAGCTTACCAGTACTAGGTCTGAGTCTAAGCTCAAGCACAAGACTCAATGGCGAAAGCCATCTACGCATGAACTCCATGTTGGTTTGGAGGTGCTGCACACTGGGGTACGTAAAGCAAACGGCACATCCCCAGCCAAGCCCTGCACATGAGCTGCTCTTCATCTCAGGAAAGGGACTTGCACTGAATAAGCCCCATTCTCAGAAGATGTCACTTCCATGATAGGAAAAATAACAAATGGGTTGTTAGGAAGCGGTTGGGACAGAGCTGGGAATGATGACAGGGACCTTCTGGTGGTCTTGGGGCACCCACGGGCAGGACCAGGAAAGGGTGAGGTGAATTCATGGAAAGTAACTGCTCCAAGGGCTGGTCTAGGTACAACTCACGGCGAAACGCTCGCTGCTGGAAGCTGGGAGAGACTGCAAAGGGAAGGAGCATTTATCTTCTGCCCCGACCAGCAGGAACCTGAGCGAGTGCCTTTGGCGTGTCCCAGTCCCGCGCCTCCGATCTTGCCTCTCTGTGCAGTTTCACAGCTGAGTTAGCTAAAAATACTCCTTTGTCTTGTACTTTCTAACTTCCTGCGCAATTTCTCTGTAGACAAAAGTGGAGACTGTTGCCAAAATCAGATACTCAAGGAACTCCATTACTTACAAAACCAACTGTTACCACGTGACAGCTGCAAACATCTGGAATCCATCTCTCCCTGGTACGCTCTCGCTCCATGTGGGACTCGAGCATGCTCAAATATCAGCCTCGAGCAGGGTTTATGCAGTTTTCCCAAAACCAAAACAACTCCTGCAGAAAGTGTTTTGCAGATACTTAAAACTTCAGAAAAAAAAATGGGGAAAAAAAAATTAACATTGTCAAAACAAACAGGGAACAGAAAGATTTTTTAAAACTCTAATGCTATTTCTTTTAATTTAAGGAAAGCATTTTCCTCCCTTTTTCCTCACAGTCAGATGTGAAGTGATTCTCATCGGTGCATCCCAACCAAAACGCTGGTCCCCAGCCACAGCACGAGTTAACCCACGCTTAGAGCTGCTCCCCTGGGCCACGTGTGAGCTGAGCAGGAAGCCCTCTCGGCAGGATATCTGGTGTCTCGGTGTCCGGAGCGAGGAGCCGGTGCGAGCGCACCTGGGTCCCAGCGAGGTGCATGGCTGGGACCATCTCACGTCTCCATGATCAGCAGGGACAGAGGTCCTTGGGGCAGGACAGGCGCCAGCACGCACCTGAGCTGGAGGACACGGGGTCCGTGCAGCATCCTCACAGCTACCCAGGTCTCGGACTTCAAAGGGATGCTGGTTCCTCCTGAAGGGTAGGGTTTGGACTGACGGTGATCTTGGACAGTGATAATGCAGGGTGCTGGGCCAAATGGTGGAGAACGGGTGTAGGTGGGGTGGGAACACCCTCGCAGTGGTGCGCAGGCTCTTCTGCTCTGCAGTGCTGTCCCACTCGGGCAGTGCGAATAATTTACGGGCGGATATACTGATACTCAGTATAGGTGATGGCTCCTTTCTGAGGAAACTACCAATGTGTAAGCCACACATCAGTGTCAGATTAATACATTATTTTCATTCAGTGTTATGGAGAGTAGAACTTTCTCCCCTACCACACTCACAGAGCATCAGCTGGACAGATTAAGCCTAAAAAAATCCTTATATGATTTGCTTGTGCAACACACTGGGGTGGGACCCATCCAGGGGGGTTAACAAGGATCCTCCGCTTTGATGGAAAGGGTGTAAGCAACATTTTTACCTGCTGGGAGCAACCCTTCAGGCGCAGCACTCAGATTACACTGGTGGGCAGCATGTTCCCTGTCACTCCTGTTGTACTGATCCCAGCTCCTAAAATATCCATCCCTGGGATTAGCCCTCTGTGGTAAGAAAAAGCAGAATTACACAGCTATTGGTGTGCAATCTCTCTCTCTAACTAGGGAAACCATCCCTGGAGGTGTTCAAAAAGAGTGTAGATGTGGCAGTTCGGGACATGGTTTATCAGGCACAGTGGTGTTGGGTTGAAGGTTGGACTTGATGATCGATCTTAGAGGTCTTTTCCAACTTTAATGATTCTATGATGATTCTATGAAAATGTATTAAGTTTATACGGAGGAACAGCTCTACTATATGCGACCTCGATGCTTCTCTTTGCACTGCGGTCACCAAGAGCAGCCCCAGGGCACAGCTCTAAGCACTCACCCTTCTGCAGAGCGGTCAAGAACCAAACAGGACTTTGGAGCAAGGTCTTCCCTTTCCCCAACTTCGGAGTTTCGCTTTATGCTCAGGCATATCTCCTGCAGACCTCCCAGCTGACTCCGCACAGCTGAATCACTCTGTGTGAAATATTCAGCGAGTCGGAGGAGGAAAGCGCTGGAACAGCCAAGCAACCTCATGAGAGAGGCATGGGAAGAGAGAGGAGGAAGACACCTGCACTGCCAGCTGTATCCCAATTAATATTTAAACATTTTAGACAGAGCTGGGACCTTCTTAGCAGAGTGCTTTGGAAAAACTCAGCGGTGTTTTCATTCGGAGCCTCCCAAGCTCCCCGAGCAGGTTTTACGTGCATGGAGGCTTGTGCCCAGCTCTGCTCCCCTCCCCTGGCACAGCAACGAGCTCCTCCTCTTCAAATTACTCTCATACTAATTAGACTATGGCAAATTAAGAGAAGGATCAATGCGCAGTCCCAACCCAAGATGTTTGCAGCCACTTCAGCCGGCAGGAGCAGCAGCTCGGAAGGACACGTAGTTCCCAGGAGGCCACGCGTAGGGGGTTTGCGGAGGGCGAGCACGGGGCGCGTTTGCAAGTTCCACACAGCACAAAAGCAATCTGAAAATTGTGACCATTAACTTCATAGAAATGGCAAGATTTAGCCACATGCAAATTGGCTACAGCTTCAGGGCTTTTTCCCTTCCTCCACACGTTCTGTGCTCCCCAAGCAATTCTTGCACCCAGAGCGGCATGGCTTTGGAGACATCACCCCACCCAAGAGGCTCTGTGGCACTTTCCTGGGACACTGCCAGCCAGGACAGGTCCCTGCTCTGACTTACTCCTTCCTGTGGAATCTCCTTCCCATAAATTAAACTAGCAATGCTAAAAAAATTCTCCAAACCACTGCACAATGCACAGCCACCCTGCACCTGCTGTCCCAGGAGGAGCTCGGGCTCCGGGTTGCACCCAAAAGAAGAGCCTGCACCACCTCGTTTGCAGATGCCCAGATCTTTAACCCAAACACAGCAAAAAAAGTGCCCGTGCAAACAGCACTCCCAAATATTCAGACAGTTCATATTCCTATAGCACAAAGGCGTTCATAATTTTTTTGTACAGTGGTTTGTTTAATCTTTCTTGTCATATCATGTAACTTGTCACCGGAGGGGAACTGCTCTTCTCATCGTATCGTGTTCACAGGCAGCAACACCCTTGGGGCAAGCCACGCTCTCAGCAGTCAAAAGCTTCGATATCACTCTGGTTTATATCACCAAAAGCTATTTAATAGTTTTCACGTTCCTTCCCACAAAGTTTACCCTTTCAGTAATTTACTGCTCGGCTGGAGCAAGGGCTTTCAAAGAGCCAGAGCCGAACTCGTCACCGTGCAGAGCAGCAGATGGGAGCACGCAGCGACCTCCTTACCTGCGTGGCATGTGTGTGCACGGCGGGTGCCACCGGCTGCGTGGACAACACCATTGCTTCTTCTTGAGAAGAGCAAATTAGGATCTAATCCCCACTCAAGGGATACCATCGCAGAAGGAATTGGGAAGACCGTGGTCAAGGCCTGGATTGGACTCTCCAATGTCCACCCGTGCTACAACCTCCTGCCNTACGTGCTACGAAGCAGGGCGGGCGTTTTTCTGCCTTTCTGTCCCAGTTTCACACAAATCACAGATCATGTGCCAAAATTGTGCTGTAGGGAGGTTGCCTGGTTGCTCAGCAACTGTGTTTGTACTGAACGGAGCTTGGGGTGGTGGGCAGCTGCCTGCAGACGCCAGCCAGAAAGGGAAGGAGGTCAAGATTTGGAGGAAGCTATTTAGATGGAAGAGCAAGCAGTTCTTACCAAGACTAGCCAAACTTCGGTTTATTTTAATTAATAAAAATCAGCGGTAAAGTGTTGCAGGGGGAGGAAAATACACGGAAGGTTGCCAGCAGCAAAGCTTTGGGTGAAAAAGTGTCATTTTGGTTTCCCTGTTCTTCATTGCTCCAGTTAGTTGTGAAAGGGAGGGGAATAAATAGCATGGGACATACCCGGACTGCTGCGGCAGCACAAGCGGCTGTCGCACGAGCGCTTGGCCCGTGCCAGCCAGGGAAGCGTGAAACGTGGCACGGTCCGTGCTTCCCCCTCAAGAGCTGCTGACACCGCAGGCAGATCTTCTGCTTCATCCTACAAGTAAGAGTGGCAAGTTCAAGAGAGAAAAACCACTTCTGCAGATTCAGGAATTCAGCTTTTGTACGTTAAATAAATAAAAAGGCCTTTGAGCGCAGGGAAATCCTGCCCGGGATTTGCTGCTGTTTTGCTTTGCCCTTGCAAGCTTTGCTGCTGGTGGTCCCTGTAATCCACACCTCCTGCTCACCAGGCTTACCCTTCCAGGTTACCGCTTTGGAAGTGGCAATTACGCTGATCCTGGCATCACTTTACAGCTTACAGAATGTTCCCCTTAATTATTAAATACAATATTTACAACCCATCACTCCAGATTCCCTCTAAAGCTGTTTCTGAGCGCTGAGCCCCTTCTGTGGCTGCCTGATCCTGCCACTTCCATCTGCAGAGCAGCTCCCACTGACCAACACCTGCAGGAAAGTGCTCCGTGCACCCATCACATCAGAGCTCAGTTCCTGTCTTTCCCACCTGTTTTCAGCTTTCCAACCCAACCATGGTCATTTTATGGTTCCCATTTCTTGCTTTTATGTAGAAATTACATGCAGCGACCGCTGCTACTCGTTATGTAGTGATGGACGTGCAAAAACATGAAGGAAGCGCTCCTGATACTGTGGGATTTTTACTCTTAAAATGCACTTTTTGAAGTCATAATATTTCAAAGCACATTTATAATATGTTTGCAATATGGGTAAAAAGATTACTTTAGTCTCCTGGAAAATGTAATTTTCCAGTAATTGGTGTTCTCCTACAGTATCTCATATACATGCACTGATCCTTCTCCTCCAGCCTTGCACATACCTTTATCCTACGCTATGCGAAAGTAGGCTGCTGAACTTCCCCAGTACCTCTGATTTTTAAAATCCCAGTAACTCCTTGTAAAATCAGATTTCCACAAGGGCAGAGAGTTTCTAATTATCTATTACATGCTCCGAGATTGGGTTCTATGCCCGTAGCACAATTTTCAGCTTTCCTACGATCTGCAAAACTGCCAGCTCCCCACTCCTCCGCTGCAGCAGATTATCTGAAAATAGCTAATATTTTCCTAGAAGGTTTCACCTTCTTGAAAGTGAATTCATTTTTATTGTATAGTTATACATCTATTATCTGCAATGGCAGAAGAGCAGAGGAGTACTGTACGACCTGATGAGTCTTTGCTTGTACTTGCATAGGCACTTGCAACTCGTGCATCTCTGCTGTCTCTGCACTGAGGAAGAGACCTTTCTTCTGCTCCTTGGGCAAACAGATGAGGTTTTGGTGGGTTTCATGCAATTCCCTGTTCAAACTTCAGTCTTGTCGGGGCCTTTTTTCTCCCAGTCGTACCTGCTCCAAGTCTGTGGCAGGAAATGGTAAGTATCTGCTGAAAATTTAATCAGTTAAAAACCTTCTGGGTATTATATTAACAATTCAACATGAGTCAACGTAACTCAATGTAGTCATGTCTCACGGAATAATAAAATACAGAGAGGGTAAAAATCTATTAGTATACCTATATGCTCCTGCTGTCTGTGCAAGATTGTTCTATATGGGGTATATTTTTCTCTGCTGCATGTTTAATACTCATTTTCCAGTACAGTGCTGATTATCATTCTTTGTATGCTATTTTTTATGTAGATGAGCAGTTTAATTTCTCCTGCATAAACAAATCTCAGATCTCCTGTATTGTAATATCCGTGTTTTCCCCAGTAGTAAAAACTTTAGCGTTAAGCTGAGTTTATTCTCCTCTCAGTATGGAGCCAGCACACAGCACCCTCACCTCCACGGCACCTGCCAGAAAGTCCTGTGACACGTTAACACGCCCTGGCAAGAAACTTGAGGATGAAAGAAAAAAAAAAAGGAAAAAAGACAAGCCAAGGAAATTACAAGGTTCTGCAACCTATCATGATGGAAAATCATATCAGAAAATATTCCAAAACTCACTGGTGCATCTTCACCCATAGATGAGCTGCCCATCCACCTCAGTACTTTAATTTCATACACCACCAGTTTCCAAGTGAACAAATACAAGGATGTTCTGGAGTCCAAACACCCAAGTATATTTTCTTCTGCTTGCTTCATCCCACCATCGCTGTAATATACTGCTGTTATGAGTTAGGGCTGGAAGTTTTCTTTTGTTTAAAAGAAACTTTAACTCGTCCCTGCTCCACGCTGCCTGTTGCCCCTCCTGGGGTGTCAGGAAGCCAGCGGAGGTGGAGGAATCCCATCCTTACACATCACCCAGCTATTGCTCCAAAGCAAAGTCTTCAAAAGCAATTAGCTTCTGCTTTAACCTCCCAACAACCTCAGCTCAAAGGTCAGTGCCCAATAAATGAGATTTCTGCTCAATTGTCTAATCACTGTTAATCTTGTTAGAGTGATCCTCAGCTCCATCTGTTCTCCGATGTCTCTTACATGCACTTTTCCCATTTCTTCCATCTTTCTTCCTCCTTTTTGTTTCCTAGGGCATCTCCAAGCATGCTTACATATCTTTTCCTTTTGCTATATTTGGAATTCTCTCTTTTTTTTTTTAATTTTTAACAAATCTACGTTTCAAATGCTTCCATTTTCTAAGTATCAATTATTTAAGTTCCAACAAAACTGTATGGAAAATGCTATTTGTTTTCAAATTTACTTCTTACATCCTAAATCTCTGCTAAATTTTCAAGAGCTATTTTGTTCCATGTCCTTCGCATAACCCATTCCTAAGCTCTAACTCAGAGTCTAGATACAGAAACTCCTTCACCTTGTCAAGACTTTTCCTCTCCATTAAGTTTTTCTTTTGTTTTGGCCGCTGTTTCGATCTTAGACATATTAACAGTCTCTACTCACGCTCTTTTTTTCTGTCTCTCCTGATTTTATGCTGGCATAGGTGTTTATGAACTTCTCCTTAATAAAAATAAGAAACTGTTCTCAAAAAAAAAGGAGCAGAATTATGTTGTGCTGTGTGCACTGTTCAATAGTGCTGATTCGATCAATTGTTTGCAGGGATTTTCTCAACTGCAGGAGAAAGATGCTTAAAAGGTAAAAAAAGCAACCTTTAAAGCAGCATGTAGAAAAAAACTGGAAGTTTTGAATCCTCAGATATGTCATTTTTGTGTCAAATTGTAAAAATCCCAGGCATTATCCACCTGACAGTATACATGCATGTGTTTCTATATTTAGCAGCTAGGAGATAAGCTTAATAGCTAGCTTGCATTTGCCATCAATAGGTCATGTGGCAGGCGTACGTACGGGACAACGTTCTGCTGCTACAGCGTGAACTTCTCTTCCCTGCTTCCTTTGTTTTAAAAAAGAAAAAACAATCGCAACTCGGATCTCAGCTCATTTCTTTGAATGCCTGTCCTGCGAGTGTTCAAATTAATGATATTTGGGGTTTCCTGTTGGCAGCTTTAGGGTTATTCTGTAGGGGGGAGGCGAGAGTAACAGTCATGGTTACCCTGAAACGACATATAGAATCACAGAATCACAGAATAGTAGGGGTTGGAAGGGACCTCTGTGGGTCATCTAGTCCAACCCTCCTGCCGAAGCAGGGTCACCTACAGCAATATCCTTCTATCACAAAGACACTGGTACTTGGTTCCCTTATTATTACGTTCAGCTCAAAGGATTGCTGGTGAGATCAAAACTGAAATCCTATGATGCCTTTTGCCCCTGCCCCTGCTTTTCATGTGGGCAGGAGTGGGAGCCTTGGCCCCAGCAC
>Ga0065711_1008912_pt1 | contig 11949 bp, 7 predicted proteins | sample Hoacrofraction12_FD_59098 | JGI IMG/M metagenome (GOLD analysis project Ga0065711, IMG submission 59098) | Hoatzin crop microbial communities from Cojedes, Venezuela - Epithelial fraction 12 v2 (version 2) | ecosystem: Host-associated > Birds > Digestive system > Esophagus > Crop | place... | reverse complement strand
CCCATATAGTCGGGGGTGCTGCTGTCCCTCCGCGGTAGCCGGGCTGGGGGGAAGCTCCCAGCGGGGGAGACCTTTTTACCCCCTGGTTGTACCTTCCCGAAGCTGAGTACAACAACTGTTGTCCTAACGAGTAACGGAATATTTCTGTTGACTATTAGATCTGTTCCCATCAATGTTCACGTTTGTTTTTGTTTTCTTTTTAATTTTAAAATGAAATCAATGTATCAATAAAACTGAATATTTTATTACATCTTAAATTATTCAGCACAGTGGCTTCTCAAAATCCAGTAACATTCACACAGTTGCAGCAAGCATGTGACAGCTTATGCAATACTTCCTTGTACCTGCAGTTTATGCCCAAAGTCTTCCAGGCAAAAGATCCTGTGTCTCCCGCAAAGTCTGGACTTGTCAGAAATACTTTGCGTTGGGCTTCTGTAGAACTGCTCATGGTTCATATCTGAGACATTTTTTCCTTTAAGTCTGTGGTCTTGCCGTGTTTTTAGCTAACTTCAGGGTGGAAAAAACTTCATAGGTTTTCTAGTAGAAGTGAAATAGGCATGGAAAAAATCCATGTGCTCTGTGATTGCTTAAACTGTCGTTGCTCGGTTAAAGGTTTGTCCTTGGCTTCCAAAATGAAACAGAAGAAAATTATACAGTCTTTTTTTTTTTTTTTTTTATGCTGAAACAGGATAAAACGCTGCTTGACAGGTTTGATATACTGGGTTAATTTTACTTGCTGTCATAACGTTTACTGTTAATAGATCCTCTTGAAGTTATGTTGACTGTAAGCACAGTAAGTAACTGAAACTCTTTAGAAAGCAGGTTTTGAACAGTACAAAACTTTTTCTCTGTTGTTTGAACATTACTTGCTGATGAGTCTATTTGCATAAAGGCATATAATGAAAACCTAGGTAGTGTCATCTGCGCGGTGACCGGCTCTTCGCTGTCTTCTTTTGGGGTAAATTCCAACTGCAGATCAAAGTTAAGTCATATAGTACAGTAGTGACCTGTATTTCAAGTCTACAGTTAAAGAAAAATACCAACTGCTTTTTTTATTGAAGCTCTGAAAGGTAATTAAGGAGATCAAAATCCTGTTTATTCATTGTTTCTTAAAAGCCTCTTGCTGTTTGTGTTTGGAACGTATACATAGTACATCGGCAAGTATTTTTTTTCTTTCTCCTTTTTTTCTAAAAAAGGGAGAGAGAAGGGAGAAAAGGATTGAGAGAAAGAGAGACAGAGATGATGATGATGATGAAAAAGTCATCCCAATGGCCAATCTGTTAAATTTGCAGTCTCATGCACTGTAACAGGAGTCTGGTCTTCAGAGATGTGTTTCTGTGTGTCTGTATGATGAAACTAGGCGCAGTGACTTCTGCTCCTTAGTTTGCAAGAACGACGCAGGTGCATTTTTAATAAGGATTGTCCTTTTATACATATTACAAAACAGCTGTCAGGTCTTTGCTGTTGTGGCTGTTCCTTGGTCAAATCTGAACACGAGCCAATCTGGTGTTGTACTGTGTAGTGGACAGACAGTAGCTACAAGAGTGACTGCAGAGACTGCAAGACATTGTTTCAGGTGGAAGAAATATAGCACATCTCATCTATAGTAACACAGGTTCTGGAGTCCCACTGTGCATTTGTTTAAGAATAAATAAGCCAATACCTTTCTGAACAGTCAGTGAAGATTGGGGTCAAATGAAAGGAAAACAGAATTTAAAACTGCAATCCCCAGATTTGCCTCATGGAATGGGGTAAGCTGATCGGCTGTGGTGATGGTACTGTAAGTGGATAGCAAACTGGTGTGTTCCATGTCTATGTGTTAAATGTCTTTGCAACAGGATCTTCTGAAGAAGTACCGTTTGAATTGTATTTATTGTAAAGCTGATCACGCTTTTTCACTTAGCGTGTTGCTGAATTTTTATGTATGGTTTGCCTAAAAATGGTAATGACATTGCCAAAACCAGGCATATCTAGCTCTTTATTTTATGACCGTGTCCTGTGAGCCTGAGGTAAATGTTTTGGAACTTTCAAGGAACTGTTACAAAGATGTTGCTTTTTCTCCATTGCAGTGGGAACCTTCACTCTCTCTGAGGCTTAGAAGTTTCTATAAAGCCTCTTTCTGCAGCTGGAATGAGCTGCAAGGAGTAAAAGTGCTGAGAAACAAGAGAGGTAAACTGTAGCTTTGTTCTCCTGTAACTATGCGGACAGAAAAGATCACAGAGACTTTTAAAGACCAAGATTGTTCTGTTTTACCAAATGCCTTTGCATCTTTGGATGGCATCTGCTTCTGTACAAACTGCTGACAGTGTGACCCTGCATAATGATTTTCACTGTTCTTTTAACAAATTACATTTGTATTCAAATCGATTTTCCATGACTGCTCATATAGCCTCCAGAAAGCATATAGCAGATATACTATTGCATCCTGTATGTGTCTGGTCAGCCTAGGACAGTTTGATGTCAAGCCATGCATTATTATAACTGGAATTAGTAGTCCTGGTGGTATCAATCGGGTTTTTTAAGCATCCGACTTCCTCTGCCCTTTATGTCTTTATCCTTTGTGTTGTTTTTCAAAGGACACACTTCATACAAGGTTATATATCAATGGTAGCGTAGTGAAAAGGGGCATAGTCTTATCTTCCCTCCTCCACATTTTTCCAGCTACTGTCCAGTTGAAAATCAAAGAAATGATCCGCTTGGGAAGTTATTTCAAAAGACAATCACTTTTTATTAAGAGGTTGATTTTTGTGCCTTAGATTAGGTGTTTATACAGCATATGTCCATACAGCAGCAGTAAAACTCACCGCCTGATATCCCTTCAACCTGAGTAAAGGTAACTGGAGAAGCGACGTTTAGGAAACTGCAAGTCATGAATAAATCTGCTACTCTCAAATTTATTGTGAGTTGTATAGGAGTCGGCATGTTAACTGTGTTCTATTATTTTATTTTTTTGCACATTTGGAACTTATGTAAGCCACAGAGCCAGTATTATTTCTGAAATCTTAAAGGGCGGTCAGCATTGTATTACAAGTGATGTTGGGCTGCTTTGTAGCATACTTGAAGCCTAGCTGCCTGGAGTTTAAAAGCATAAGGGGTGAGCGTCAAAACAGTATTCATTAATTCCAACTTTAAAAACAGGTTCATGGTGAAAATAAGAATTCAATTTTTCTAAATGATACTTTAGAAAATAGAAGATGAGTTAAAAGATTCAAACCCAAATAACGATTGTAAGAGCCTTAACGTCTGCAAACTTAAAACCTCTGGAAAATTCTGTCTTCTATTGGAGGACTTACACACATTTTCCGTTTAAAGAGGGTGCAGGGAGAAAGTAGGGGGAAAGCCAACATTAGCCTAAATTCAGTGTGTTGTATGAGCCCAGGTAATAACTGATCATGGGTTTAGGTGTTCTTCTTCATAGAAAACTTGTATCTTATCTCAGAGAGAAAGCTGCTCCATGTGTGTAGTGCCGGTAGGGTATGGCTGATTTTCTAACAGCGTGGTGTTCGGGGTATAAAGCAGCTTTCATGCAATTGTATTACAGGGACCAGAGTGTGGACCTGTTCGAAAACAGTAACTGCAATTGTGGACCTGGATGCTGGATGTTAGTGAAAGCGGGGGCTGAGCTAGCAGCCGGTGTCCCAGAAATCTGGAGGTGCACAATTTGTGCATGTCTTTGCAGGATTTGGGATCTTAACCAGATCTCAGTCTTGGTGTAGTTGGAATGCAGTTGTGGGGTTTTTCTGTTCGCTTGTTTGTGTGGGTTTTTTTCTCTTTAATCAGCAAGCTGTTTTACCTTTCATCACAGCGGGGGTGATGAAAGGCTTCTATTTTAGGCTTTAAAAGCTGAGAAATGAAACAGACCATGATTATCTAATAAAGTCTCTAGGTAATCTAGTTAATAATTGCAGCATGTTTTGTGTGATTGAATGCATTATCATGTGAAATACACACGAAAACAACTTTATTTTACATACTATATAGTGGCTATATGCATACATGGTATATTGTGGGTGTATCCACACTTCAGATAGTGTACAGAAGAATAGCATTCACTTATGTGCCACACATCTAGTTTGATACTTCTTGAAAGTTTCAGTCATATTAGATAAGATTTCATCATTGTATGAACTCAGGATGCAGAGCTCCATATTTCAAGTGGATATTTGTTATGTTCAACAAAAGCAATGGTTGTCTAAGACTGTTTTTTGAGACTAACGGCAGTATTCCTCACTCTAACCCCCCCAAAAAAAACCTTTTTAATAAAGGGCCATATGTAGTCAAAGGCTTTTTATGACTATAAGAGTTTGGTGAAGTTGTTTGAAAATATACAAGAAAATACTCATTTGTCTATGCCATTCAAATGGAGAATCCTGGAGTATCTTACCTATACCACTCGTGGCAGTAGAATGTCATGTTTTCAGTTTTAGGAGCTAGGGTTTTAACTACAATGTTTAAAGCAGTAAACTCAAGTATGCAGAGGACAGCAGGGAGGAGCAGCAGGTGGATAAGAGGCGCAAGAACATCTGCTCTCCTTGTGGGGAACCCGGACAGGAGTTTTGCGCATCCCAGCAGGAAACTAAAGGTATGAGCAAAAAAATGCGCAACTGCTTTGGTTCCATGGGTCATACATGTCCTTGGACGCCACAGGGAAGTGGGAAGGGAGCTGGGGAACTGTTGTCCTCCAGCGGAGGAGGTGGGAGGTTCGGTGTGGGTGCTCCCCATCATCTCTCATCCCAGGTGGTGGTGGGAGAGCAGGGCCAGATGCGGAGGCATAACCTGTCCAGCATGTAGTGCCTGCATCAAGAGGTGGCTCTTGATTAAAGCTATTGAGAAATTTGCCAACCAAAAATACTTTATCAGAGCAGTGCAATTCTGTACATAGAGGAGTTCAACCAGTTATCAGTTTTCCGTGTGCTTCCTCAGTGTTTAGCTTGTCCTCCTGGCACACAGACGGCATGGGTTCAAATTGTCTCTTAAGTGTTTCAGACTACATATTTGACTCTGGGAATTTCAAATCTTTTATTTCATACAGAGCAGGACTTTTTCCATGTTTTGCAAATAACCTTCTTTCCTTCTTCCTGTCCCACTCACCTTGCAACTAATTTTTTCCTTAACTGTTTTCAGTTTTAAAACAGCACAAGGTGTTTGTGCAGCCAGATTGTGGCCCTACTGCAGGATAAAAGTACAGTTTAGACACAGAAGGCTTTTTTGTGTGTGCCTTTGGGTATTGTACCGATAATAACTTTTTGTCAAAGACAAAAAAAAAAAAAAGAGAGATGATTGCTTTGCCAATTTTTAGCTGCAGTAATGTTATTTGCCATGCTTCTATGTGGGGAGGCTGACAAAATTCCTACAAAAACTGCTTTTTTCCTATCATTGTCAAGATGCTGTGTCAACCTGTATAATTATGGAGAGCTGTGACAGCAGTGTGTAAATAACAGTAATTTCTGCCATCTGATTATTCCTGTATTTAGGCTTCTACAATCGTGAAGCTAAAACAGACAATATAGGAAATACTTTTGCATAAGACTTATATAACCACGTGTGTTTGGGAAAAATAGAAAATAAAAGTTATTTGATTATTTTTAACAGTTAGATCTTTCAGTCCATCTCTCCCTCATGTACGACAGCCTCTGTCACCGCTGGATATCGTTGCACACAACCAGCCCCTTTAATCCAGGCTTCATCTCTGATTATTCTCTATTACAGTCCCATAGGCCCTACCACTTTAATCTCTTTGCCAGTTTTTTGGTTTTCTACTTAAGTATTACATTTGCAGACAGTGGCCTGGGCTCTGAGACGGACTCATTTGTTTTTTTGTTTAACTCATACACTTTACAGCTTAGGCTTTTAAAACAGAGATAGTGAAAATATGGTTTGCTGTGTAACTTGTCAGATTCCTTACTTGTCTGAAGAATTGCACAGGATTGCCTTACAAGAGCTTTTCTAGGTTAAAAACGAAGACGTAATAGCTTATTGCTTTCAGATACTATTGCAGAACTATTTTAAAACCACTGAACATCCATTTATTTGAATAATTTTAAGGGAAGATTAGATTAATACTGTGAATAGTGTGCAGTGTGGATGGGGAAATCATGTGCTGTTGTCATGAGAGGTAGCTAAAATGACATAGTAGTTCTCTTGTATTGTATGTCCTATATATATTTTATTAATGATGCTGTTGTCCCATTTCTTTGATGACTTTTTTATGGCTCTGCCTTCTGACTTCATGATGCATCAGTTATAGGTAGTCCTTCAGGATAAAGGTCACCCTCTTTGATAATGCCTTTCGTTTTCCTGGGTGTGATCAAGTCCATCCTATTGTAACTCCTTGACTTTCTTCACCAGGTTTCTCTTTAACCTGGTGCCCTTGTTCAGGTGCGTGTTTGCTTTTAGAAACTTCTTTAAGAAATGCTACACTTCTGTAGTGTTGGGCACTTTCATGTGCATTTACACTCTGTGGTTCCTTCCTGTGGTGATTTTACTTCAAACTCTTCTCCAAATGTGCGTCTTCTGATTCAGCCCATTACTGAAGGCATAGTGAACAATCAGAGATCAACAAAGAAAAATAGTTAAAGCAATATCAGACATGCTTGGGAATGTACACAGAGCTGTATTTCTTCTTTTGTGAAATCTGTTGGGGAAGAAACATCAAAGCAACATCTGAAAAAGAACCCTGAAATCTGCTGGAGTAAAATGTGGTTGACTATATACACTGGCTTAATATTAAGACTGCCTCTATATTTCTTCACACAGCAAAAGCAGCTATTACTGTAGTATGCCTTAGTATCTTTCAGTATAGTTGGATAATTGAGTGATAATATACATTTAAAATGCTGAATGTGAGTAAAAGTAGAATAGTAACAGGTGCGGCTCTGACCTGTGGTAATGGTGCAGCCTCTTGGCCACTGGAGGGGTGAAACAAGGGTCTAGTCTGTAGGGAACTTCCCGAGTCTCCATAGTTTGTTGCTGCTAAACATCAGCTGAGATGAGCAGCTCCATCATGTGAGAGTAGAGAGTATGGCCATGCCCATCTAATTGCTGTTTGCCATTGACTTTTCCATAATTTCAGCACTGGTGATGATCTTATGCAGATCAATAAGATATTATTAATTTCTGTGCAGTGCTGCTTTGCTGGTAGTTAGGCTTATTGGGATGACTTAGGGCAGGATCAGGCAAGTGGCAGTGCTGGTGCAAGGAAGGGCGATTGGAAGAGGGAGGGAGGAGCGAGTGACGTGGGGCTGTCAGACATTAGATGTGTCCTCGCTTGGTTTCTGCAGGAGGAAGTTATAGACAGTTTTTTCAGTGATGGTTTATGCATTTTTTGCCAAGAGATATGTTTCTGAACCTACCAGGTCATCTGGGTATTTGCTGGTTCTCAAGATGTGAATGTCCCAAGTCTATTTTTCAGTGCCAGACGGATGAACTTAAACCTTTTTGAGCAGGGAGACAAGCTCACTCACTCCTCCACCCTATCCTAAGGCATAGAATGCCACATTTCTCCCAGCCTTGTGTATAGCTATGTATCACCCACTGTGGAAAGCAGGTACAGAAATCAGACCTGTGGGTATGCATCACGTTCCTGCCTGCATTTCCTTGGCATGGCTGTAGGCAGAGGAGCAAATTTTGCATTTCTCCTGTGATCTCCCAGTCCTGAATATCTACATGCTGCCTCACCATCCTGGGGCCAATCAAGTGTTGATTAACTAAACTGTCCTGGTAGGTTATTTTGATGAGGACAGATTGCGGTGTTTTTCTTCCCTAATTATTTTGTTCCAAATGTTTATTTTATGGATAAAGATTCCCCCTTGGCCGTGAAAAAGAAGTGAGGCTCAGGAGCTCCCCATGTGCTCTCAGTAGAGTGAGGGGAGCTGCCCACCTTAGAAATTGTGCCCTGGCTTAGTTCTAAGCAAATAAACTGCTTTACAACTGCTGGTAAGTAGATGTGGTTCAGGCTCCTCCATTCAGACCAGGTGAAGGCTGGCCAGGAAAAAGGAGGTGAAAATGAATGTTTAAAATCACTACATACTTCAGTTACTTCTGGAGGAAAAAGACAAAACTCTTCAAAATGTTAATATAAAATTTTTCAGTTATTTGTTTCGCAAGGACTTCATATGTATATGTGCGTGCTGAATTTGGCAGCTGGACTCAGCTGGACAAAGCACATCTTTCAGCAAGTAAACAACCTGATCGAGAAGTTTTGTGACCTTCCCTAGTGGCAGTGTCCCTTTAGCCCAGCTCCACACACCAGCCCCATGTGAACTGTGTCTCCTCCTAGGGTCTGAGACCAGTTTTGATTAATTAGTCTGCTGCTTGGTTTTTTTTCTGATAGCGGAGTTTTGACTTTTTTTAGATTTCCTGTAGAAAGCACTAAATAATTAAAAATAGGTGCATTGGTATCTTTTCCAGTAACGGATTGTGGTTGTGGCATTATACTTGTAGAAAACAGAAAAAAAATCCTTTTAAGGCAGAGGAAGGCAGAAGGAATATCCCCCAACTTCACTGGAATAAAGATCATTCCAATGAAACTATACTCAGTTTTCTGAACTGGGCTTTTCCTCTAGAGCAGCACTATTTTCAGAGATGAAGAACTGTAGCAAGAAATACATGAAGTTTTCTGATTTTATGTTTTTGGGAATTCAGGAAGATACTCTTTCACAGTATAAATGTTCTAGTCTGGTAGATAATCACAATGTCTTCTGCTAGCGTCTTTCATAGCAGTCTTTTGTCTGTTGTGTCACATCAAGCTTTTTTTGTTTTTATATTTTTCTGCCCTTTCTTGAAGTATGTGTACTTTCCAGATGATACAAAGAGCATCACCGAAGTCTGAAAACAAAAGTCAATACATCACAGGGAAAGGCATCTACCTTTAAGAGAAATAATGAGATTTGACGACTCATGTCTGCTAAAAGCTGTGATGTTAGGTCTCCTGTAGTGCAAGCTCCTGCACTGCAAGCATTGCAGTTGCATGCGTGTACATTTCATTGTGTGTGTTAGAATATTCACCCAAAGAGTTGCAGGGATCTCACAAACAGATAATCATCTGGAACTGCTGTTTCAGGAGAACTCTCAGTTAATGTTATTTAGTGTTCTCACTTTATTACAGTGTATGCAAGAAATTCTAATTTCCATTTTCAAAATGAGGTGTTAGAAGCTTTTAAAATTCAAATTGCAAATGCCCAGTCTGTCTACAGCATGGTATATGTATTTTGTAACACCTGGAATAATTTTTAAAAGCCTTTAATATAAGATCTCAGAACAGATTTTCTGTAGAAAAAGGAGCCTCAGAAAGGGTATAGTTTTGTTCTGCCCCATTTTCCTGTTAAGATACAGCAGTAAAATTACGGTAGATTTTAGACATATTACATCTGTTCTTTGAAAGAGAACAACATAAAAGACATAAAATTACTGTTCTAGTAGATTACAAGCTGTAGTGTGTATCTGCTGAAATTGGCTTTATGGAAGGTGCTTCTTCTGAGCTGATGTAGTTTAAAAATAAAATGCTGACTTCTTTTGGATCATACCCTCCCTGAGTAGTGGAATAGCTCTGTATAGCCTCTGCTCTTTGGCATACGCATCACCAATGAAACTGGGGTGACATATTCTGAAGTGCTGCTGGATGTACACCCTCATCATATAGTCTGTATCCTGGTAGCATTACTGAACTCAAAAATACAGATGACCTTGAGGAGAGGTTGCTCAATCTTGCTCCATGTGAACATAAAGTAGCCACAAAATTCACCTGAAATGTGATAGAAAAAAACAAAGATGTTTTTTGACCAGAGTCTATTTACTATTAAAATCCACATTGCTAGGCACATAGGATAGTTTCAAGATTAGTGCCTGAAGGGTTTGTTTCTTGGTCACCAAGACCAACAGTTTTCAAACGTTTGTCCTTCAGAATCAGAGGTTTTAAATATACTCCATTGATTTCAACTGTGTTACAGTAATTTTTAAAACATTTTTCATTTCTTTCATTAACTTCATAGCTACTGAAGTTTTGAGGAATAAGAAAGTAAATCATGCTGATTACAAGCTTCCATTAAACAGAAATAGTAATTTTCTGCACCAGAATTGCATGCATTTTTTGTTTTAAAATAATTAGATGCATAAAGCGAGTCAGCTTAAAATTTGCAATTAAAACCACCGAGTAATAGAAGAAATTCTTGAAGCAAATGGATTTCCAGACTTCCATAACTATCTTCAGAAGGAAATGAATGTGTATATATATGTATTTTCTTGCAAAAAGATAAAGCTATTGCTCTTCATAAAAGGCATAGAGCAAAGAAAAGTTGAGAACTTACATTAGATGTGGCATAAAAATTGAGTATTTCCTGATTACAGTGGCTGGTATCAAAAATGTTATGGTCTCTCACCAAGATCTTTGTGATTATCAAGCTATTTAAAATATTTCATCAAGTTATACAAACTAAAGAAAATTACTAAAATCTTAGTACATTTAATCCTAAAGATAAATGCATGCATTCCTTCTTATGTTTCTGAACAAATATCCAGTCATTTCCAAATATCCAGTCATTTCAGTATTTCCTTTGCTGTTTTTTAGATGGAAGCTGAATTTTTGGCTGCACTTCAGCAGCAGCTTATTTAACTTGACAGTCTTCCATGTTTAGCAGTGATGTGGCTATCTGAAATGGGAATGATGTGCTTTCTTTCACTAGTATAACCACAAGAGGATTTAAATCATCTGGCACAATTTCAGTCGGTGACTATTCCAGCAGAAAAGCCTAAGGACAGCAGAATCGTTAAAATAAGACTAGAGTAGAGAAGTCAAAGGGAAAAGAGAACTTAGTGGTATAGACAATAATAAAATAGGATCAAAGAATCATAGAATGGTTTAGTTTGGAAGGTACCTTACAGATCATCGAGTTCCAACTCCCCTGCCATGGGCAGGGACACCTTCCACCAGCCCAGGTTGCTCAAAGACCCTTCCAGCCTGGCCTTGAACATGCCAGGGAGTGGGCATCCACAGCTTCTCTGGGCAACCTGGGCCAGGGCCTCACCACCCTCATAGTGAAGAATTTCTTGCATCTAATCAACCTAAATCTCCCCTCTTTCAGCTTGAAGCCATTACCCCTTGTCCTATCATTCTGTTTCCCTTGTAAAAAATCCCTCTCTGGCTTTCTTGTAGGCCCCGTTCAGGTATCTCAGGCATTTAAAGAGTAAGTCAGATGCTTTATAAGCAAATGTAGTCCTGAAATACCAGTACTGGGTTTTTTTAGCTTTATCCAGAAACAATTGTAACCATGTGTTGCAAACATATATATGAGGGTGAAACTAAATCTATTAAGAAACAAACTCACGCTACTAAATGAACTTGCAAGTAAGTCTGGTACGCTTGTACGTAAGACCTTCAGTAGTACTTCTCTGTAACACAAGGGATACCTTCTCTATGTTAATAGATCAGGTACCAGCAGGTGGGGCTCAAGGTTATGCAGCTTTTACAGATTTTAGGAAGACTGACATTTCTGTTGTCGGGTGTGTCTGCTTATAAAAATGGACTCTTACCTGACTAAAAGTCAGCTCTAGTGAAATACTGGTTACATTTTTGGCACATTCCACATTTGAAATGAAGTATTCAGACCAGTGTAATTGATGAAAATGTCCTTTCCCTGAATGAGAATCGTATCCTCAGACTCTTAACTGTTTGGATCCAGGAATACTTTTTTTTGTGTTCATAAAGCATTCTGCATGATGAAGACCTGCTTCATGACTAGTAAACCATCTTGACAGATCATTACCCAAAACAATATGTGTGTAGAAACCGTTGTGTTGCTCCCCATGGTTTGTTTAGGGACTACAGGTACATATACTTCACAGGCCTTTGTTCCACTGTTTTGGTTTCGGCTGCCGCCGGCAACAAAAGCGCCACGCGGCCGCCCCTCCCCCCGCCGGCGTGCGGAGGAGAATGGAAAGAAAGAGGCAGAAACT